>Ga0116202_10000379_pt1 | contig 24396 bp, 29 predicted proteins | sample LakKivw325mmetaG_FD_94479 | JGI IMG/M metagenome (GOLD analysis project Ga0116202, IMG submission 94479) | Anoxic lake water microbial communities from Lake Kivu, Rwanda to study Microbial Dark Matter (Phase II) - Lake Kivu water 325m metaG | ecosystem: Environmental > Aquatic > Freshwater >... | reverse complement strand
TTTCTTGGGATTTTCGCGGGCTATCCTGAGCGCGTCGAGAACTGAATACACTACCCTGATATCAGACCCTTTTGCCTTTGCTATCTGTAGTGTTGATTGAGTTCCAGGTACTCTTATCATGTCTCCGAAGCTCGTAACGATCACATCAGGAAGGTCGGCCAAAGCTATTGCTTTATCAAGATCCGTGGTCGAGGTAACACATACCGGGCATCCCGGACCGGAGAGCATCTCTATATTTTTGGGTAGCAGCTGTCGAATACCATTTTTTATTATGCTGACGGTATGACCCCCGCAAAACTCCATAAGCCTTGTTTGCCGGCGGGAAGTGTTGTGAATATACTCAATTAGTTGTTTCGCCAGATCGACGTCACGAAACTCATCAACGAACTTCAAGAACTTGCCTCAACAGCTCAAGTGTTTGGAGGGCTTCGGTTTCATCAAGAATACTAATGCCAAATCCGGCGTGTAGAAGAACATAATCTCCTACCTCGGCGTCTGGGGTGAGTTGAATGCTTATCTCTCGCCTGACCCCTTCGATGCTGACAACTGCTTCCCCCCCATCAATTGACTCAACCAACGCTGGTATGGCAAGACACATTTTACCCTCCCGGTTGTCTACAGGTTATTTTCATATCTTTATACCATGATGGACCTTTGTATAAAAACATTTTATATCGCTGATAACGTTCCACCGATCACTGCCTGTCCTAATGATATCCCACCATCATTACATGGTACCTGACGGTGTAGAATTACCGAAAGTCCGTCGGCTTTAAGTAGTTTCATCGCTCGTCTAAGTAACAACCGATTCTGAAAAACTCCGCCGGACAAAGCTACTTGAGTAATCCCGGTTTCCTTTGAGATGGTCAGGCATAAAGAAGATATTATACGAGCGATAGTATTGTGAAAGCGTTTCGCGATTACAGGAATAGGTGTGCGATTGTGTATTTCCTTTATAATTGACTGAAATATCATGTCCAGACCGATCACATGAACACTCTCATGGTCGTGCCAGCAGAAAGGATATTCACCAGTCTCAGATGGGTATCTGGAAGCCAGGACTTCCAATTCTATAGCTGCCTCTGCATCGTATTGTATTATGCCTCTAACTCCTATTAGGGCTGATACGGCATCAAAAAGTCGACCGCAACTGGATGTAAGGGGAGAGTTGAGATGGCGTGATACCTGCTGGAATATGATATTCAACTCATTCTGGTCCAATTGTTCTAGAAATGGCAAGTCCGCATTAAGGATTTCATCTCCAAGTAAAGTGACCAGATACCCCACTGCTGTGCGATATGGCTTTTTTATAGCGACATCTCCTCCAGGGAGTGGAAGATACTGCAGGTGGGCCATCCGTCTAAAACTATGGTAGTCGGCAACCAAAAATTCCCCTCCCCAGATATGACCATCCGTTCCGAGACCTGTACCATCAAAAGCTACTCCAATAACTGGTGATGTTACCCCAGCATCGGCCATGGAACTGACAACGTGGGCATGATGATGCTGAACGGGGACAAAATTCAGTCCTAAACGGGTGGCCAGTTCGATGGCATATCTTGTCGATAAATAATCTGGGTGCATATCACCTGCAATTATTTCGGGGTGAACTCGGAATATGTTCTTGTATAACTCAATAGTTTCCTCGTAATGCCGTACAGTCTCGGGACCATCCAGGTCTCCAATATGCTGACTTACAAAAGCGTATTTATCTGCGGTAAGACAGAAAGTATTTTTTTCTTGAGCACCACATGCCAGCACTTGAAGCCCCTGGTAACTTAGTTTGACTGGAAAAGGCGCATAACCGCGCGCTCGCCTGATAAGCTGTATTTGGCCTTGTTCGATCATCGTGACACTATCATCATAAGTCGAATGGATAAGTCGGTCATGGACCAGAAAATAGTCCGGGATTCCGGAGAGTTTTTCAAATGCTTCATCATTATCTTTAGCGATAGGTTCCCGACTCAGGTTGCCACTGGTCATTACGAGAGGGAACGCTGTTTCCAGTAAGAGTAGATGATGTAATGGAGTATAGGGAAGCATTACTCCAAGGTGACGTAATCCGGGGGCGACGGAGGGAGAGATTTTAGAGTGTACTCTACGCCGGAGCAAAACGATTGGGCTTTGAGGTGATCGTAGAAGATTTACTTCCTCTTTGTTGACAAGACAGTATTGTTTCAATTGCTCGATTGTCTCAACCATAACAGCTAAGGGTTTCATTGGTCGGTTTTTACGCTTTCGCAGCAGTTCGACAGCTTGAGTATTAGTAGCGTCGCATGCTATAAGAAATCCTCCTAGTCCCTTCAAGGCGATTATTTTACCTTGTTTCAAGAGAGAAGCCGCCGTGATAATCGGATCATTAGTATTCAATTGATTGACTTTGTTATCAAACAACTTGAGTTGAGGTCCGCAGCTCGGACATGCATTGGGCTCTGCATGGAAGCGTCGGTCATGGGGATCATCATATTCTTTTTGGCATTCCGGGCACATTCGAATATGACTCATGGTGGTGCGGGGGCGGTCATAAGGAATATCCTCTATAATCGTGAATCGAGGGCCACAGTTCGTACAATTGGTGAACGGATAATGGTAACGGCGATTTTCCGGATTAAATATCTCGCTCTGGCAATCAGCGCATGTCGCAATATCCGGAGAAACTAACTGGTATTTGCCTTCGTTAATTACGCTGCTACGGATGGTGAAACCAATACAACCCGTCGGGTTATCATATTTTGTTAAAATGTGCTCGATAATAGCTTGGGAAGGCGGCTTTCGTGTTAAGCCCTTGAGAAACGATTGTATTAATTTCGGCTTTCCTTCAATCCATATTGTAACATCTTCTGAAGTATTGTATACCCAGCCAGATAGTTCATATTTGGCAGCAAGCTGATAAACGAAAGGTCGGAAACCGACCCCTTGAACAACTCCCCTAACATTAATTTGGGCAGCTATTTTGCTTTCTATCATTTTCAGTTCATTCGCTTGATTTGCTATGCCTATATTTAGAGTATTCTGCAGTGTTGATCAACTATTTATACTTAATAAAATAATAATTATAATATGACAAATGAGCCCGATCGTAATCGGCCGGAATACAATGAAAATTAGTTAGAAGGTTTTATTTTAGCACCGATTTTGTAAAGGATGAGCTGTGTTGAATAATTTCTCGAATCTCCTCAAGTAATTGTTTTGTTAGCGATTTTTTCCGCCTCAACTTATCAGCATATTATAAAAAGTGAATTTTAGCATTACTTCTTGGATCATATTTCCGTCTTGGTCGCGGTAACGTATTCTCCAGACGTCTTTTTCACAGCGGAGAAGATGGACTCAGCTGCTCATCGCCTTTCATAGTTGTATTTCTGCATCCAGGATTGATATCTTAGACCTCTGAGCTCACTTACCGCTTTTGCTCTAGCGGGCGACCCTCTTGCCCCAGTGTTTGCATTAGATCGGATCTTTCTGATCGGTTGGATTCCCTTTTCCTGGAGATGAGCAAAAATCTCTCGCCTATCAAAGACTCCATCGCCCAGCGCTTCTTCGATCCTGCGGCCTGAGAGATTTTCCTCAGCTGGAAATTTGGTTCCAGAATATCAGATGCCCTTCAAGATACCATAAAAAATATATAGATGAAGTGTTATAGAGAAGCTTGCCATAACTACACCTCTGGGAGCCTGGCAAGCCACATCAACACCTCCTACCTTTGAGACGTAAAGGCTCCCACTTTTCTTTCTCTGATTAGCTGAGCCGTAGCTCTCTGGTCTCTGCAACCAGAGAATGATATTCGTATTCCTCCATGCTCTTGCAAAGATCCGCTGCTGATCCTCACGCCTATAAATATAAACCAAACAAATCTTCATCTTATGACCTCCAGAGCAGTCGAGATGGTGGCGGAGCTGATGGCCCTCTCCGCCCGCACCGCTCCCAAAGGCAGGGGCCAGGACTCCATAGTGATAAGAGTAGTGGCTGGCGAAGAACTGAAAAAGCTCGCTGCAGAGCTGCGCCGCCTGGGCGAGGCCCGTGGCATCAAGTTCTTCCTGCGGGATGCTGGCAACCTGGAGCAGAGCGATGCCTGTGTCCTCATCGGCTGTCGCGGCAAAGATTTCGCTGGAATGGATTGCGGCGGCTGCGGTTACGGCACCTGCCAACAGATGCTCGAAGCGCAAAAAAAATTCATGGAAAAAGGAAAACCCTTTCGCGGCCCCAACTGCGTCATCAAGATGGCGGACCTAGGCATCGCCTTGGGCTCTGCTGCCAAGACTGCCAGCTTGCACAATGTCGATAACCGAGTCATGTTCACCTCAGGGGTGGCAGCGCTCTCTCTGGGCTGGCTGGAGGACTGCAACATAGCCTACGGCCTCCCCCTCAAAGCGTCCGGAAAGAACATCTACTTTGATCGAACTGGCTAGGTCCTCACATAGAGATAATATAATTAAATATTTTATATTTTTTAATATTAATAATAGTTATTTTATTACTGTTAATAGTCGCATCTCCTCTCGACGCTGTGAGGACCGCCGACGGGAGAGAAAACCGCTGGGCGTGGAGGCCTGCCATCACTCAACCACTCGGATGATAGCCAGCCTCCACTCATTGCCGTGCAATCCTACCGTTGTCCAGTACACATCCTTGGTCACATTCTGGTTGTGCTCTTTGTTGAGGAAGTAGTAGCTTCCCATTCCAGAGCGCTCCGCAACCATCTTTCTGCCGATATCCAGCAGCGACGGATATGGCTGGTACAGTGGGTCAGAAAAGAGCATCAGTCCCACCTGGCTGGGGTCTACGTCGTAGAGAATCAGGCCGTCCTTCTGCATGACCCAGGCGTTGTAGGGCGTGCCATTCAGTCTCGGCTTGATTATTGCTCCCAGGAACTCGCCAGGTCTCATGCTGGCGCTTAACGCACCCACGAACTCACCTGCAGGAGAGAGAACCGGATAGATAAGAGCAACGGCATCGTAGCCTTCAACTAATCGGAACACCGGACTTTGCATGGGGCTTTTGCTCTTCAAGAACGAAGTCCAGACATTCTGGCTGCTGATGTCAGCGCCTTCCGATGCTCTGTATTGGGACGGCCCGGCGATAAGGATCGTTCCTTGCCGGCTGACGGTTACAGCCTCTGCAAAGCCTGAGCTGCTCAGCTTTTGCAGTACGGCTTGAGCTTTTTCTCCTTCCAGTCCGGTGGCTGAGAGCTGCTCTGCAGCATCAGCGACCAGAGAATCCTGATCATTCAGGCTGCCCTGGATCTCTGCCTGCAGTTGCAAGAGATACTGTGCCATCTCATTATGTGAGTCTGCTGATAAGGCTCCAACTGTGGATTTGTCGCGGGCAGCCAGACCGTTTGCTGACAGCAGCGAAGCCGCCAAAACGATGGAAACAAAAGGGTGGATGACATTTCTCGTCATATTACTGCCAAGCATTTGGGCAAAAACAAACGAAAAAATTTTTACGCTTCCGCCTCTCCCATCAGCCTGTCCACCAGCCAGTTGGGCTCGAACTTCACCAGGTCGGGATAAGTCTGGCCCACGCCCAGGAACAGAACCGGCTTTCCGGTGATGTAGGCTATGGAGATGGCTGAGCCGCCCTTCGCATCCGCATCCGTCTTTGTGAGAATCGATCCGTCGATGGGTACCGACTCGTTGAAGAGGCGCGCTCGCTCCACGGCATCGTTGCCAGCGATGGCCTCGTCCACGAAAATGAGCAGATCCGGCTTTGTCACTCGCACTATCTTGCGCATCTGGTCCATGAGGTTTATGTTGGTGTGCAGCCTTCCGGCCGTATCCGCCAGGACGATATCCTTGTTGTGCGCCTTGGCATACTCGATGGCGTCAAAGATCACAGCCGCCGGGTCGCCGCCCGTCTTGTGCTTGACCACTTTCAAGCCCAGATTATTGCCGTGCACTTCCAGCTGTTCGATGGCTCCCGCCCGGAAGGTGTCGCCTGCCGCCAGGACCACTGAGTAGTTGCGGTCCATAAGATACTTCGCAACCTTGGCGATGCTCGTCGTTTTTCCCGTGCCGTTAACGCCCACGAAAAGAATCTTGATCGGCTTTTGTGCCTTCTGAATGTGGTCGTCGAAGTCCAGAAAGTTCCTGGACAGCAGGTGTAAGAGAGCATTTCGAAGCGCGTCCTCTGCCAGCTGCCCTGTGTCTGCCCCGATCTTCTTCTTCGCTCCCACCAGATTGGCCTTGACCTCTTTGACGATCTCCTCAGCCACGGGCAGAGCCACGTCGCTCTCCAGCAGAGCCATCTCCAGGGCCCACATCGGCTCCTCCAGATCCTTCTCCTCCAGGATCACCTCTTGCTCGAAGACCAGGGTCTTCGCCTTTTCCAGGAAGGAGAACTTATTCTTGGGTTTGACAATCTCAGCATTGCCCTTGGGAGCCTCAAGAACGGCAGCCTTGGCCTGCGCCGAAGTTTGGTCGACAGAAGCCGCAGCAACTTCGCGGGAAGCAGGCAGCTCTTTTTCAGTGGGCGTTCGATCGTTCTTTGCGCTTATCTTCTCTTCAGCTTGGGAGACTTTCTCCTGAATCTTGGAGGACAGGGATTCTTTGAAGCCCGAGAGCTTCTCCTTGAAACGGTTAAACAACCCCTTCGCTCCCTTGGATCTGCGAGTTCTCTTCGAACTTTTGCATTATGGCCTGGATCCTCTGCATCTCCTGATCGATCTTGGCAAGCACCTCGTTCAGCTTGCGCGATCCCTCCAGAACCTCCGTCTTGCGGACCTTCAGAATCTCTCTGGCCTCGGTCGCGGTCTTTTCGATGCTAACGCCCGCGCCCACATTCAAAACAACCTGCTCCTTGGAGGCGAGCTTGCCGTGGATGAACGACCCGGATCCAATAGGAACCAGTATCTCTTGTCCAACCTCTGCCTTCTCCAGGGCATCCACTGCGCCCAGGGCCCGGTCAAGCCCCTCGGCCGTAAGCTGCGTCAGGCTTATCTGGCGCATGATGGCATCAGCCTGAGCCTGATACTGCTGGTATGCGGCCAGGAGCCTTCTGATCTCATCCTCGCCTCCAGGAGAGCTACTCAATTGCCTTCACCTCGTCTATTTTGATGAGACCCCTCTTCAGGCCATGTTCGCTTCCCATCAGGGAATAGACCTTGTCGATGGCATTTTTCTCGTTCTGACCCAACACGATCTTGCTGAAGGAAAGCCAGGTCTTGCCGACAAGTCCTCCTCTGTACTTTCCCTTGATCTCGAATGTGCTCATTGCTCCACCCTTAACCCTTGCTCTTTTTACAATTCACCCAGGAATCCGGGAAATCATACCAGAAAACCCAATGCATCCTCAATACGACCCAGTTCCGGGCCGGTGGTCTCTTCTCCGGCGAAGTATCCGTGGCTGTTGGCCAGCACGCCTGAACCCACCAGAGGCGAACCCAGGTTCACTGTGCCTACATCGACGGGCAGCTCGAAAAGCTCTTCCAGGACCGCCAACTCCGCCTCAGAGACTCTCGGATGCACCAGAAGCCCTTTGTTGGTAGCCACAGCCGCCATTCCCACAGTCTTCAAGCCTCCGATAGTGCCCTTTGCTACCTTGACGCCCAGAGTCTCTGCCACAGCATCGCAGGCTCTGGCAGACAGTCCTGGGTGAACCAGGGCCGCGCTGTCATTGGCCAGGATCACATTGCCAGCGGCATTGATCTTTGCAGGCAGCCTTGAGACCCTTCCGTACTCACGGAGAATCCTGATCTCCTCATCACCTGCGTGATGAGTGACCACGAAGCCGTTGCTGTTGGCAGAGACCAGGGACCCCAGAACGGAGCTTCCCCCGGCCAGCATCTGCGCGGCATCCACCCGCAGGCCTTCTTTTAAGGCATCCACCGCCTCGGGCCCGGCTTCATGCGGGACAAGAACAATCTTCTCTGTGCATCTGGCAAAGACCCCCACCAGGGAACTGCCCGCGATCTTCAGCCTTTTATCGCTCACCGGCAAACTCCGCCTCAACCCCGCCATCCTCGAACTTGACGGCGCGCACTCTTACGCGCAGGGGTGGCTTCATATCGCCTCTTGCCCAGATAACCTCGTTCAAGCCCGGGTCGATCTTCACCATCTCTTTTGGGGTCTTCATGTGCCGGGCGAGATAATTTCGCACCTCGGTCATGGCCCGGTTGGACCTTCTGTAAATGGGAACGTTCTTCACCACACCAAGGGGAATGGTGTAGACTCTCTCTGTATCCGCCATATCATGCCTCTAAAGTGCTTCTTCGCCAGTGTCGTCTCTTAGGGTGAGTCACTACACGCCTCATGGTCTTGACAATGACCCAGGCTGGAACCCTACGATTCTGATTGAATGCCTTGGCAAGCCTGATCTTCTTGCCCTTTAATTTCTTGGACAATTCTCTTCCTCCGAATAACTCTGGTATGCGTATGCTTGGTGGGAAATATCCTGTCGACCTCTTTCTGGCCGTGCCTCTCCGCGAGCGCATATCTCAGGCCCACCTCGAAGTCCGAGGCAGGATACTTCTCGGAGAGTTCCTCCTCGAAATCCAAATAGCGGGAGGCCATGGCCCTAATAGTCTTTCCACCCAGGCCCGCGAGGGGCCGCAGGTAATGCATATGCAACCGGTCCTCAAGACTTCGGATCGCACTGTAGCTCATTATGGGCGCGCGATCGTCTCGTCTCGTCCCGTCCGCCACAAATTCGCAACTCTTGGCCAGAGTCTCTACTGCAATGGGATGAACGTAATTGAGAGCATCATTGGGATAGCCCGTGGACAGCAGTATCTTCAGGCTTCTTTCCAGGACGCCGTCTTCAAAGACCATCCTCCTGTGGGGATGGCCTAACTCGGCCGCGGCCGCCGCAGCCACCTTCCAGGCATCGTCACGGCCAAAGCTGAAAGTGACCAGCTCGATCTCGTCGAAGAATGGTTCGAGCAAGAGAGTAGTGAGACCGCTATCCTTTCCGCCGGAAAACAGGACTGTAGCCTTCATAAATTATTAATGCCTTATTTCCTGGTTATGGTGATGTCTCTCTTCTTGGGCTGGGCCTGCTTTAGGATTGCCTTGAGCTGCTCGTCGGTGATCGCAGACCTGAGCCGGCCGCTCTGAGCGAGCATGATGAGCTGGGATTCGATCTGAGTGACGAACTCAGGTCTGGTCATGCGGATGGCATTGAGCCGTTCCCGTGCTTCGGGCGTGAGGATAGACCTCATAACGGCCGCCTTCTTGGCCTCCAGCTCCTGCTGAGCCTGCTCTTGCTGAGCTGCCATCATCTGGGAATCCATCTGCTGCTTTTGGATCTGCTCCAGCCTTTTTCGTCTCAAGTCTGCTAGCTCATCGTCAGCCATTTTCTCTACCTCAGGGCTCAAGCCGATTCTGCGGCTGGCTCAGCCACAGTCGAGCCCTGCATTTTGTTTCTGATTTTATGAGCCAAATCGTCCAGGAACGCCTGGCCTGCTGGGGTCATTTGGCGTCCTTTCTTTATCTTCTTAACGTAACCGGCCTTCTCCAGCTGCTGCAGGGCCTCTCGTATCACCGAACCGCTGCCCTTGACAAAGCCGCCGGTGCGGACGGGTTTCCTCTGCTTTCCGCCATAGAAGCTTCTCAGTCGGGAAACGCCCACCGGCCCATCGATGTATATTCTGCGCAGCACAGATGCGCACCGAACATACCACCAGTCGGGGTCGAGGGGCGGCATTTCTTTATTCACCCCAGTCTTGGCAAACTCAGCCCATTCCGGCGGCTGAACCTTGCCATCTGCCTTCAGCTCCTTGGCTACGGCAGCTATCAAGTCATGGGGAGGCACGTCGTAAACAGTTGTCAAATCCTTCAATCCTCCAAGATGATAAGGAATAAACCAGAACCCTTACGCCAAAACAAGTATAAATGCTTTTTCAAGCCGAGATCTCTATGCAGCCATCATTTGCGCGCCAAGGCTATGAATCGATTATGCAAAAACTTTAGCCTGATAAACGCTTACGGGAATAATGCGAATACTTCTCCCATCTCACAGATTGCTTTTCTCCTCGATCCTGCTCCTCCAGCCAAAGCCAATCAGGACAAAGCAGATGAGCATCATGCCCCAACCCTTCTATAGGGGATTGCACAAACCAAAGAAAACACAAGATGGTTTGCCCGCGCAAGTAGTCGGAGAAGCCTACTATGGTGCCGATGACCATCGAGATGAAGAACGTAAAGAAGCTCACGAAGAGGAGATAGCCTGCCGAAGATCATCTCGCCGAAAGATTTTCTGGCCGGTGATGCAACCTCATTAGCGTCATTAAATACAGCAAGAGGTGTGTGAGTTGGACATAAAACATCGTTATCCGTAACGAGAGGGAGTCGGACGTCCAAGCAATATCAGAGATCACTAAAGCAGCTTTTGAGAATCTTCCAATTAGCAACCACACGGAACAGTTCATTATTAATGCATTGCGAGATGCGAACGCGCTCACAATCTCCCTGGTGGCAGTTGTCGGGAAGAGGGTGGTGGGCCACATAGCTTTCTCGCCTGTGACCATCTCCGATGGCAGCCTTGGTTGGTATGGTCTCGGTCCCATTTCTGTCTTGCCGGAATTACAGAAGCAGGGTATTGGAAAATCCATGATGCATGAAGGCCTGTCCTCGCTTAAGTCATTGGGTGCAAAGGGCTGCGTGCTCGTGGGAGACCCTGGATACTACGAACGGTTTGGCTTCAGAAGCCTCCCGGACTTGGTTATTGACGGCGTGCCGCAAGAGAACGTTCTTGTATTGCCGTTCGAAGAAAGCAAAACAAGCGGTACTGTGGTATTTCATGAAGGCTTTGCCGCAAACGGCTAGCAAGACGCTGGAGCCAATCGCGGGATTCCCGTGCTCTGGCCAGCTCTGTGTTGGCTTAAATAATAATGTACTCACACAGCCTCCGAAGGATCTTGACATGACATCAAAGAGATCGACAAAAACAGCCGCAATTCCACGAAGCTAATCGCGCCCTGCGGAATGAATTGCCGCCTATGCCGCGCATACACAAGAGATAAGAAACCATGCCCCGGCTGCCGAGGCGACGACAGCCTCAAATCGAAATCATGCGTCGCATGCAGTATCAAGAACTGTGAGAAGATGGCGAACGCTAAAGTCAAGTATTGCTTTGGTTGTGACAGCTTTCCTTGCGCCAGGCTGAACCATTTGGATAAGCGGTATAGAACCAAGTACGGCATGAGCATGATCAGTAATCTTGAGAGCATCAGAAAATTCGGCCTAAGGCATTTCATTAGAAACGAAAAAGAAAAGTGGAGATGCCATGAGTGTGGGGGGATACTCTGTGTTCACACGCCGCAATGTCTTTATTGTCAGCACACGTGGCGATAGAATTGCTCCCGGACAGCTTACAGTCTCCGGTGATGCACGTCGTTATGCATTACAGGAGGACATGATTCCAGTATGAGTGCGAGACGAATACTGACCATTGGTTTTGAACTAGCCTCGCCGGATACAAATTGCGAGAGCCTTCGGTCGAAGATATCCCTTCTCGATTGGGACATCATTCTCTTCAAGCCGCAAATTGATAACTTCAATAGATTCGATATCCTGGGAGAGCAAAGCCTTAATGAGTCTTTTGAACATTGGAGGCGGGAAATCCAGCAATCTGTCGAGACGGGCAAGACGGTAATCGTCTTTTCTTCCAAGTCTTGAAGGAGACCACCGGTTCAACAACTATCAAGCGATTCCTGCCACTTTATTGCCAGTATCGGCCATCGGCAGCTCTATGAAGCTGTCGGCGCGTGGTGCAGACGTGCTCGCACCTTATTGGGCCGAGTTCGAAAGCGTTTCAAAGTACAAGGTCAAACTCACTGACCCCAAAGTTCCAGCATGCATCGTGACTCGCACTGGAGATAAAGCCGTTGGCGCACTCTATAGAAACAAGTCATCACCAGGAACGCTATTATTGCTCCCAGACATTGACTTTGAGCCCTATAACTTCTTTAAGGAAAAAAGGGGCGAACAGATTTGGACTCCTGCTGCCAAGCAATTCGCTGGGCGTAGGTGTCAACGGTTGTCGCTCTTGAGAAGGCATTGCGAAGCGCTGCTGAAGTCACGCCCGAGCCCGCGTGGGCTCTCCAGCCGAGGTTTGCGCTCGGCACGGAGACTACCTTACGAGTCCAGCTACTCGACGCTGAGCGGAAAGTCGAAGAGGCACAGAAGCAGAAGGAGCAGGTCGTTGAAGAGTTGCGGTCCGCTGGCATGTACCGGGGCCTCCTATTTGAGAAGGGAAAACCACTCGAGAATGTGATTCTAGAAGCGCTTCGCCTGCTTGGCTTCACAGCTGCGCCCTTCAAAGAATCAGACTCAGAGTTTGATGTGGTATTCGAATCCGATGAAGGTCGACTCATCGGTGAAGCCAAAGGGAAAGACAATAAGGCGGTCAACATCGAGAAGCTCAGGCAGCTATCGATGAACATACACGAGGATCTGCAGCGTGAAAACGTCACTGCGTTTGCAAAGCCAGTGCTCTTCGGAAACGGATTCCGCCTTCAGCCAATAAGCGAGCGGCCCGACCCCTTCACCGAGAAATGTCATAAGGCTGCGGCCACTTCCTCCACGGCATTGGTTTTTACGCCGGACCTATTTTGGCCTGTGCAATATCTCGTCAGCAATTCTGATGCCGAGTACGCGCTGACATGTCGGCAGACACTGCTCTCGTCTACTGGTCGGGTCGTGTTTCCTCCGCCGCCCGTCGCAGAGAAAACACGAGACGAAACAGAGGTTGAGAAGGCAAAGTGAAGCACGACAATAATTTGCAGCGAACGCCGGTCGCCGCTGAAACTCGCATTTTCGGAGTTAAAGCATCTCTTTTTCCTTTTCCGTCAGGCCGAGGACGTTGAGCAGCCCCAGGAGGTTTTCCCTGGATAGAGTCCCGTCGGATACCTTCTTCAGGATATCCTTGGCATTGAAGGCCACACCCAGCCCGGCGTTTTTGATCATGAGACAGTCATTGGCCCCATCGCCCACCGCCACGATGTTATCCGGGCTGATCCTCTCCAGCTCTGCCAATCGGTAGATGATGCGCCCCTTGGCCTCACCATCGATGATCTCTCCTTTGATCTCGCCGGTGAGAACGCCGTCTTTGATCTCCAGCTCATTGGCGAAAGTGTAGTCGAAGCCCAGGCGTTCTTTCAGCACATCCGTGAAGTAGGTGAAGCCGCCGCTGATGAGGGCGATCTTGTAGCCCACGTGCTTAAGGTGGTGGATCAGCTCCTCAGATCCGGGCGTGAGCTGCAGATCTTCGGCGATATCGCTCAAGGTTCTGGCAGGGGTGCCCTTCAGGAGCCGAACCCTCTGCCTTAGAGATTCCTTGAAATCCATCTCGCCGCTCATGGCTCTCTCGGTTATCGCTTTTACCTGCTCATCCACTCCCACGGAGCTGGCCAGCTTGTTTATGATCTCAAAATCCACGATGGTCATATCCATGTCAAAGACGATGAGCCGCTTCTCCTTGAGGGACCTGTCATGCTCCTGAACTACCACATCCAGCCCGAGACGCTCACAATCTCTCTTGACAATTTCCTTGCAGTTCTCCACATTGCAGTCGGCAAAGTCCATGAGGAACTCGATGGATATCAGATCGCCGCGAGCTGTGACCGATGCCCTTTCGATGTTGATATTGTTCTTGGCGGCGATGCCAGCCACGTCACGGATGATGCCCACTCTGTCCTTGGCCAGAATGGTGACCACGTGCAAGCTCTTCTTCGACCGGCGTCTGCCCCGGTACTGCTTCAGGGGAAGGAAGCCAAGCTCGATGCCGAGGCCTTTGGCCTGCCTCCTGAACCAAGCCTCCAGCTCCTGCGGCGTGACTCTGGCGGTGCTGAAATCAGCAACCACAGACATGACAAATATGCCCTGCATAACTCTCTGGTCCATGTCCACAATGTTCACCTTCTGCAGGGCAGGCTCCTGCAGAATGTCGCGAATCAGGCCCGGCCTGTCCCTGCCCATAAACGATATGACCCAGAGATCTTCGGTCGGCGAAAGTTCAGGCCCTCCTTCCTGTGGTTGCATCGACTTCTCCCTGTCCATCCAAGCCTAAATACTTTTTCGACCTTGTGAATGGTGCTTGAAAAGCAAAGATTATGAGCTTCGAAAGAGAGATCAAAAAGCATTACGAGGTCTTTATGCGCCAATCCCTGATGCTCATCAACGGAGAGCAGGTCGCCTCCTTATCTGGCAAAGTCGAGGTCATCAAGAACCCGGCCAATCAGGAGCCTGTGGCAGAGGTCTTTGTGGGGAGCCGCGAGGATGCCCGCCTGGCCCTGGAGGCGGCGAAGCGGGCCTTTCCCGCATGGTCGGAAACCTCCAGCGGGAAGCGTGCTGAGATACTGCACGCTGCTGCTGATCAGGTGCGGACGCGAGCAGAAGATATCGCCTGCCTGCTCACTCTGGAGCAGGGCAAGCCCCTAAAAAACGCTAGGAGTGAGGTTCTGTCTTCGGCGGAAGTCCTCGACTACTATGCAGAGGAGGGCAAGAGGAACTTCGGAGAATGGATGACCTCACCACAAAGTCGCAGCATCGTGCTGAGGCAGCCCGTAGGCGTTGCTGCGCTGATCACGCCCTGGAACTTCCCGGTGGACCTTCTGGCCTGGAAGGTGGGGCCCGCTCTCGCCGCGGGCTGCACCTTCGTGGCCAAGCCGCCGAGCGCAGCCCCACTCGCAGCCACGGAGTTTGTAAAGGCTGTGAATGACGCTGGGCTGCCGCCGGGAGTAGCAAATGTTGTGCACGGGCCGGGAAACGAGGTGGGTGCGGAGTTGGTGGAAAACCCGATATCCCGAAAGATTGCCTTCACCGGCGAGACCGAAACCGGACGCTGGATCATGGCTCATGCTGCCGGGCAGATCAAGCGGGTATCTCTGGAGCTGGGCGGACAGTCGCCCTTCATCGTCTGCCCGGATGCCGACCTGGAGAAGGCTGCGGCCGCCTGCGCTCATCGTGCCTTTTCCAATATGGGCCAGATCTGCATGAGCGTCAACCGGGTGTACGTCGCAGATGAGGTCGCCGATCTGTTCACGGAAAAGCTGGTGCAGCGCACAGAGCGGCTGCGGATAGGCAACGGCATGGAACCTGATGTGGACCTGGGGCCGATGTTCAGCGAATCTCAGCGAGAAAAGACCAAAGAGCATGTGGCAGATGCCCTGGCCAGAGGAGCGGAGCTCCTTTATGGCGGTCGTGAGCCGGAAGGGGAGGCCTTTGCCAGGGGTTTCTTCTTTTTGCCCACCGTCCTCTCTAGTGTCGATCACAGCATGAAGGTCATGCGAGAGGAAACCTTCGGGCCGGTGGCGCCCATCATGAAATTCAAGAAACTGGATGAGGCCGTATCCCTGGCTAATGACACAGAATACGGCCTTGCTGCCTACGTCTTCACCAGCAACTTGAAGACCGCCCTTTACTTATCGGAGCGGCTGGAGGCGGGAGGCATCGGCGTCAATGTGAACAGCGTGGTGGATATGCAGGCGCCCTTTGGGGGATGGAAGCAGAGCGGCCTGGGAAGAGAGCTGGGTCACCGAGGCCTGGAGGATTACCTAGAGACCAAGCACATCCGCCTGGGATTGTGAGCTGCCAAGGCTCAAGGGCTATTAATATTAATAATAGTAATATAAAAAATGCTATGAAAATAATTGGCTCACTTTTCCGGACAAGCTCCATCTATCCACGCGCCGCAGATGGGTTCTCCAACATTCTCAGCAGGATCATCGCAACGAGTAACGTAACCGCACCAGCGGTGTATTTTTTTGCCGGAACCTGGAACAATCTGCTCCTGGCACCAGAGCTTGAGTCCGCACCCCTCCGCCAGGCTTAGCTGCTTTAGCATCTCTTCCTGGGAAACGCCCTTGGAAAGCAGCTCTCTTAATTTCTTCTCAGTCTCTTCCTCAGTCATGAATAATACATATGCTTCGCATTTATTTAAGCTGTTTTGTCCGTGCTCCATTCCTGGAAGAGATGCGCATTTCTTGGAAAAAGGAGAATACATTTTTGTTGCCTGGGCTTCTTGTCCGGATCTAAGACTGCACTTCAATTTCCTTCATCCTCAAAAGGGCCAGGGAGGCAAGAATCGCGGCGGCTGCTCCAAAAAAGAAGGTCGCACTGGGTCCGATCCTTGACCACAGCTCACCTGCCACAAGACCTGACAAGATGGACGCCACACCCACAGCTCCGTAATAAAGCCCGAGCGACGTGCTCCTCCGTTCAATGCGGCTGAGGTCGGAGACAAAGGCACTCTGGGAAGCATCAACTATAGCATAGACCAGACCGTAAAGGGCGAAAAGAATTACCAGCCCTGCCAGAGAGGAGACAAAAGCGAATCCGAGGGCTGTTACGGCAAAGAGGGCATATCCCAAAGTCAGGACCTTCTTCCTGCCGATCCTATCCGACCATATTCCCATGGGCATGGCCAGACCGGCGTACGCCAGGTTGAAGAGAACGTAGAGAAGCAGCGGAGCGGCCGTTGCCTCTGTTCCGGAAAAGAGCTCTTGGGCTCGCAGGATGAAGAACATATAGCTGAAGTTCCCGAAGGAAAATAGGGACGCAATGATTATGAACTGCCGCAGCTCTCCAGACAGATCTGAAGCCTTTAGCCGTAGCTGGCCGCCTGGCAACCGGTGGCTCTCCTTGACCTTGTAAAAGGGAAGGAGGGCCAACACGGCCAGGACGCCTGCGACGATGAAGATAGAGTTGAAGTTCAAGCCGCCCTGCCAGAGTGCGTATGCCAGAATCGAGCCGATGACTGCACCGGATGAATCCATGGCCCTGTGCAGTCCGAAGCCCTTTCCGCGATTGTTCTTGTCCGCCGATTCGGAGATCAGGGCATCCCTGGGCGCAGAACGTATCCCTTTCCCGGTTCGGTCAATGGTCTTGAGTACTAAGACCTGCTGCCAGGCGACAGATAAGGGCAAGAGCAGCTTTCCAATGGCGGAGAGACCATATCCTGCCACTACCAGAGGCTTCCGTCTTCCTAAGCGGTCGGACCAGTATCCGGCAAAGACCTGGATGATGCTCGGCAGGCCGTCGCTGATGCCGCCGATGAGACCCACGGCCAGAGCGCCGCCTCCGATAGCGGTGATGAAAAGCGGCAGAATGGGCTGGATGATCTCGCTGCTGATGTCGTTCAGAAGGCTGACGAAACCCAGCAGTATGATGTTTTTGCTTATCTTGGGATCGGGCACGAAAGATCAGAGGCCTCTTGAACTTCCCTAGGGTATTTAGGTTTCCGTGCCGAGATCAATGCAGTTGCCGGAATCGAAACCGCATTTGAGGCTTGATCTTTTGGATGGCCTGTGAGCCTGGTGAGGTGCTTAGTTCCCAGGCTAACTGGCTATTTCCTTCGCCAGCCCGGCAGCCTCGCCAGGCGTCAGCTCCTCCGGCCTCTTCTCCAAAAGCTTCGGGTCCAGCTTCGCCAGAGTCTCCCGACTGAAGCCAAGAGTCGCCAGCGCCTTCTTCACCTTTTTGCGGCGATGGCAAAAGAGCCCCTCGGCCAGCCGCATGAATCTTTCGGCATCAACAGCAGGCTTTTCCGCCTTTGGCCGGAGCCTGACTATCGCCGAATTCACCTCAGGCACTGGGCGGAATGCTGATTTGGGCAAAGTCTCCAGAATCTGTGCCTCACAGAGAAAGCCAACAACCATGGCCAGCCTGCCGTATTCCCTGCTGCCGGGTGGAGCCAGCATGCGCAGGGCAAATTCCCTTTGGAACATTAAGACCGCCAGCTCGAAGGGCCTGGAGAGCAATCGGTAAGTGATCTTCGAGGAGATCTGGTAGGGTAGATTGGAGACGACTTTATTATAATCGGGAAGCTCGACGGTCAGGGCGTCGGCGTTTATCACCTGAACATTCTGGAAACGACCGCGAAGCCCTGCTGCCATACTGGGATCGACCTCCACCGCATAGACGCGAGCAGCGTGAGCTGCCAGGAGGCCGGTGAGATTGCCTGTGCCAGGCCCTATCTCCAGTACCTTGTCATCCTGCTTCAGCTCGGCATAGCTTACAATGCGCTCCGCAACGGCGCGATCCACGAGAAAATGCTGTCCCTTCTTCTTCATCTTCCGCGGGGCAGGGAGGTGAAGACTCGGTACTTTATCCGATCGTCCATCAGCTCGTCCTCAACACGCTTGGCGATGAGCTTCTCGGGGCCATGCAGCCCTTTCACCCTCTCCATCAGGTCAGCGAAATTCTTGAAGGGCCCTTTTTTGCGCTCATTCAGCACCGCCCACATCAGCTTCTTGCCTATGCCCGGCAAAAGCTCCAGGGCATGCATGCGGGTCGTGATGGGCCCGGCCTCGTTGAAGAAACGGATGAATCTGGATTCATTTTCCAGGACAACCCTCTGGATCTCGAAAGGCAGCTCGAGCTTGGCGCTGTTGGAGAGCTCACTGTAGTCGATTCTGCGGTTGACGTGATCTATCATATCACGCTCGCCGCTCCCGATGTAGACCCTGGTGCCTGCCGCCGGCACCACACCCTCTTTGGGCGTCATCTCTATGAGCACAAAATTGGTTTCGCCTACCGCCTGGACCAAGGGCTGCTTCTGATAGCTCCTTGTGTCCGGAGCCCGTCCATAGGGGAGATAATCGAGAACCCTAGCTACTTCTTCTCTCTTCGGCGGTCTCCCCTCGGGCATTGCCTCTACCCCCTGAATACTATGTCTAAAATACCGTTCAGCTCTTCTTCACCTAATGTGAATCGTTCCTTGGCATAGATTGCTCTCAGCTCGTCCTTGGTGGCAGGTCTGATATCGGCTATCTTTACGGCGATATCCGGTGTCATCTTCTCCAGCTTTGTCAGCTCCTCCACCATGCGCCTGCTATCTTCAGCTGCGCCTTTGGCAAAAAGCTCAGCATGCCGGATGGCCCGCCGCAGCTCATAACCCAGTTCCTCTTCATCGGCTCGCTTCAGCCGGATCTGGTCGAGGATCTCCTTGACCTCTGCCAGGGTCAGGAGCTCCTCCTGCAACACGCTCTTGACAATCATCTATTTTTGTGCTGTCAGATGTTCGGGTAATGCGATCAGGGTCTTGGTGGCATTGCCATCAGTGACTTTAAGGACGAAGGCTCTGCCCCTCTTTCCTACCACCTCGCCCGTCTTCCCATGGAATCTGGGGTGAGGCATGCCCTTGTGTATGCTAGGATCGATCTGCACGTGCACTTTGGCTCCGGGCTCGAACTCCTGAATCGCCCTGACCACGGGAGAAATTCCCCTACCCCTGACCGTCTTGCTCAGCTTGTCTCTTGTCTTCTTCCGCATTCCGTGATGATGTGCCATCTGATTCTCCACCTACATTTATTACATCTAACTCTTCAACGACCGCGTCGACTCCCAGGGAATCCGCAAGGCTCGGCTTTGTCCTGCCGCCGTCTCCGGAGATCAGCTCCTTGATATACAGTCCGCTGTCTCCTTTTATAGATATGCGGGCCAAATCGCCCGAGACCTCAAGTAGGTCAGTGCTATGAACCTTTCTCACCCTGAGCTTATCTGCTCTTCGGTGTAAGACGCGAGTTGGCGTACGCTGATCGATTGACCCTACCAATTCTTTCAAGACCGATTTAAGCTTTTCTTCTGGAACCTCTGTTTTGAATTTAATCAGGGCGGAATAAGTTTTTTCAAAGGCCGCCCCTTTGAGCCGCTCCACCTGCTCCGCCGCAGCAGGAGTCAGGTCCAGGATCTCTACTTTCCCGCTGGCTTGCCGGTTGATCTCCTCCTGGAGCTTCGCTAGATCGAGGCTTCTGACCCGAGGATACACGGCTTCGACGATGAAGGGTCGCCCGGTGCCGAGCATGCGGGCATCGATGTCCTCCCTGCCTGCACCGTGAAAGACCGTGTCCTTTGCCTGCGCAGCCGCGATCACTGCGGGCCGGATCAGCTCATCCACTGATTCCTGGTACATCCGACCTGTACCGCCACAGCGGGGGCAGCCCCGGCCATGACACTCCCTACAGGGCCACCTGGTCTGGGGAATGCCGCGCGCCAGCTTTCGGTATCGCCCGCGGAGGAAGAGGGAGGCAACCTGCAAGTCCACCTCGCCCTTCTCCAGATTGAGATGGACGACCACATCCGGGCTCTTCAGATCGACCTGCTTTCCAATCTTCAGAGAGAGCCTTTTTCCCACCTCGCGGTTCAGCTCTGACTTGAAGGGCTCGGCATGCTTGGAGCCGCCATCCGCGAGGAGCAGCTCCTCATTCTCCGCCAGAAGGCCGCTCATCCTTGTGCCCACGAGAATGGTAGCGTACTCCAGGCCCTCCAGGGCGGCGGCTGCCTTCTTTGCCCAGGCATCCAGGTTTTCTGGCGCCATCTCACCAAGGCAGACGGTGCAGCGGGCATCATCCTCGTTTTTGCAGCCCAGCTTAAGTCGCGCGCTGCGAAAAGAAGGCGCCAGCTCCTCCAGCAAGGCTTTATCCTCGACCGCCGAGGCCTGCATGGCCAGCACAGTTTTGATGGACCGGCCGCGCTCGGCATTGGTCAGGCCCGTGGAAAGCAGGGCGAACTGGCGGCCCAGGCAGCTGTCGCAGATGGGGCCCAGGGCGATGATCCTTTGGGCGGTTTGCAGGATGTCTTCTTTGGGATTCCCTTGAAGCTCTTCACACATAATGACTCTTCTTTTTCCATGCGATCGAGCTCATGGTTTATTAGAGCTCGTATTCCAGTTCGATGAAGATATTTCTGGGTATGCGCTGCGCCTGGACGGCCTCTGGGTGGGCAGCCTTCCCTCAGCCACGGCCCGGTCGGCGTGGATCTTGTGGCCGTCCAGGGGGCGAAGATCTATGGTGTCATCTACCTTTCAGAATCGCGCGCCGCCCCGCTTGCCTGCATCGCTGTCCGTGAGCGGCTGAATGGTAGTGGCGCGAAAATGGCAGGTCACACTAGGGATTCAAAAGAGATTTTGTATCGATCAGTACGGCCAGCGGTCTTCTTCCAGATCCATAATCTCTTTGAGCTTTACTATTCGGCCGAGCTTAACTATGCCTGCGTACCTGTCGAGAATCTCCTCTCTTTCGTCGTGGACTTTCGTGCTCATAGCAAAGACCTGATGGACTGATCCTAGGCTTAATTATCTTTTCAGATGGAATAATTTCCCTCAGGTTTCGGCCTCCCGGCCTAGCCTTGGTCGGTGTGGGCCCTTCGTAGCCATTCTAGGAGACCGAAGATGATATTGGCTAGCAATCTTTTGCCGATTGTGGCCACGGGCACAAAGCCCGTCCCGCGTTGCCGCCAGCTCGGAAAGGCTGGAATGGCATGGACAGGCCTCCGCCTGTGCCTCCGGCATCTCACGGAAGGCTTCGCAGGGCCTCCAGGATCTTCGTTACGGCTAAACGCCGCTCTTCCAGCTTTCCGTGCAATTCCTTGACCGAGGACAGCTCCCCAAGCGCCCCGGTCAGGCCCGAGGCGATGGCATCGAGGCCGTAGAGGGCCACAGCCGCAATGCAGTCTAATTCTTCCTCCTCTTCCTGCTCCCACCCGAGGCCCCTGGTGCAGGTCTCGCGAAATCGCCGCGCTCTGGTCAGACGACCATCTTCGTAAAGGATGAGCCTGAGATCGGAGCTGAAGCTGCGGTCGTCATCAAGGGGCACGCTTTCCGATCTGCTGAAGATGGTGATGGACTTGCGGTAGTAGGGCTCGCTGTCGTCCAGCAGGGGAACGAAGCGCGCGGCCTTCTGCAGGATCAGCCCAAGGGCCTCGGCTTCTCGCTGCATGGTTTCTTTTCTCAGGAGCGCGATCTTTTCGGGCAGCGGGGAGAGATCGTTGAGAGCCGCGTTGATCTCGGTCAGAGCAGCTGGGATCTCGGGCTGCCGCTGGAGACGCTGCCCGAACGCCCTGACGGCACACGCCAGGCGCGCGCGCACGGAGCAGGCCTGCGTGCGGGAGCGGGAGGGGGTGGGCTTGAAGTGATCCATTTTACGACGCCTCCGGCTTCTGGGTACTGCTGGCGGCCTGGTGGAGGTCGTCGGAGAATCTGCAAATCTTGTGAATACTGTTCATTTTCAATCAGCTCTTGCAACTATTGAATTTTTCACAGCCGGTAGCCGCCCGGCACCAGTTCAGCTGCGATACGCCGGGTATCCACGCCATGCATTGTGATCTTGCTATGCCAGATCTGCCCACCAAGGGGCGCTGTGTGAACGGCAGCCACCGTAATGCATCTCCAAAAAATCTTTTATATCCTAACATATTTAACAATTGTGGTTATCCAAACCCAACATGGATAATTATACCAACAGAGATGAATATACATGGAGCATACATATAATTATGATTGTAATGGAAACTATGTTTAATATGCCAGTCAAAATTACTATTGATGGGGATGAGAGGGAATCCCTCATTGACCCCCAAGTAAAGAGAATAGACAAGATGGGCCGCGTTTATATTGATCGCGACCTGGCAGAAAAAGTTGTTACCATCGTAGTATCTGAGGTTAAACCTGGAGATAAAGAGAAATGGATCAAGATAGGTAGGAATTCCTAATCATCAAGTATTGGTTTCGGTCCGCTCTGGTCCCGGAGGATTGCTTCCTCTTGATTAGATGATATCCCACATTCTTTTCTCATGGTCCCATTTATATTCTTGTATTTTGTATTTCCTCTTTTTCCCACTAAATGTATAAGAAAAAGATAGCAGAAGCCGAACCTGCCTGCCGGAAGATGCCATCTCTTGAATATCGTAGCCCTTATTTCCTAGATCTTCTGTGAAGTTAAATCGCCTAATTCGCTCGTCATGAGGCCCCATATACATATTTGATGAAAAGAGACCCGAATAGTCTATACATGGAGTCCAAAAACAAATCTCACAGAATATGTTAAGATCGAGAAAAATATTATTAGTCGGATTATGATATCGTATAATGGTAACACCAGTTGGCCCACTACCAGGATTTATTTCAGATACTACTTGCATTAGCAAAGCTGGCTCAAGAGTATGAATAAAGGATTCTTCGCTATAACATTCATAATGAAAAAGTTAGTTGCTAAGAGGCCGCCGAGGCATGTAATTAAAAAAATTAAAATCGAAATTTTGTCTTTATATTCTAAATTAGAGTTATAGATAGTATCAGATACAATTAAAGTCAATACAATTAATACTATACTGATTAGAAGAGATATAAATTCTGCTTTAGATAAAAATCCAAATCCATGTATTAATCTCCCCAATAAGGCCCTCAATTGCATCAGTAACTTATTCACATAAGTCACTATATAAACGCACTCCTTTCAAGTGGTCCTGCCCATCGCTGCCCAGGCCACCGTGCCATCAGCGCTGAGGAGAAGAGAGGCTTTGGGAAGCGCGAAGTAGCCACTCCGAGTAGCCATTGCAAGCCGCCGTGGATACCAAAATGCTCTAATGCCTTCTAATGATGTCTTTTTGAATTTTTGAACTCTTCTCTCTATTACAATCGAAACAGGTTAGCTGTATGTTATTCTCTTCGGTGCTGCCTCCTTTGGCCAAAGGTATCTTATGATCGAATTCAATCTCATCATCTGACAGATGTTTCTTACAAATCTGACAAGTATAATTATCTCTCCTTACCACGCGAAGCATTGTGTATCGAGGGATGTACCTCGAAATCCTTCTCATTTCAGTAGTTTCTGTAAATGGTTCATTTACAAAAAAAACGGGACACATATGTCCAAATATTGAGCAGCTTCTTTCGATTTCTTCCTTTTTATGTTCTTCAGGATAATCCGCAGGATTAAAGTCTTTCACATCTTTCTCAAGCGATTGCTTTCTCCAGCCAGTATAAGCTCCTTTTTGAAGCTGTTCCTTTATAAATTCATTATGTTCAATGGCTTCTTCTCGTGTCGGACTGAGTAAAGGGAAATCTTCAACCAATGGGCCATAAGGACAATATTTTAACTCCCAACAGGGTTTGCAAACATGTTTAGTTCGTTTTTCCCATTCTTTTCTAAATTCAATTTCTTCAGGCGTTGGTTTATGTTTTTCAGAGTATTCTACAGCCTCCTTTATCATTTCTTTCTCGACATCAATTTTTTTCCCGTCCATAGTCCTAAAATCATCCGTTTCCCTATATATATCTGTTAAGCCCAGCGAGACTGTTGCTTTTCTTGGACGCTTGTTTGTAACGATGCACTTGATGTGATAAATTATGCATAACTTTTGACCGAACGCAACCGCAGCTTAGATAGTCCAAAGAGCTGTTTTGCCTGATTCATTCTGTAGCTTGTGAAGCTGCGGAGAAGACCTTGAAGGAAAAGGCGGAAGACCTCGGAAAAATCCAGCAAAGCTGCCTAGCCTTCAGCGCTGCCGCGCCGGGCGGCTCCAGGGAGCGCACGCGGGATGCGATCCTGCCTATTGTGGTCTCCCTTCAACAGCCACTGCCAATCCCCATCCCTACCGCCGCCCTGGCCACCAGCCCACATCCACCCGCCCCCACCCACGCGCGGGCCCGCGGGTGGGGCCGCAGGCGAGCCCCGCTCGACCGGAA
>Ga0116202_10000377_pt1 | contig 24461 bp, 19 predicted proteins | sample LakKivw325mmetaG_FD_94479 | JGI IMG/M metagenome (GOLD analysis project Ga0116202, IMG submission 94479) | Anoxic lake water microbial communities from Lake Kivu, Rwanda to study Microbial Dark Matter (Phase II) - Lake Kivu water 325m metaG | ecosystem: Environmental > Aquatic > Freshwater >... | reverse complement strand
TGGTGCTTCGAGACCGACCGTCAAAACACTTGCACGGGCGTTTAAAATAACTGCTCAAAAAAGGAAGAGGTATTTTCAAGTATAAGCATTGGTAGCCCGGAGGAGACCACTCACTACGGCAGAATTTATACCATTTTTTTACTTCGCTTACGGAGTTATGGAATTCTATTCTACTTGAATGTGTGAGAGTTATCGCGGATTCAGCCTACAGTGGAGATATCATCCGCAAAACTCCCCCCCTCTTTTTGGAGACGTCTTGTCGCGTGCGTTATAGATCTGTTTCCTCGAAGTGTGTCCGAAGGCACGGATTATTCTCTATGATTTTTCTCATGGTCTTCTCGACGTAGTCTTTCGGAATGTGGTGCTCTTGCAGACCTTTGATTATGTGTTCTGCATATGCGCAAGATGTTTTCAACCCTTTGTGTTTGCTGATAGCTTCATAAGTAGTGGCTTCGATAATCTCTCCAGACTGATTCTCAACCTTTATGCGAATCCGCTGATAGTTTTTACCTTCTCCCTCAATTCCATCCAGAGATTTTCTTCCTCGTTGTTTCGCCGAAACACGTTCTACGAGGTAGTCGGGAATATCGTATACTACGCCCCATACCTTGCTGCCCTCCTTTCTCACGATGTCTGCAGTTGCACATTCGTTATCGCTGCTCCAGACGGTAAAATCTAACTCGTAATCATCTACAGTTTTTGCGTTGAACAAGTATTTGGCATCGCCCCTCAGACGAACGGCACTGTTAATTCTATCTTCATCCATGTTTGATCCATACTGAAAAACACGAGCCATTATTCCACCTCATAGGCTGTTGATTCTGCTTCCTAGAGCTTCCCTCCCTTCTGGATCTTCTCTCTAAGCCTGTCGAGGTGCCCACAGTCGCAGCGTTTGACATCGGGCGCCTTCGCGGGAATGGCCAGAAAGCCGTAGCACTTCGGGCAGATTACGCCTGGATGGACATTGTACTGAACGGCGATCTTGGCTTGCTCTCTACTAACATTGTACTCTTTTGCCCATTTTGATGCTAAGTCGTATGCTTCTGCTTTGCGTGTTCTCTCTTTGTCCCAGTAGGGAGAATTGCATTTAGGACACACAGTAGGTTTAGAGGCTTTCTTAGGCATCCACCTGTGTTCGCATCTCTTGCATCTGCATGTTTGTTTAGGGCTCCGTAAACTGCCTTCTCCGTGTTCCTGTTTCTCAACATTATGAAGTCTCATAAACGTCTCTTCATGCATTCTAGTATTAATATTTGATTGAATAAACTATTCCAAAAGGAATATAGGTACGGACGTCAGCAGGATATTGAGCAAAATGCTGGATTTGGAAGGTCTTGTCGAGTTCATCAAGAGGAAAAGAAATGAGCTTGGAGTCTCGCAAAAAAGTCTAGCTGCAAGGAGTAGGGTATCCCAGTCTCTATTATCTAAGCTAGAGAGCGGTCTTCTAGACCCATCATACGGTAACACGCACAGAATTGTGTCCGCCCTAGAAGATCTTGACAGAAAGAATGTGAAAAAGGCAGTAAACATCATGAACACTCCCGTAGTCTCGGTTGATAGAAGCACCAAGATCCGTGACGTAGTCGAGCTCATGAAGGAGAACAGTTTTTCACAGCTTCCCGTGATCGAAAACAACGTCGTCATAGGAAGCATTTCCGAGGATGAGTTTGTTGAGCACTTTGACGTTGAGGGTTTTCCAGAGATGAGTGTCGAGCAAATAATGTCCGATTCATTTCCCATAGTGAACAAAGAAACTCCCATAGATTCAATAAGATCCTTGTTGAGAACCAGCAAAGCAGTCATAGTAGCAGACAAAGGAAAACCTGTCGGAATAATAACTAAGTTTGATTTGTTCTAAGGGGGAATTGCTGCTTTCCTCTCAAAGCTCTTACACCCCTATTAGCGGAGATGCCTCCCGCTAAACTCCACAACCCCTCTATTTTTCAAAATACCCACACGATCCAACTCAAACTCTTTCGGGTATTGGACATCTGTTTGAGTCACGCGCGCGAATCACCAGCTATACTCCGATCGATCTATTTGTTCTGGAGGAAAGAGAAGTCACATTCTTATTGCACCCAAGCCACAAAGTCTATTGAGCTGCCACGCTTTGTACTGCTGAGCACATCATCTAAGAGATCCCATTCAGACCGATCTCGATCAGGTTCGTAGTATCTCCCAGCGCCGGCAAAATGCTTTACCGAAGGAAGCGTCTTAACCAGACAGTTCCAGGCATTGAGCCATGTTAGCCTTTTTACAGTTGTATGAGGATGGTGTAGCACACAAATTGGGCGCTTAATGTTCGCCAATTCCTTAAAATCCTTATTGACTTGCTCACGCCAACCTTTCGCATTTTTAGATCTTGGGTTGAAAATTGATAAATCATGACAGCCCAGAACCATAACATTCCCAACATCTAAATCAAAAAAGTGCGTTTCCAAGTTTGAAATTCTTACTAATCCATTCTGTTGACTGGATGTTGGATAAGATTTTCCTGTCCAATAAGAGCTCTTGCTTCTAAGATCTATCAGGAACACTAGCTCAATATGAAGTTGACCGATATAGTTCTGTGTCGTGGATATTTTCTCTTTAGAGGAATCTACACCTAACGTTATGTAATCAGTGATTTCTCTTAGTTTATCGCTCAACCCTCCGCCGAAAATAGACTCTGCACAATTCTTAGCTTCGGCGATCAAAGCATTTACAGCGTCTTCATTTGGATTTTTATTATCACCAACATCTACTCGTGACATAGCTTTTGGCCATTCAAACTGAACAAATCCTCCGCAAGTCACGAGGAATTTAACTTTCCTCCCTTTTGGCCACCTCGCATAGATATCATCAAGAAGTGCCTTAGCCTTGCTTGGATTTCCATCCCATTCACCAGCTATGATTATCCTCGATAGAAACGGATTGGGCTCTTCCCTTACTTCGATTTCCCAATTTTCAGAAGCATTTCTCAAAAATCTCCTAAATTTTTCAACATCTGATGTGTCATCTGGGTTAAGACTGCACCACACAAAATCCCGTGCAAACAACCTAACTGTAGGCTCTAAACCTCTGACTGGTGGAAGAAAATCTCTTAAAGCGTCATACCATGCACGTTGCTCATCCCTGTAAGGAGGGTCATTATCCCTGGCGTTGATTTTGTCGCACAGTGTCATCCATTTTTCCCGGTCAAACCCTAATTCAAGCTCATCCGGATACGTTTTCAAGGCAATTCTTCTGGGCAGCGTAAAATGTTGTGATTCGTCAAACTCTACGATACACCCTCGACTTGGAATAAAAAAGTCACAATTCGGAAGTGTTTTGGCTTTGACAAAATCTCTGAAGCCTCTATGGTTTTGGAGGAGTTCGTAAATCTCTTTTAATTTATCATAGCATGAGGTGTTTCTGAAGTCTTCTAGACGCGTTCCAACTTCAAATTTGTAGTTTTCCTCGACTTTCCCGTAAATTCTCACCAAGAGTTTTCTAATAGTTTCTTTGCATTTTGGGCACCTTTCGTCATGCCGAACTATGGAGAAAGAAGTTTCTCTATGTTCCCTTAGAGGTGCAGGTGCAATTCTCTTTGGCAATTTTGCTTCCGTGACCTTAAAACCTAAAGTTTTCAGAAAATCATTTGACTCCGTGCCACCGCTAAACTCTGAGGGGCTCAGTTCTTCGCCATTTGCATACCTATTAGCTAAAGAGATGACGTACTTGGGCGGAAAACAAACGCCATTAAATTCAACGAGAAACTTCTTTGAACCTCTCCCTCCAGGAATTCCAGTTCTTTTGACTTCTTCTATTGCCTTTAGAACATGCTCTCTCAGTATGTTTTTAGGAATCATCACAATCCTCTCATAGCTTCATCTAACCTTTCTGTAACAAAAAAGGTAAACATAGACGAATGTAGGTTCGTGAAGTGGAAGAAAAAAGGGGGATTTAGCTGTGCATGGTGCGGGGTGGAATTCGAACCCCCCACACGTGGGGATGTCACCCGCTATTCTCCACAACCCCTCTTTTTTGGGGAATCAGGCAGATTGTTTCTTCCTGCAACCATTACTATCCAATTGTCGTTTAGCGGTTTTATCATTGGTACCAATCTCTTCTTCTCGAAATCGCTCTCCAGCCTCTTTTCGTATTCTTGAGAGGTCTTTGAGAGAGAAAGATACATTTCAGCTTTAGGATGGCATTCAATGATGTCCTTAAGTGGATTTTTATGTATTGCTGTCGATGCTTTCACCTCAACAGCAACATCATTCACGATGAGATCACAATCTTTGGCAAATATACCCTTTGGTATAACATTGTAGCCTCTGTCAACCAGCGCCACAATTAGCTCTGTTTTGACCCAACCTTCTATTCCAACTGCCTCCCATTTGCGATCAGTCAAAACATCATATACATGTGTCTTGCCAACAAAGGTTTGATAGGCGATGTCTAGGAGTTCCTCCCTTGTCAAACTTTTCATTCGACATCATCCGTCTTTAATGTAATGGTATTAACCTCCTAAAATGGTCATCTTCTGCAAATCTCCAGGTCCCCTATTTTTTCTGTTTTTAGGTAATAGGTTTTGACTACGATCAATCTTGAGAAATAATCCCCTCCGAGCTACTAGACTCGAGTTTCATATGCTTCCTAAACTTTTTTGGAATCATTAACACTAGAAAATTCGTCAAAACTCTTTATATCAATTCACGAACTTCTTTTCTGACACTTGTGTTAAGGTGTAGAAGATGAGTGGTAGGTATACTCTTACGTTTAACAAGGAGAGATGGATTGGTAAGGAAATCCAAGTTCTTTACTCTGGAGAACTTGAGGTTTTCGAGGACGAGGATGCTGTTAGAGAGTGGACCGACAGTCCCGAATCCGTTTACAACATGACGAGAACTCTGAGGCAGCTATTGACGAGATCAATAGCTTCAAAATAATAGTTAATCGTCTCCATCCAATTGCGGGTTAGATCTTCTGAGAAAAAGGACTACATCAACACAGATTCGCATCCTAGGGAAACCTAGTAAAAAGTGCCCCGGGTGTGAGGGAAAAGCCTTGGTGATTGGGGTTTTGACGATTCTGCTTACCTAATTATGCCCTACGTTCAAACGTAACAGATTCCATTGATCTTTGTATTTGCTTTCCTCACTCTTTCGTATGTAAAAACTAAACGGAAAGTCTTCTCCCTTTCCCCTGTCATATTTAATCGGGTAGCCATATTCCTTAGCTATTTTCCTTACCGCATCAACCTTTATGCGAAGCTCTTCAACAATTCCCCAAGCAGTCTTGCCAGCTTTGATCAGGCCTGCAACCCCCTCTTTATCCTGATCTGTCAAGCTTTCATAGTTTTTGCAGTTTTGCATAGCTTGATACCTCTCGAAAACTTCTTTTGATGGCACTATGTAGTACTCTGGCCTCGCTTTGTCATCCAAAAGATTCACAAAAACATAGAATATATTCTCACCAATCGGTTTGGGTTTCCCGACGATCCAGAAATCATACTTACGACTATTAGTCTTAACCTGCAAACTGACTGTTCTTTGAAAACTCACGTCTGAAACGACTAAGTCAATACCTTTGGTATTTCTTGTTGTGGTCAAAGCGACATGGCCTAAGCGCGATAGTTCTCCTGCCACGAAATAGACGCCTGCAGCTCCTGAGATTGTCTGACTCTTGCCTTTCTGTGGCGGTACTGACATTGTCTAAGCCTCGTCGAATACTGGTTTTGAGTATTTATTATTGGTTATCCTGTCAGCCTCGAAAGCCGTTATCTCCCGCAAATCTCCACAACCCTCTCTTTTTGTATTCTGATTGCGTAAGAAGACACTCGAGAAAATATAAGATATATTAAGCAATAACTAAGTATGTCCTGAGACACAATTCATGTGATGTTTTCTTGGAAAAAATAAGTGGCCCAGCGGGACAAAAGGTATTGACCTATGAGAATTTCGGAAAGAAATTTCGAGTACTTGTGAGCAGGTATTTTGAGTGTTCCTATGAAATCCGTAAAGAATATAGAGAGAATGATACCCTGACGAAATTCCTTCTGCCCTTGATTGAAGCGTTGGGCTGGAACTTATGTGACTTCAAAGAAGTCAAACAAGAAGTCTCGGTCCCAGGATTACGCGGTGCGGCTGATTGCATTTTATATCTTAACGATTCTCCGATGGTTGTTTGGGAATTCAAGCCTTTGAAAACTACAATTGAATTTCATGATTTTTCAACTCCAAAGACAGTGGCCAACTCTAAGTTAAGGGGATTGGAGATATCTAAGAAACTCAAGGCAAAGTATTTCGTTATATCCAGTTTTCGTGAAACAGTAGTTTGGGACGGGGCGTCCGAGGCAAGAATTGTAGGTAGTATTCTTGGTGCTAATGAGACAGACCGTGAACAATACCAAAAGATGTTATGGAGACTTCTCTCAAAAAGTCAAGTTGTTCTGCCTATTCCCAAGAAAGTTTGAAGCAGAAGCTTGCAATAATCGTTACAAACCTCCAAATCCTACAGTATTTGAACTACGCATAGTGCGGGGGTGGGATTCGAACCCTATCCTAAACGAAGATATTACCCGCGCGCGATCCAATCAGATCTAGAATTGAGTGGTATCGAGTCCGGTTTTCATTTTGAAAAGTATGCTCAACTCTTGTTTCTTGATCCCGGAAAATAACGGGTCTTTTTTGGATAATTGGTCAAGCGAAAAAATTCCTATTCTTTTCTTCGAAAGCTCTTTTCTTATCTTAGGTGTTGGCTCGCTTACCGTGAAAACTGTCTTTTCCAATTGTTTGAAGTCTCTGAACTCTCTGGGCAAAGCCTTTTTATATTTTAGTAATTTCCTGCCGCATTCAGCCAATTCTTCGATTTTGTCGCGATCGAGTCTAGCCATACAGCTTGTTAGATACAGCGCATCGTTTTTTACATCTTTAGCCAAAACGTCTATCTCGCCGATTCTCTTGTCTCTGAACCTCCATCTCGCTGCAAATCCTTTTGACGTAAGATACCAGAAGAAAATTAATTCTAGCAGGTGACCCTTGGAAATCCCAGATTCGTTTCTTAGTTTTTGCAATTCTGATTCGCGTCCTGCGTAAAAGGTTTCTAACTCTTTCGTTCTCTCTCTGGCTTCTTTACCGTTAGGTATCTTTGAAATATTTGGATTGAGTTCTTCTTCTACGAATTCCACACTCCAAGTCGATAGGTACTTTTCAAATGCATATCTATCAATTTTATATTCTGTCACCTTTATTCTGTTGGTTTTCTGATACTGGTTTATGAATAGTTCTGCATAGCTATGATGTGTGCCGCCGGCTCCGGAGTAGTCTGTTGCACAATCAAAGAATATCAACCATCCAGAATAGTCAGCTATGCCTCCAGGAGCCGGAACCAAGATACCGTAGCTGTAGCTGTTGCGATTGGCTCCACCTTCTGGATGCACGAACCTAATTACGACCGGCCTCTCTTTCCTTCTAAGTAATCGATCTAATTCAACAGATCCCGTCAATGTCGTCAGGAATGCTGGAACACCACTAAATACATAATATCCGCTGAGTGCTTGGACTGGATACCATAGCAAAGTTTGCTGGAGGTCCTCCTCTGGAGAAAGGACGACTTCTTTACATTTAATGAAGAAATGCTTGTCAAACTCATTTGATATGGATATCTGCTTGGTAATAGTGAAGAAATCGGCAAAAGCCAAATTACATTTCAATTCATTTTCAAGTGGATTGATTGTCTCTTCGTTGATGCTTCTAAAGAATCTATCCAGTTCACGCCAGTTTGTAGCCTCTGTAAGACGAGAAACTGGCATTTTGATATAATCATCGCCTAACAGTTTCTTCCAAAGAAATTGAAGGCCAAGCTTATATCCTTCAAAAACATCTTTCAGATACTTCTTAGTGAGATTCGTATCAAGTATGCTGCAAAAGTACCCCTTAGGGTATCCTGCATACGTATCATTTAGAAAAACAAAAGCGTAGAATATTGCTAACGCTTCAATGATTTCCCGTTTGTTGTGATCATGAAAATCCTCAGCGATCTCAATATTGTTTTCTAGAATATGGTTTGCGGGTTGTAAGACTTTCTTTTTGATTATCTTGAGATTATTCCGTAGCTCTGCTTTGGTTCTTGATTTCCAACACTTCTGAAACACTGAATGAAGGTTCTTGAGGAAAACTATCTTTTGACATGTATTCTTTAGTCTCGATAAGTGTATGCCCCTGTCCATTGCCCTGAAAAAATAGAAGTCCTCTTCTAGATTTAGAGACCAACTTGTGGCTATTTGCTCCATAAAACACCTTTGTACAACCTTAATCAGAAAAACAAACCCATTAAAAATCTCTCTAGTCAGCTCGACTCCATTTATTCCCAAATAGTCCTCAAATTCGGAGTGGTCAGCGATAATTCCTAGCAAATGGATTAAGGCGAAAGTATCATTTAGATCATTATGCTCTCCCAAAATGGTTCCTTTCTTTCCTCTCATTACTCATCACACGCTTTACCGCTCAATGAATCTAGAAAGCAAAGACACATTCGCATGATTTCAACTTAATTGGACCTATTCTTGGAGGGAAACTATGCGCCTAAGTCGTTCAAGTTCTGTCATTTCTCTCATCATGCTAAACTGGCCTAAATCAGCCTTCTAAATCCCTCTACTTCATAGAGGAAATATAGAAGATAGAGGAACGTTGAATCGCTTTAAATCAGGCTTGCCAATTTGACCATGCCGACTTCATGTTGGCTAGGCTCTGCTTCTTCCCCTACATAAGCTGGGAGTTTAACCTACTTCAAATACATAATCAACATAAACCTAGTCACCGACTTTGAAGATGTCTACGCTCAAACAGTTTGGGCAAAATGTTTGCTTTTCGTCCGACTCCCAGAATTCACCACATTCATAGCATTCCCACGTTGCCATAGTCTAAGCATCCTGCAATTTTATGAAAGTTTTATTTCATGTGTGGGATATTGTGTTTTGGGTTGATTTGAGTTTTCTTGCAGAGAGGTTGAGGAGTCAGACTTCGAGTCTGGCTGATCTGCTTACCAAGAGGATACGGGAGTTAAGAGATAGGGAGAGGCTCCTCCCATGCGTCAGGTGTAGCGAAGACTTCGATGCAAGATCATCTTTCCTTGAGCCTGGCGAATATACGGCGGTCGGCATAGATGGCTCGATGGACTATGACGAAGTCTTGGAGATGCTACTATTCTACGTGTGCGCTACCGGCTTCAGGTGCAACTTCGCAATAGATAGAGGGATTCGTTTTCGGCTGGATGGAGTCAAGAGGGATACGCGTCTCGCGGCTTCAGCCTCTGTGCCTCTATGGACCGAAGATCTTTTCCAAGTGGCGGAGGAGACTGGGTCTGCGGAGCTTGAGTTTGAGAGGTCGGCGGACAGGATCCCCTTCGCCTTGATGACGATGGCTGAGTTGTCGCTTGCGGTTAAGGCAGTGGACGACGAAAGCGTGCGTCTCGTCTTCCTCGACAGGCCTTTGTCAGGGACCTTCGGGCCTCTGGCTCGCGACCTCCGTCTATTTATGGCTCGCGGGAGGTCGGTACTTCTCGGCAAAGAGACAGCGTACGGCCCCGTGACCATGCTGGACTTTAGGTTGGCTTCCGTCTTAGGCTCTGGCGACGACTGGGCTTCGCGGAGAACGCGTTATCTTCCCTACGCGGCCATACAGAAGCTTCTGCGGGTGAAGGAGTTGTCGAGAAAGGAGCTTCTCGAAGAGTTTAATCTATCCGAGGAGCGTGGAAAGCAGCTCGTGAAGAAGCTTCTCCAGATGCACGAGTCTTCAGGTAAAGAGCTCTTCGTGGACGATGATCTGCTTAGAGATGACGCGGCCTTCGCGTTGAAAGAGAACGTAAGTAACTACTGGCCTAGAATAAAGGAGGCAGTTTCAACGGTAGTTGATAGGGTCTTCAACTCTTCAGAGCATCCTCTGATGATGGGCGAGGGCGAGTCTTGGCTAACCGTCATCGACCTCAACACGGTTAACACGATGCTGATGCACATGCTGAAAGAAAAGGCGTTAAAGAGGAGGGTGCTGGTCGTCGGCATCGCGAAGGATACTTCTGCCTCCGAGTTTGTTCGAGCCGTCATCCCCTATGCGAAAACTCAAGGCTTGATACCGAAAGAGAAGTTGCCCAGCCTGAAGCACGACCGCGCCTTCCTAACGATCCTAAGCAGCACGAACCCGCGTCTCTTCAAGGCGCCTTGGCGCACCATCGGCTACGACGCCTGCTTCACAACATTGATCGAGGAAGAAGCAGAGAAGGTTTTCAGGGCTGCTAGACAGACGGTTTCCATGGAACGGCGGTTTGTGAGAGGCTACTTCCAGCTGAGAGCGTTCGAGACGGACGAGGAGGTGAGGTCGCCCACGTTCCTTTACGACCGCTTCTATGATCCCAAGACAGATGACCAGTTCACTGTTGAGATGAGTGTCGTGGAGCGAGATAGGGAAGCAAAGATTAAGCCGTACTGGGAAGGGTCTGGGGAGAACTCCTTGGACACGCTCATACTGTGTTTGTTGTCGAAATGCGATAATCCTGAGGTCTTAGAAGCGATAGGTCACAATCAACTACTGTACCTCGCTGACAAAGCTGTTAAGACGGAGGTTAAGATGATGAAGGGTTTGCTTAGAGGGGTGGCGGATTTAGAGTTGGGAACCCTTTCTCGTAGACAGAAAATCTTTACTATAACGCGCAGGTTTAGAGACATCAGGAAGGAGACGGAGGGTGCCCGAGAGAAGGCGGTATCGGAGTCGATCTAGATATGAGTAAAGTCTTTGATGATATGAATGGAGAGTTCTCGGCTCGGCTTAGAGCTCATAGGGTTACGAGCAGGACCTCAAGAACGAGAGAAAGCGAGGTGACGTTGACCAGCCGGGTCGCGATTGTCGAGGCCGTGTTCAGTTTGTCCGTCCTTGACAGGTTGCACGAGCCAAGCTTCATTGCATTGAAGAGACCCACTGGTAAGGGCGAGACCTACATCATTTACGAGGTCATCGGCGTCAGTCCTATGCACTTCCAGATGCTTGGAATGGATGTGGCTGTTCCAAAGGTGATCCGGAAAGAGTTCTTAGAAACCATCGACAGAGGCTGGAAAGGTAGCGAGGAAACTTGGATCGACGTTGTGGCGGTTCCGACCAGCTACCGGCTGGATCTAGGCGAGAAAGGCTCAAGCTTCGAGCGGTCTAATCTGTCGCCTCTAGTTGGAAGCGAGGCCCACGTGTTGTCAAACAATACGGTGAAAGACTTCCTATGCGTCGAAGGCGGAGTCGAGGCAGGAACATTGATCGGTTTCAATCTTCCATTAACAGTTGACATCGAGGAAATGGTCCGGTACCATACGGGTCTCTTCGGCTTCACGGGGTGCGGAAAATCCAACCTAAGCTCCTATTTGCTGAGGAAGTCTTTGGAGAAGATGCCTGACTTATCTGTCGTCATCTTCGACGTTGCCGGAGAATACCTCGTCCACCTGCTGGACCTTGCTCCTAGAATGTTTTCGACGGAGGACTTGGGGCAAGACGTGCAGAGGATTGTGGAATCCCAGACGATTCCGGAGACGCTGGAGGAGAACTTGGAGAGACATGCCTTTCTTGACGCGGTTAAGAAGCTGGTTGAGGCTGGCAAGATTCAGCACCTCTCCTTGGCACGTCCACCGGAGCGGATCGCTCTCGATATGGGTTTGATCTTGCAGATGTTGGGTGAGATAGCGCGGAGGAGGGAGCGGGAATCCGTGCAGGCGACCATCGCCGTGAACAAGCTCAACAACTTCATTCTCGAGAAGGGATACGACGACGCCACATCTTTAGAAGAGGTGGCTGAGAACCAGGATGCTAAGACGAAGCTGGAAGAGATTCTGCTGGCGTTCACGGCGTCCGTCCACTCTATGTCGGGTACGGCGAAAGACATTCAAAGCATACTGAGCGTTCTGAGTGAGGGCACGCCGAGCGAGGAACCGGCGGCCAGAAAAGATGCTATCAAGAACGCTGAGTGGCTTGCTTCTTCAATCGTCAGCGGAGACATCTCCGGTTTAAACATCGTCTACACGCCTGATCCGGATGTCGCACGGCAAGTTGTAAGCCGCTTCATTGATCGGCTGCTATGGCTGAAGAAGACGCGAGGGATTGGAAGAACCGTCTTGACGGTTCTGGACGAGGCACAGGAGTTCATCCCGGATCGAACATTAAGAGAAGACTTCACATCCCGCTCAAACAAAGCGGTGGAGGCGTTGCTTCGGCAAGGTAGAAAGTACCGCGCCAACTGCTGGATCTGCAGCCAACGTGTAGCACATCTAAACGTTAACGCGTTGCAGCAACTCCACAGCTACTTCGTCAGCGTGCTACCGCGATTCTACGACCGCATGGTCATCGCCGACGCCTTCAGCCTCAGCTACGACCTCCTTGACAAGACGACGGATCTTGAAACCGGAGAATGGCTCTTCGTATCCTACAAAGCGACGAGACAAAGAAACGTACCCGTCTTTTTGAAGACACCGAACAACGAAGAAATCCTGACCTCAAAACTCAAGCGATTCTAACGCTTTCTAGGGAAGCTGATTCTGCTCACACCTTTTAGACCCATAATTCACACTGGCTTTTTTCCTCTGATCAGAGGCAAGTTCAACCTACTGAAGGCAGGCGCACGAGACTTGAAGGGCATGAGCCAGAGTATTCACAAACACGACATTTGGATACTTTCCGTGTCGGTATAGCTGTACGCTTAGATAACCAGTACCCCTCTGCCCATTGAACATCAGGAACGACATCAGTTCGAGCATAGTTGATTATATGGACAAATGCTCCGTTTTTCTTGTATTTGGCTAAATACCGTGTCCCTTTCAATAAGCTTGCGATCAGTGAATGTAGAAATTCCCTCTTGTAGTCTTTTGATAGATCGCCGTTACGCTTGTGTCTGACAATTGCCAGCTTCAGCCGTGAGCAGTCAAAACCCATCTCTTCTAGAATCAAACCATATACCTTTGCCTGCACCACTTGATCTCTCCAGAGCTTTGATACGTCACCTTCCGTGGTCTTCAATTCGACGATGAACGCGGGCTGACCTTTAACGAAGACTATCAAATCAGGGATACCTGCAAGCATAATGTTGGAGAACTCAGCCACTATTGGAAATGAAGCGACATAGACTCTTTCCTTTTGTATTCCATCGATTATCTCTTTGAGCGTCGTCTTCCTCATCTTCAGTAGAGATTCGTGGATCTCTTCCCCACGAGTCTTTGCTTCCGTTTCTATCGCTCCAGTGGTGTATTCCATTTCAACTTTCTGCTCACAGTAGTATTGTGAGGCGATTCTGGAAGCGGGAATCAAGGACAAACCGTGCCTAAACCGCTCGCTTTCTGAAGCTAGTTCTTCCATGATCTTCAACATAGAGTCAGCCCACTGCACTTAACAACACCCTCTCAAAGGTCCTTGCAGAGAGTTAGCAGCCTCTCGTCAGATTTTACTAGAGTTCGTAGTTGCTCGAGGATTCTTTTCGATAGGTCTTGCGGTAATCCTGATTTCTCGATGAATGCTTGCTCACCTTGGTGGAAGATCAGCTCGTAGATGTCCAGGAGATTTTCAAAGCCACGTTTGAAAAGTAACCTGGCCCTATTTCTGCCGATGCCTTCCAGCTTGAATAAATCAATAGCAGGGTCTTCATTCACCAGATCCTCCTTCGCTCCTCTTTTCAGCCTGATCGCTAAATTCTGCGCTATTTCCATTATCTTCCTATAGCCTAGTTCCTCAGAAAGCAGTCCTATCTTCCCCATCTCAATTCCCGCATAGTTTCCCAGTTTTCGCAAGTCCTCATCGTGCACAATGTTCCCAAATGCTGGCTCTTCTAACAATTTTCCTATCGGAGCCTCGTTGATCCAATCCATCAACAACGAAGCTACAGCCATGCCTCTGAGATTCCTCACTTCAGCAAGCTCCTTCTCCATGTTTGATTGCAAACGATCCATGAATCTCTTTATTATCAGGAGCGTCCTGTTTCTATCGAATCTCTTTACGAGCCCTATGTTGGCAGTAACGAAGAGGAGCCATCTCGCTATTGTTTCTTCGGACTTCTCGTCTACAATCTTTTTTAGTACATTCAGAACCCTATAGGCGTCTCGTGGTGTCCAATCTATTTTCGAAACATGCATACCTGCTTCCGTCTTCATTATCCCATTTCTAGATGTCGATATCAATCTCATCTCTGCAAGGTTTGCCAACGCTTGACTCAAGATCAGCTCAAGTTTCTTCTTATGAACATTCGACTTTGGATTCCTGCACACCAGCATACTCCTCAGCAACGACTCCGAGTCTCTGAGCACAGTTTTTCGGACCTTTTTCTTGTCGTCGTGACATGAGAGTAAGATTATCCACTCTACTAGTTCTATGCTAAGGGCAGGAGGAAAGACATCTTCAACAGGTTTGGCTAGAAATCCTCTGAGATCATCGAAGGTCGTGTATGGATCTTGTTCAGAAAGGACGTATACATTTCCTCCGCTGCTTTTGCCTATTCGTGCGGCTCTACCGCGATATTGAATATATTCTATTCTCTTGAGTCTTTTACCTCCGAAGGAGTCATAATCGACCACCATATGGTCTATCGGAAAGTCTACACCATGACTAAGCGTTGGTGTTGATATGACAATGCCAAGTTGCCTAGAATCAAGCAGGTTTTCAACAGTTTCTCTGGCCTCTGAAGATAATCCGGCATGATGGAAACTCACGCCTCTTCCTAGAACTGAGGCAAGTTGCTTCAGCAGAGGAGTTTCTTCGTCAGTCTGAGACTTAACATAACTGTAGAGCCTATTCTTTCGCCTAGGCAGCGTCTTAGCTATTTCCGACGCAACCTCTTGCGCTCTTTGTCTTGTGCCGACTAAAACCATGAGCGTATTATTATTCGATAGGTTACTGTGCTGAATAACCGCTTGGATACCTGAGATAGCTTTTTGATCGGTCTTTTGAGATCCTGTGAGATTCTCGATATGTATCATCAAGCCCTCTTTTTTCGCTATGAACTCTTCACTCATCTCATCTGGCGGATACTCATATATGTCCGCATCTAACCATTCCTTGAGAACCCCGGCATTTCCTATGTGTGACGATAGTGTGAGAATCTTGCTCCTTTTCTTCAGCAATGAAAGCAATAGATCCAAATTCTGTCCTCTCTCGCTGTCACCCAGCAAAGTGATTTCATCTGCTACGACAAGCGAGAGATTCTGAAGCCATTCTTCGCTACGGAGTACTCCTAACAGTGCCTTCTCGTAGGTTGATGCAATCAAGTTGGCTTTGAAAAGCTCACTCAATGAAGCGAAAGAGTCTCCATCGCTTCTTACAACATTGAATTCTTTGAATATTCGAGTAAAGAGATTGTACTTCTGTCGGTTGAGGGCCTTGTATGGTGTGACATACAGAACACTTCCACCCTGCTGTATTTCGTACAGCATACAACATTCAGCCATGAATGTCTTTCCTGCGCTTGGGGAGGCAAGAATCATGATGTTCCTGGATGGTGGAAAATGTCGTTTTAGGAACTCTTTCTGGGCTGGCAGCAAGATAGAGTATCCATGCTTCACAAATAGTTGTTTTGCTACCTCTGGCAATGTGTCAAGTTCTGTATCGCTTTCCAGTCTTTCGTATTCAGCTATTGCCTTCAGCCCTTCTGCAGTGATGTCGAATGTTTCGTATCCATTAACCTCTATTTTGGCGATCAAGCCTGCTGATTGAAGATTCGGCAATGTTTCAGTAAGGAGACGGCCTTTGAAGCCCATAGGCTTAACGACATCATTGTAAATGTCTCTCCATCTCGTGTTGGTAATAACTTTCCCCCGACATTCTCTGATGTACTTAAGCACATCGGGGGCTAATCGGTTATTGAGCAGAGTACTCAGAGCTCGTAACAGATTGGAACTGCCAGGTGTCATTTCTTCACCATTGAATATTCCGGTTGTGAATGTCTGACAAGCAAAAGGCAAGTTTCGAGCAACAAATCGGATTCGTTGTGATCCATAATTCTAAGCAGGTATTCTTTATCTCCGGTTCTTTTGAAGTCATTCCAAGCATTTATAGCCTGTATTCCCTCGCCATCGAAGGGGTCGTGAAGCAATGCAACCGCAATGGCATCCGATTTTTTCTCGTAGGATTTTGCTTGGAGCTCACCATCTATCTTTATGCCCAGCATCGCTTCTTCAAAACCCTTGTTGAATGCGTAGAAAGGTCTAGTAAGACCTGCCAATGCATTCTGAACAACTTTGGAAAAATCGTACTCTTGCGTCCTTTGTAGGATGAACAAGCGGTTCCCAGACACAGCTCCTAGCGTGATGAGCTCTGCACCGTCACTTGGCAGGCCTGTAGTCTCAATGTCAATAATCGCTCCAACTACATGAGCAGGGAGTATTCTTCTTCGAGTTAGCATGTTTTTCACATTACTTCTTACAAATCCAAACAGCCGTGCTTTCCGTTCGGTCATGGCGAACACTTATGGCATTCGCTCTAACAAGCCGAGATCCTCCAGCTCTCTTATTAGAGCAGAGATTGCTTCAATCGCCTTCCGCTTGTCCCTAACCCCTAAGCATACTATCGTACCGTCTGGAAAGAGCTGGAAAGTTACGGAGGGTTCTTTCATCTTGTAGACGAGCGAAGAGTATTTCTCTGGATTGTATGTAGTATCCCCTAAGATGTAACTTGCCTTCCAGAGTCTGATCCTTTTCCCTATCTTGCACATTGTAGCAACGTTATGAGTGAAAAGCTTGGGTTTTAAGTCGAATGTTACTCCCAATTCCCTGAGTGTCTTCAGTAACCTATCGGAAGATGATTTGACACGCTCTTCATTAGCCCCGAAAATAATGATGCTTCCACTAGAGTGCATACGGAATAAACATTTTTCAATTTTCACATCTAGTGAAGGTGAGGTCTCTGGCTCATAGACCGACCCATTGATTTTTGCCGCAAGCCTTTGCAAATCTATGCTACCTATTCTCATTGTCGCGAACACATTAAAGACATCAACCTTGAGTGTCGAGCTAACCCTCTCATTCACGTCTTTTTTGTCTTTTTTCGTTATCATGCTCGATCCTCAACGAATTCACCAATTCAGTACAGTTATTCATTAATGCAATAAACGATTCGAAAAAAGTTGATCTTCATTCTTCTCTAGAAGAAATCGTCTTGAAAACGTATTGGAACAAATTAGCTTATGTCGCGCGATTCTTAAGAAGAAGCTCAAAGACGAGTTCAGACTGCCCTACGATCGATCCTTAATCAACGAGCTGAACGTAGAGCGCTACGAGTTGACGAAGACAGGAAGGATAAGGTTCTCGCACCCTGAAGGCAGTCACGACGACCGGTTCTGAGCCATCGCCCTAGCCATCTACGCGACGGAGAAAGAGCCCAAGCTAGGGTCAATAGTCGCAAAGACATTCTAAGAAATAGCGCCAGACGCCAAGTTTGTTCCTCAATCTTTTAATGCAATCAGCCAGTCATAATTCGCTCTTTCATGAAAACTATTGGTCACAATATTTTTCATAGCCTTTAGAACAGAAACGTCGATTATGGAGAGAAGAAAGGAAGCGGTCTTCGGCGTAGTAATACTCTTTTGGCTCTATTTTTTCATCGCATATGTAACGTTGATGAACGGTTCTTGCCTTGGTCTTTTTCAAGTGTCTATCCTTATCATATTTTCCCAATAGCGGGCGGGTTCGAATCCCACCCCCCACACCACAGATAGACCCTTCACGGGCGGTATTGTACAAACTGCGATCAACTGACAGCAAGATACTTATGGCTTAGGTCATTTGTATATTATAATCGGGATTTAAGTGGGGTTTTGGCGCTTCAATAGAAGAGGGGTGTGAGCTAGTGTGTCCGTTGAAAAACGAACAGAAGACACTTTCCTGCCGTTTATTAAAGAAGAACTAGAGAAACGAAACGTCAAGGTAGACACACAAGTTTCTTATGTCGTCATAGATGGGCGGCGCTGTAAGCCTGACGCCAAACTAATGAATAGCGGAGTTCATTATTTGGAGCTTGAGTTGGGACCTGAGTCTAAGCTCTACTATGAAGGTCTCCCTCAAGCAGCCGATTATAGAAAATTTCTCAGAGGGGATGGTGCTTTTGCCGTCTTATTTCCTGAAGAATTGCGGAAGCAGATGCCTTACGACCGTATGAAAGAACTTGTTTATACACTCGACAATTTCAGGGCGATAGCTGTTTTCTCAGACGAAGACCCCAGACCTAGCTTACCCTTCGAAAAAGGAAATCTCACTCAACTTGCCGATTGGATAGCTGACGAAGTTCTTAGACCCCCGGTCAGGGAGCAGCCACCCGTCATATTTCCAGTTAGGGTAATAGCCAATGCTGTAAGTTACCTAACAGCAGCATTGGAAGAAATAAAAACCGAAGAACTGAGAGAAATCTTTGGCGGAAAATCTGTTTTCGACAACATTCTCCAGTACGGGGAGGGACAGTATCCCGAGGATGCTATGCGTAGAGCAGCGGCCTATCTGTTGGTTAATCAAATATTGTTCTATCATGTACTGCAGAAAGCTCATGAACGTAAGAAAATCTATGAACCAATAGACGTAAGCAGGATCAAGAGGCCAGGGGATCTTTACAAGTACTTTAGAAAGGTTCTAGCTGTAGACTACACTCCGATTTTCGGTTTCAATGTGGCTTCTAAATTGCCTGCAAAAAAAGACATTCTTCAAAGAATTCGAGAGGTCGTTAGGATGATTTTGTCGCTTGCCCCAGAGAAGATAAGTCATGACATATTGGGACAGATCTTTCATAACCTAATACCGATTGAGATTAGGAAGCCGTTGGCAGCATTCTACACTAACCCCGAAGCAGCCGAAATGCTGGCTTATTTGGCAATAGACAAACCCGATGCCAAAGTGATGGACTTGGCCGTAGGTAGCGGCACTTTACTTATCTCCTCGTATCACAAGAAGCGAATGCTTAGGGCTCAAGAAGCGAAGTTTGAAGCGAAAGATCATAAACGTTTTCTAGAAGAGGATTTGACTGGAATCGACATTATGCCTTTTGCAGCTCATCTAGCTGCCGTACATCTTTCATTGCAGGAACCTCTCTATGAGACTGAGAAAGTCAGAATAGCCGTGTGGGACTCAACAGAACTTAGACCCAGCCAGAGAATACCTTCTGTTTCCAGAGAGTTGAAAGAAGCCTATAAGCAACCGACTCTTGACGTGATCTTAAATGAAGGAGCGATTCCAAGACCTGGAAAAGATGCCTTTGTTGAAAAAGGATCACTTACCTCGGATAAGATTGGAGGCGAGGAGATCCCTCTTGAAAAGGTGGATCTCGTAATCATGAACCCCCCTTTCACAAGGCAGGAAAGACTCCCGAACAACTATAAACAAAAACTTGATGATCGTTTTAGCGAATATCGACGATACCTGCACGGCCAACTTGGGCTTCACGGATTTTTCATCTTACTTGGCGACCGGTTCTTGAAACCGAGTGGACATTTGGCATTCGTCTTGCCAGCAACCATTCTCAGAGTTAGAAGTACAGGAGGGATTCGACAGTATATTTCAGAGCACTACGAAGTGAAGAACATTATCACTGCATGGAAACAACTTGCTTTTTCTGAGTCGGCTTGGGTCAGAGAGATCCTATTGATTGCTAGAAAATTGACTAAAGACAAAAGAGATGGATGTTCAGCGAACATAGTAACGCTCCGACGTTTGCCTAGGAATCAAATGGAAGCGATTCAGTTTGCCGAAGAGATCAAGGCACATGAATTAGCTTTACCTGAGCTGAAATATGAAAGCCAAGACATGTTAATAACGTCAGTAAGCCAAGAAGAACTTGGGCATAATGTTGACAATTGGTTTCCCTACGTAGCTGCTTATGACCCTCGTATTCGTCAACTGTGGATGCGTATAAAGACAGCCGTTCCAGAAAGGCTCTGTCGCTTTGGCGATACCTTAACACGACACCAAATGACAGTCAATAGGGGTGTTGAAACTCGATCCAAAAACGATGTACCTGTTCAAGCTATGATGATTGGTTTACAGGAGGAGAGACTTCCCAGAGCAGCATACACCTGGGTAGTAGAGAAAATAAGTAGTCGAGCCTTAATTGTTAGGAATCGCACGACAGGCCAAACAATAGAGATTGCGCCTTCTAGAGTCGTTCCGGCACTATTGACCTATTCTGGGGTACGAGTCATGAATATCGATGGTAAAAATGATTTTGTAGTTACAGAATATTTTGATGAGATAGAGAGATTCTTGCCTATAATGGATCGGCAACGCATCTTGGGATTGCTCTCTGATTGGAGACAATACGTTGAGGATAGAAGAGGAAACTTGCTTGTTTGTCGGCGTTATGTTCCTTCTGCACCCGGTTTCTGTCATACGTGCTTCTACACTGATGAACGTGTTGCTCCTCCTGGGATGATGTGGAGTGTACATGGAGGGACACCAGACGATCTGAAAATATTGGCTCTCTGGATAAATAGCACTCTGCATTTGTCTCAGGTGTTGCTAGAAAAAATACAAGATGTATGGATTGATGTTCATGAATATGTACTTAATGACCTCTTAGTCTTGAATGTGGATAGAATTAGCTCTGAACAAAAACAGCATCTTGTTTCATTGTTCAATGAAGTTGCAAGAATAGAGTGGCCAAGTTTGAGGGAACAGGTAGCAGGACGTTTCGAGCCCCGCCTAAAGATGGACGAAGCTTTGTTAGAGATTCTCGGTCTTTCGGGAGAAGAGGTCAAAAGGACTCTCAAAGAGCTATACTCTGCAATAGAGTTAGAATTTAGAGCACTAGACATGCTTGCGACAGCAAGGCGAGACGAAGAGTATTAGGAAAACGTCTCATATCCATCATATGCCTACAATTTCAGTCTAAGGTAGACCAGCATTCTTCAGATTCTCTCTAAGACTCTTTTTTCAAATTTCTTGAAAACCCTTACGAACATCAGTGAGTTAGCGGGGTGTAGCTTGCGGGCGATGTCTCCGCGCGCGACCGATCCTTAACGATCCGATCGCTCAAACCATTTCCTCGTAATAGATGTCATAGTGGCAGTGGAAATCGGTTTTCTGCTTCCAGCCTAAGATGCTCCACATATCGTGTCCCCAGACGCCCATGTAGAGGGCATCTTCTTTCTTCAAGAAAATATACCTGCCATGCGGAAAAACTGTTATCTTGTTAGCCACGGGCGAATGCGAAGCCGCTGCTGAAAGCGACCACAGCAAACCCAGCCGAAGCGAGATTTTGGAACTGCTTCTGTGCAAAGGGCTTAGGGCATACTTCAAAATGATAGGAAATTATCAGAGAGCTTTCCATAACCTGATCAATTCATCTCGCTTCGCAAGAACGGTGTTTCTGATACTCCAAAGCATTCGTGGAGTACATATCGTGCTCGCGATCCTAGCCGAAGGGCACCGGCATCTTCCTGAGGATCTAATATGCAAAACTTCTTTGTATACAAAATCTTTTTTGTATATAAAATCTTCTTTATATATAAAATCTGTTTTAGTGTTCGCTTTTTAGTCTGTTCGAGCCCAGTTTCTTTAGATGAAGTAAACATTGTCTAAAGAATGTAGAGGCGATCGGTACGAACTTCTGAGATTATTCGAGGAGACGCCTATGCCGCTCTCCATCGAGTATGTTGCACGTCACCTCGACGTGGGGTGGGGTACTGCTCGGGCAATGTTGCTGGAGCTGGCGTTAGAAGGAAAAATAGCTTGCCAGAAGACCACGAAATCATGGATTTTCTGGGTTAAAGCGCCCACGAATGAGAGGACGACTCAGGGTGAGTAGGGAGGTGACCGTATGCCGAGAGGGAGACGCTGGACACCTGAGGAAGAGGAGCTCATAGCTAAACTGCATGCTGAAGGCGCCTCTGTCGAGGAGATAGCGAAGAAGCTTCCTCCTGGCAGAACGGTTAGAGCCGTGGATAAACAGATAGGCAGACTCGGCCTCAGAGGCGATAGTCAGACAATGAAAAAATCTTATTGTCAGACAATTGAGGGCGACGAGATCATGAGCCGGGAGGACGCGTTGAAGGTGCTCGCGGCCGTGATAAAGAAGCTTCAATCAGGGGGTGAGATTGATGATGTAGAGCTGATGCGTCTCCGCACGGTCAACGCGGTCATACGCAACTACTTCACGGTCTTCGACAGCTTCGAGAAGTACGCGGAGTTGGAGGCAAGGATGAACAGGCTTGCGGAAATTATCGGTGTAGACCTGAAGAAAGAACCGGAAAACCCTGCTGGACAAGACCCTCAAAATGGAGAACGCCAGAGGTGAACAACGATGAGTGAAGATCCCATTTCTTTGGTCACTGCCAAGATCCGTGAAATCCTCCAGACAGCTCTGAGCGAACTCGATGCCACTGAGAAGCACTGGAGGGAGACGCCCCCAGAAGCGAAGCTTGACGCAGACAGGTTGGAGGCTCTGCCCTGGACATCCTACAAGAGCGGGAAAGGTGATTGGCTGCTTTGGGAGAGAGTCGAAAAAGCTGAGACTCTTAAAAAGGCGCTTGAAGAAGCCCCTTACGAAACGCTGGTTGTCGGATCATTCCGCTACCGGCTACAGGGAGATAGGCGACAGTTCGTTGCGAAGTATCCAGAGTGGTCAAGGTTTAGAACGTTGAGCAGAGAAGCTGGATCTAGGCTTTTTGTCGTCGGTGGCCTCCACGCAGACGACTTCCACTGGGCAAAGACCACTTATGAAGTTGACGACTGGATTTTAGTCGCTTTCGAGTTGGAAGAGGATCACTATCACTGGCGCGCAAAATTTGTTCAAAACGAGGCGTTGACCAATGAATAAGACGCTGAATGTTGAATTTGTGTGGGCGGAGCAGGTTAGGAAACATCTGCAAACCTATCGTGACATGGGTTTGGCCGTGATACCAGCTGTCTATGGCGATAAGAAGCCGGAGATCGACTGGAAACAGTGGCAGAAACAGGCCCCTCCTTGGGATCAAGTTGACAAATGGTTCAACGATGGCAGACCTCATAACATTGCTATTGTTTGCGGGGAAGCCAGCAGAAACCTCGCAGTGATCGACTTCGACGATCCCCAGACCTATTCTAGATTCTTTAAAGTGGCTGAGCTTGAAAAGGAAACCTTGGTAGTCAGAACCGGTAGCGGACGGTATCACGTCTACCTTCTCACACCTGACCCGGTCCCCAGCTTCAAGATGCCGCAACTAAAGATCGAGATCCGCTCGACAGGCAATATCGTTATAGCGCCTCCGAGCAAGCATCCTTCCGGCGGCTACTACGCGGTTGTCAACCCGGAAATTCGAACAATAGTAACTGTCCCGGACTTGGTTGAAACGGTTTGGAAGGGCGCTGAAAGGCTGGGCGTCAAGAAGCCCGTTGACGTCTACAGCATCACACAAGATGAAGCCCATGAGGAGCCATACAGAGGACCCGATCCTCCGTGTGTCGCCAAGCTGCTGGAAGGCGTCGAGGCAGGTTGTAGAAACGAGGCCGGTGTCAGGATAGCGTCGCATTACCTCGTTTTTCGTCGAGAGGCTCTCGGAGCCGTCGAGAACCTTCTCATAGAGTGGAATAACAGGAATAAGCCTCCGCTTCCAGAGTCCGAGGTAAAGGCTATTCTGTCAAGCGCCTCTAAGATGGTGCGTGGCTACGGTTGCCGCCTGAATCAGGCGTGGTGTGACAGGGAAAGGTGCCTGCTCAAGAGAAGAGAGCCCATCGTCCTCGACCACTTAAACCTCATTGAAGATCCAAATCTAGCCGGGAGACCCGTGATAGTTCAAGGCGTCGTCAGCAGCACCAGCGTGTCGTATCTTGTGCCTAAAGAGGTTGAAGCCAGGATTGTGGAAAACGATGGCCACATGACTACGCTCGCCAAGAAGATCAGCGAAAGAAACTCCGTCAACGTGAAGATCGTTGGAGTCCCTGAAGAGGTGAAGCGGCGACGCCTGAAATGGTTGTTCAACAAGAGGAGCAGAGACGAGAACGTTTCCATCGACGAAAAAGCTATGCGGACAGTTTACCGGATAAGGGTCAGGCCGCCTGTCTTCTCGCTTGAGAAGCGCGATGAAAAGATCGTCGATGAAAGAGGCTTCGAGTATAAGTGTTTTGACATCTACGTCACCGCCGACAAACCCGCAGCCTTTCAGCCAAGCGTGTTGATCCAGTTTGAAGGTATAGCGCTGCCCAGCCCTAAGACGCAGACAACCACGTTTCTAGCATATTCGGCAGAGTTTCCGGAGGAAGTACAATCCTTCGACGCTGAAAAGCTGGCTTGCCTCAAAGCAAAGTTTCAAGGCATGACGGTGCAGCAGCGACTCGACTGGATCCTGACCAATTTTGAAAGATACTCGAAGATCGTGGGCAGGCGAAACCTGGCTGAAGGCTGCTTGCTATGCTATTTCACGCCTATACGGGTCAGGTTCAACGGAGAATCTCAGAAAGGGTGGGGTAACGTGCTTATTTGTGGAGATACGACGACCGCGAAAAGCGAAACCGTGCGCAAACTGATCTCACTATT
>Ga0116202_10000376_pt1 | contig 24498 bp, 12 predicted proteins | sample LakKivw325mmetaG_FD_94479 | JGI IMG/M metagenome (GOLD analysis project Ga0116202, IMG submission 94479) | Anoxic lake water microbial communities from Lake Kivu, Rwanda to study Microbial Dark Matter (Phase II) - Lake Kivu water 325m metaG | ecosystem: Environmental > Aquatic > Freshwater >... | reverse complement strand
GGACGACGATCGCAATCACCCCACCCCAGAAGCCCGAGTGTCCTCGTATGGGCGCGGGTGTGCCCTCCGCCTGGTCCGTACATGCGTCTTCCCGAGTCGTCTCGCCGGGGGGCAGTTCCGATACCTCCTCGTGTCAGCGCTCCCGCTCGCGGGAGCCCTCCCCTCGCTCTTCCGGTCGCCGGATCGTGCCCACGGGCCTGCAAGGAAGCTGCCAAGCCCGGCCTGCACTTCACCTCACTCCTCATACGCCCTTACCTCATACACCCTCGCCTCAGTGCCGTTCGTCGCCTTCAGCAGCTCCAGGCGGATCCTGTCCGTCGTGACCGTTGGGAACTGGTGCCGGCGGAAGCGGTGCCAGTTGCCGGTCTCGTTGACGACGACGGCCCAGGTGTTGTCACCAAGATGGCAGGAGACGCGGTAGTCTTCGGCGAGCACCTCTGTGCCGGGAGTGCCGACGGGGAAGCGGCCGTAGATGTTTGTGTCGAAGGTGAGGTAGACCGTGTTGAGCGTGACGGGCTTGCCGAAGTCGATCTCCAGCCACGCGGGCAGGCCCTTCTCCGGGTCGCTGCGCCAGAGGTTGCCCTCGCCGGCGAGGGGCCACTTGAGGCCGTTCAGCGCGGAGTCGGGGTTCACGTTGCCGAGGGCGCGGAAGCTCGTGTAGGGCTTGAGGGCGTAGAGGCCCTCGGTGATCGTGCGGTTCTCCGGCGGACCCCAGGTGCGTTGGCCTTCGGCGTATTCGCAGATGCGCCACAGCAGCGCGGGGCTCTTCTCCAGCCAGATGAAGTGCGTCTGGTTGGGCGTGAGAGGCTGAGGCAGGATGAAGTCCACCCAGGTCGCCTTGCCCGGCTGGACTTCGGCCTTCGCCTCCAGTAGCGGCTCGGTGGTTGCCGTCACGTCGCCCTCCTCGATGTGCAGCTTCGCCTCGGTCGGTTGCTCGGTCAGGTTCTGCAGGTAGAGGGAGAGCTTCGTCAGATCTGGCTTCTCGGTGATGTAGTTCTCGCCGCGGTCCATGGTGCAGGGCGCGTCGCGGGTCATGGCGGGGTCACGTGAGAGCGTCTGCACGATCACGCTCGGTCCGACGCTGGAGGCGGTGACCTTCGCCCCGCGGCAGAGGTCCAGCGGGTCCTCGTCCTTCACCTCAGGGATGAAGGCATCCCAGCGGAGCAGGAGCTGCTGCAGCTCGGCGATGTGCGCCGGATTCACGCCGCGCGGAAGGACGCCGTGCTTCTTGCACAGGTATGCCGCCGCGCCGACGGCCTGCCCTTCGGTGCCGATGGTCTGCATCAGGCGAACTGAGCCGAGGGCCACGTGGCTCACGCTGATGTGTCGCCCGGCGAGGAAGAGGTTGTCTACATCGCGCGTGTAGAGGCAACGATAGGGGATGCTATAGTACGTCTTCAGCGAGTGGAAGTTCGCGGGCGGGATGTCCTTGCCGTAGATGCCGGGCGACGGGTGGATGTCGATCGGCCAGCCGCCCCACGCGACGCGGTCGGGGAAGACGACGGCGTTGTCCACGTCATTCTGGTTCAGCACGTAGTCGCCGATGAACCGACGCGATTCGCGCTTGCCGCCGACGGTGGGCACGTACACCAGCTTGTAGTTCGTCGCCTGCTCCATGGTGTCCGGATTCTGGTTCTTCACCCAATCCCACGCGCCGTAGATGACGCGGATCAACTCGTCGCGGATCGTCTCGGCATCCTGGATGGTGTCGAGCATTCCCCCATACTCGATCCACCACTGCCCGCCGAAGAGGCTGTCCTTGCGCTTGGTGAAGAACTCCGGGCCGAACTTCACCGCGAAGGGCGGCGGCGTGTAAGGCTGCGGCGTGTCCATCTTCCTCGTGCTGTGCAGCAGCGAGGTGCCCATCGTGTGGGAGGTCGCCTCTTCAGGCGCGAGGCTCTCGTTGTACTCGCTTCGGGCCTCCTCGCCCTGGCGGAACTCGCAGCCCGCGCTATACGCGATCGTGCCGTCACCCGTGCAGTCAGCGAATAGCGGCGCGCGGAAGGTCGTCTTCTCGCCGGTGATGACGTGCTCGGCCTCGACCGCCGCGATGTGCTTGCCGTCCATCACCGCGCGCATCCCCTCGGTGTTGAGGAAGACGGTCAGGTTCGGCTGGTCCTGCACGACGAGGTCGATGCCGTCGGACCAGTTCTTGGCGCCGGGATGGACGCGGCCCTCGGCGATCTCCTCGCAGATGCCGGTCTCGCGGAAGCGGCTGGTGTGAGGGCTGGCGCCGCCGGGGCCGACGTTGATCTCGCTGCTGGCGTTGCCGCCGAGCACCGGGCGGTTCTGGATGAGCGCAGTCTTCAGGCCGAGCCTCGCTGCCTGCACCGCCGAGCAGACGCCGCCATAGCCGCCGCCCACCACGACGAGGTCGAAGTCGAGCGTCTTGGCCTCGGGCACGCCGAGAATGGCGGCACGCAGCCTGGCGATGGCCGCCACATCATCCGGGGGCATGAAGCTCGCGTCGGTGGTCAGGAGGAGGGCGTCGCAACGGCCATAGTAGCCGGTGAGATCATGCAGCGCGACCGTCGCCTCACCCGCCGGCAGCTCGAAGGCGCCCCCGTCGATCCAGCTCCAGTCCTTCCTCTGCTCGCCGAAGGTGGTTGCCGATGCCTTCCCGTTCACGAGCACCTGGAAGCGGCCGGGCGAGGTCTCGTGCCAGTCCTTGCAGCGCACCCAAAGGCGATATGTGCCCGCCTTGGCCACGCGCACCGACGTCGTCGCATCCGCCACGGGCACGCCGGTGCCCACGGCAAGGAGGTACGTCGAGTCCATGATCTGGCGGAACTGGGCGTCCACCGTCCAGCCGCCGGTGTCCGTGAAGCGCTCGGCTTCGAGGTAGAGCGTGGACGCGTCAGGCTTCGGCAGGTCGTCGGCCAAGGCAATCGCCCCCAGAGCGAGGAGTGAGCAGGCCGGCACGAGCATGAGCGTGCGCATGGTTGCACTCCTGATTCGGCATTACTCGACCGTTAGCGTCGCGTTGTGTGTTTCCCTACCAACCGCTTCGCCGTCGGCGGCCTTCCTGAGCCAGCATGTGTCCCCCTGCATCCGCAGGCCCCAGTTGGGCTGCACCACCATGCCGCCCGCCGGCTTCAAGCCGAGGGGGTTCTCGATGTCCATTGTCACGAACAGGTCGCGGCGACCGTCGGCGAGGGTGACCTCGACGGCGACGTTCGAGTCGGGGTACTCCGCGCCCATCTCATCGAGCAGACGCAGCCGGCGCACGCTCGCGATGCAGGGCGCGCCCTCGTAGGGCTCGATGACGGCCACGAAGGTGGATTGCAGCGGCGCCTGCTGCGCACGGCGGCGGACCATCACGCGGGGGATCCAGGTCTCGACGCTGGAGTCGTACAGCCCTTGCGTGACCCACCCTTCGCATGTCCACGCCTCGGCACCCGTCGTGAGGTCGGTGTAACGCAGATGCACCTGGCGCCGGGGATCGATGAGGTGATAGCGGTCCTCGATGGTCCAGTCCACGCTCCAGCCCGGCTGGGGGGCGGAGTCGCGGCGGAAGCTGCGCATCTGCGTGCCAAAGCCATAGTCCTCTGCGGGCTGCAGAGAGAGGCCGGCGGTGTCGATCGTGCCGAAGTGGCTGTGCACGAACTTGGCATGGTCCGTGCCGCCGATGACGCGGAGTACGTCGATGAGGTAGAAGTCCCGGTCGTTCACGTCCACCTGCGCGACCGTGCGCTCGTACTGCTGCCCGCCGATGAGGGCCGGCGCCGAGGCGCGGATGGCGTGCAGATTGCGCCCGTCGATCCACAGGGCCGTCTTCCCCGCCGCGTCGGCGTGGCGCTTGCCATCCACCACGACCGTGTTGTGCGCGGCGGTCATCGTGTACCACGTCGCCTTCGGGGAACCCCAGCCGCCGAACTGCACGGGGGGATAGCCGAAGTCGGGCATGAGGTCGAGGCCGTGCGCAAACAGGCCCAGGTTCATCCCATCGGCGTGGCTGTGACCGCCGCCGGAGTCGTAGTCCAACCACGCCGCCCGCGCGTTGCCTCCGTGTCCCGAGCGCAGGATCGCGATATGCCATTGCTGCTTGTTGACGCTGCCGAGGCGTGGCACGAGGCCATGCCGGCCGATGGCCTGCTGAACCTCTGCCTGCAGGCCGGACGGGTCCTCGCAGAAGAGGTCGTGCGGTAGCCCGTCGAGCTTCGAGCCATTGGCCTCGTAGAGCACCTGCATGTATGCCGGATCGCCGGTCTGTCGGTAGAGCCGGTGCAGGAAGCTGAACATCGAGGGCGATACACCCGGGCTTTGGCTGATGCTGAGGCCCGCGTACTCCGGCATGGGGTGCGCGAAGGAGCCCGTATCGCCGGAGAGCGGGTAGTACCGGCCAAGACAGCGGGTGTCGAGGTGGAAGCGGTAGGTCTCGGCGAGGCGCGGGTGGCGCTCGAACTGCGCGGCGAGGAAGGTCGGGTCGATGCGTGCGAACTGCTCCAGGAAGACGCCGAGGCCCTGGATGACGTAGGCGGAGTAGCCCGCCAGGCCCTTCTCACCGGTGACCCCATCGACGGCCGTCGCCCGGTCGAGCATCGCGTCTATCATCGGCTGCAGTTGATCGCGATTGGCGGGCCACTCGAGGATGGCCTGCATCGTGATGAGGGCGATGGGCTGGCGAGGGTAGTTGGAGGTGATCTTTCCCGAGTTCGCGATGGCGTCGCGGAGGATGCCGCCCTCGATGTTGCGCTGAACATCGGCGAAGGAGGCTTTGGGATTGGCAAGCCCGTGCTGCGTCGCCTTCGCGGCGAGGAAGCGGACGAGTTCCGGGTCGTCGTTGAGGCCCTCAAAGACCTGGTCGTAGGCCAGGGCCATCTCGCGGGTCTCTTCGCAAGCATCGTGCCAGGTGGAGACGTAACCCGTCGTGCGTACGGTCTCGTAGACCCAAGCCTGGGTGCTGTGGTCGAAGCTCGGGTAGAGGTCGGCGACGCGGTCCAGCAGCACACCCGCCTTGTGGGCGTAGCGCGGGTCGCCCGTCACTACGTAGGCTGCCGCGAGGCTCTTGATGCCGCCGAGGACTGCCTGTTTCCACTGGCCGTAGATGAGATATGCGCCGATGAAGCGCCAGCGGTGGTCGCCCTCAACGTATCCCTCCCCGTCATCCACGCCGAACAGGTGCAGCGGGTCCTGCGGGTCGGGGTGCTCGACGTTGAACAGCAGCGACCGCTCTGCCTTCGCCGGGTCGAACACCCCGTGCTCGTCCAGCCCGGAGCGGTAGAACGCGCCGAAGTCGTTCTTGGGAAACGCCTCACCGCAGTGGGGGCACCAGACCTTCCACGGGCGGTTGAGCGCGTCCATCTTCCAGTTGTACATCGGCACGCTCTGCTTGCACGACGGGCAGTAACCGTTCGACCAGACCATCCACGAACGCGTGATCGTCGGGCCGAACATGAGCGGCCACAGCTCCTCGTCGCTCATGTCGAGCCAAGGCTGAGCGGCCGCGACGAGCTGGTCGCGCGTCTGCGCCGCCCACGCCTGCTGCTGCACGTTCCGCCTTGCTGTCTCCACCAGGCGGGTCGGGAAAAAGACACTGGCGTCCTTCGCGCTGGCGCTCGTCGCGATCACACTCCCCAGGAGACATTGGATGGCGATCAAAGGCTCATTCCCTCCTGCCGGCGGGCGCGCCGCCTACTCGCCGATTCGCAGAACCGCCGGCTTCGTCAGTGCCGCATACCACTGCTTCGCGAAGTCGGCGGACTTCTCCGGCCCTCCGACAACGTGGGCGTAGGTGCCGCCGGCGCCGCGCGTGGAGAAGCCAAGCTGGCCGAACACACCGTCGTCCCAGAAGCTCTGGCCATCCATCGGCGATAGCGCAATGCACGCATGGGACGCCTGGTCGCTGTAGAAGCAGTACCACTTCGGGTCCGTGTAGCCCGCGCCGACGCCCTCCTCCTGGCCCTGGCCGTCGATCTTGCGCACGAGGCCGCGGTCGTCCTCGTAGGTGCCCGGCTGCGCGTACCAGACGCGGCTGAAGAGGCCGGTCTGGCGCTCCGGCGCCGAGGCCTCCACGGTGAAGTAGTTCGGGTAGAAGCTGTAGGTGCGCGTGACGACCAGCCCACCGCGCAGTTCCGTCAGCGTCCGCACACTCGTCCGCACCGGCCCACCCGACAGCACCGTGAATTCCCTCAGCTTGCTGTCACCCTCTCCCCAACCCGTCTCGGATGACGAGAAGATGATCTGCTTGATGAGCGGGACCTCGTTCCCCTCGCGAGTCACGAAGGCAAGCGGGCGAATGGCACCGTCGCTGACATTCGCGCGATAGCCCTCACGCCATGTCATGCTGATCAGGCCACGGTAGGTCTCGCGAGTGACCACGCGCGTCTGCGGGTCGAGGCAGCCGACCGGAGGAAGGAGGCCGCCGCCCTCGGGAGCGGCCAGCACGGCGCAACGGAGAGGCGGGTCTGGTTTCCTCTGCCCCCAGAGGACGGCAAGCAGATGGCCGGTGGCCTTCGTTCGAGGATCGAAGTCCGGCGTTGGCTCGAATTGCGTGTCGAGGATCTCGGTGGGCCGGCCCTGTTCGTCGGTCAGGGCCAGGCGCACCGAGTTCGGGTCGAGGGGCTTGCCGTCCAGGAGCGGCGTCAAGTCGAGGTCACACTCAACCACAGCGTCAGTTCGCTCAACGTCCCCCAGATCGAGGGTCGCCGGCAACTGCCACGGCCAGCGGGCGAGGTTCGGCTCAACCGTCACATCCACCGAGGTTCGGTTGTCAGACGCGATGAGTTCATCGGCGCCGCTGTCAGCCACCAGGATGAGGCGGTGCGTGCTCTCGACGGCATTGGTGGCGATGGGGATCGTGACTTCGGCGGCCTGTCCGGCAGCGACCCTTGCGGTCGTACGACCTGCCAGGCGGGCCTGGTCTACTACGTCCCAGTAGGCCGCGACGGTCGTTTGCACCGCGGCGCCGCCGTGATTGCGCAAGGTGGCTCTGACCTCGCGCAGCGGCTTGCCCGTGGGCACGGAGACGCGCTCCCAGCCAACGTCGGCAACGCTCGCGGCGTCGCCGTAGATGAGGTCGAAGGTCTGCCACTCGCCCCGGGCGGGAAGAGTGACGAACCGGCCCTGCATCTGTAGAGGTAGATCGCTGCGGGGCTGCAGGTCGAGCGCCATCTCGACCAGCCGAGAGGGGCGCGGCTTCCAGGTTCCGTCGAGGGCGCGCGGGTCGATGGCCGCGAGCTTGGTGCCGGGTTCGAGGCTGATCCGGATGCGGCCCGGCTCGATTCGCTGCGCAGTCACCGGCCCGACGGCGCGAACGCCTCCCACTTCGCCGTGGTCGTCGGTCTCGAGGAAGCGGTAGCCAGGCCGCTCAATGTATGTCTCACGCTTGCTGTTGACGAGCGCGATGTGCTGGTGGATGGTGGGACCGTCGGCAATGATGCCGTTCGTCGGCACGAGCCACGTCCTGCCGGCACTCTCGATCTTCGCGGGCTCCGGACCGAAGTTCGCGGTGACGGTCGTCCCGTTCGCGAAGCGCGTGCGCTGGACGGAGCGGTCGGCGGTCAGGAACTCGTGGGAAACCATCGGCTCGTGCCCGACGGCCTCCCCGATCTTGCAGCAGTCGCGGTAGGCTTGCAGGAAGCGCTGCTTGCCCTTGCCCGTGAAGCCGAGACCGAGGTCGCTGGCCCACATCAGCGGCGCGGCGCCGTAGAGGGCGGTGAAGGCCACCTTGCGGTCGGTCAGGTCGGGCCGGACGCGCTCAAGATAGCCGATGGAATCGCCCCAGTACCATGTCGAGACGACGCAGTCGTGGAAGGCCAGCTCCCAGAAGGGGACGCGATGCCCATAGCCGATGCCCCACTCGAGGTAGCGGTCGCTGATCTCGTCGGGCTTCTCGACCTTCACGAGATAGCCGGCCGGCCAGCTGAAGAAGATATTGCCCGACATCATCCCTTCCTGGTAGTCGAGCACGCCCGCCGACCACGCGCGGCCGTGCTCGCCGCCGATCACGAGGCCCTGGTCGCGGATCCACTGCAGCATCGCGGTCTTGTTCTCGCGGTCCTCGGTGCGCGTGCACGGATGGTCCTTCGAGTAGCACTCGACGAGGCCCATCGCGGTGTGCACATCGAGGAAGCGGGCGTTGTAGGGCCGCTCCGCGAGGACCTTGGGCACCTCATGTTGCGCGCCGGCGAGGGCGGTCGCCGAGCAGCGGCTGAACCATCGGTGGCTGCCGTCGAGCGTGACCCAGCCCTGGGCGCGCTGGCCGTCCTCCTGGATGCGGACGTAGGCCTCGGTGGGCGTGCGGCCGTCGTAGGACGCGGTGTTCTCGTCGGTATCGACGTATTGGCTGTACTCGCCGACGAGGTAGCCGAGGGCCTTGATGCCCTCGATCTGGTCCTTCGGGTATGACCCGCTTACGAGGAGATGGTCGATGCCGGCCGCGCGGGCTTCACGGGCGAACTGCAGGCCATTGCTGCCCCAGACATCCGGCGCACCGATCAGGCGGTCCTCGCTCGGGTTCTGCGCGCGCTTCTCGCGGAGCGTCCTCACCCAGCCCTGGGCGGCGCAGAACTCGCGGACCCGCCTGGCGAGGGGTGCATAGCCGTTCTCGGCGGCGAAGTGCCACGTCGTGTGGTACTCGGGCAAGCGCTCACCCTTGCTCTTGTCGCCGTTGACGACGAGGGCGAGCCGCTGCCGCTCACCGAAGGAGCCGGGCTGGAGTTGCGCCGAGGCGAGGTCGTAGTCATCGAGAAGGCAGAGCACGCTGCCTTTGGTGCTCACGATCCCGAGGGCGGGCACATCGAGGCTGCCGAAGACGCTGAGACCCTCGATCGGCGGCGTGAGGTCACTGGCGGGGATCAAGATGCCGTTCCCGTAGGCGGCAACTACATACTCCGCGTCGTCGGACTCGGGCAGGAAGCCTCGGAACAGAGGCACGCCCCAGTTCCACCCCTCCAGGAACGAGGCGCTCATCTGCAGGTCGCGCGAACCCTCCGGCAAGCGGACCGTGCAGCGGATACGCCCGACCGTTGCCTCGGGCATGTCGGCGGCCAGGACGTACGTAAGGCCATCATCGCCGGCAGCACCCACCTCCGAACAGAGCGGCGGCCGGCCGTCGGGGACCGTTGGCGCGGAGCCATCCGCCTCGGGCAGCACGCCCACGGCGTAGGTGCTCGAACGGCCGATTACATAGTGCGCGGGGAAGTACTCCTGGGCCGAGCGCTTGCCCGGCTCGTCGGCATCGTTGACACCGAAGGCGATCCGGAAGCGCCGACCGGCGGCGACCGGCTGGAGCGTGATGAGCGTGCCGATGCTGGTGGCTGTTTCGACGACGTAGCCGGGCCGCCCGCCGAGGTCCAGGCCCGCCGCCTGCGCGAGGGCCAGAGCCTCCGGCTCGGCCGCGAAGTCGCTGACGGGCCGCACCGCCGCCTTGGCCCAGTCCTTCCAGTCGCCCCACAGGAAGCCGCCTGGGTCCTTGGGATCGAGCATGAACCCGGCCTGATCCCAGCCGACGCGCCACTCGACGGAGTCCGCCTCCCACCAGTCCTTCTGCTCGCGCGTGGCGGGCGCGAAGGTGTCGTCGGCCACGATGAAGAGGGCGTACAGGTTGGTCTGGTCCCAACGGAAGCCGACCGCGGCCGAGAGGTCACGGTCGCCGTCGAGCTGCCAGGGCTTCTCATCCGAGAGGAGCGAGGGATCGAGGCGCGTCATCCGCGTGTCGGCCCACTCGCCAAGCCGCCCATCGAGCGTCACCGGCTCCGCCGCCGGCAGGACGACGACCTCCTGCCCTGGCGCACATTGCAGCTTGTCACGCACCGAGTCAGGCTGGCGGTACGTCGCCCCCGTCTCCTTGTCGCGCACCGCGAGCGCGCCGGTCGCCGAGTCGAGGGAGACGGAGAGAACCTGATTCTCCAGGAGCCACGTCGCCCCGTCCTGACGCACTGAAGAGGCGGCGCACGACTCTGCCACGCACCCCGCCAACAGCAGAGCAGCCAGTCGTCTCATAGCCAACCCTCCGTGACCGGAAGCGGTCACCTCAGTCGGTAGGATACGGCGCCCTCCACAGGCGCGAAGCACATCCGCTCGCCGAGCCGCTCCGCCTTCGCCTCGCCGATGACGTTGCGCTCCTCACCCAGCGCCTCCACCTGCGTGGCCTGGGTCCTCAGCTCCACACGAGTCACCGGAGCAATCACGATGGCCTCCCCGCCACGTATCGCGACCGCTCCATCCGTCGCGGTCTCCCCGAACTCGCGCATCTTCCCTCCGCCGTCGGCGAAGAGGTACTCGGGCGACCTCACGTAGCTCTGACGCACGCCATCGGTGACGGTTGACCACTCCTCGAAGTCGTCGCCCATTGCCGCCGCCCAACCATACGGCGAGAGGTCGTAACGCTTGCCGGCAAGCTCGACCTCCCAGCGCTTCTCCGGATCGCAGTTGACTGCGACCTCCAGCCCGTTCCGGTAGTGCACCAGAACCTGGTTCGCTCCATTCGCGCCGCGCTTCAGCACCTCGGTGATAGGAAGCAGCTTGCCGTCCATGTGGTAGAGGATCTCCTCGACGGGCTCCATCACATAGCGCGACTGGAGCTGCTGGATGAGGTAGTAGTAGCGACCGGCATCCTCCAGGCTGTCCACGGTCTGGAAGCCGATGTGCCCATAGGCGATGGTGGTGGCGAGACCGCGCCAGGTGTCGCCGCACCAGCTCCAGTGGGGCTGCATAGCGATATCGGCTTCCAGCGGATGGATCTTGCGGAGGTCGAAGTCGACGAACAGCGGCTGCTCGGTCGCGTTCGGGATGCCCATCTGCGCGTAGTTGCCATCCACCAGGCCGGCAGAGAACCAGCGGTGCGTCCCCTCGCTGAAGATGGGGCCGTCGTACGCCTTGTGGCCGTCCATCAGGAGCGCGCCCCAGGCTCGGAAGTTCGTGGCGAACTTGCCGGCGCCGGGGCTGCCGGCCTGGAAGTCCACCTGTCCCCAGGGAGGGTAGGCGGTATGGCAGTCGCGGTAGGCGGTGTTCGTGTCGAACTTCTGAGCCACTTCGCGAGGGTACTGCAGCGCCAGCTCCAGTGCCTTGAGCGGTCGGACCGCATAAGTCGGCGGCCAGACGCGCATCAGCTCCCCCGCCGAGTTCCGCCCGGCGTTCCTCTCGTTCCACGACTTCCCGAGCGGGTTGTAGTCGGTGAAGTTCTCGTAAAGGCCGATGTAGTAGCCCATCTCGCGCATGGCCATGCAGTAGGCGATCATCTTCTCGTCACCGATCTCGGGCGCGGCCTCAGTGCAGAAGGTGTACTCCTGCGGCCCCTGGCCCACGTCGGCGCCGTCGCTCCAGGCGTCCTCGTGATGGGTAACGATGACCTTGTCGATGCCGCGCCGATGGAACTGCCGCCACATGTCCAGCCAGATGTCGTAGCGGTTCTTGCTGGTTCCGCCAAGGTGGTTGTACAGGTGCGTGCTCGTCACGGCGCGCTGGGTGGAGGGCGGGTTGGGGATGTTCGGCAGGACCTCCTCGAAGCGCGAGGAGAGGTTGATGAACTGCCGCTCGCGCAAGGGATTGCGCGTGCCGTCGGTGAGTGGCCCGTAGTAGGACCCGCCGTTGATGATCGCGGTTGTCTCGCTGAGTCCGGAAGCTACGTTGAAGCCCGAAGACTCCGTGTTGTACCAGTCCAGCAGCGTGAGGCAGAACGTGTCGCCATCCAGCAGCACGTGCGGGCCAGCGCTGTAAATCGTGAGGTAGGGCACGCGGAAGATGCGCGGCTTTGACAGCCCTTCGGCCTGGCCGAGCCTGAGCGCGGTTGTCTTCCCCTCGCGCGACGCCCAATCGACGATCAGCGACTTGCCCTTCGCGCGGAGGGTGATCGTGTACTCGGTCTCGTCGCCCTCGCACGTCGCGCGCCAGCGGGTCAGCACGCCGCCCTTCTCCGCCTTCGCCTCGACGAGGGTGCGCGCCACGTCCGGCGAGGTCGGTTCGCGCTCCTTGCTCGCCAGCAGCAACGCGGGTCCCGCACCCGCACAGGGCGTGAACGCCGGGCGGTCCGCCACCTCGGCTGTCAGGTCGGACAGCGTTCCGGTCTTCGGCTCGTAACGGTAGACGATCCGCTCGTCGCCCTCGATCTCGAATACGTACGCATCCCCGTCTCGGTTCAGGCTTACCCGCGTTGGCTGCTCCACGGTCGGCAGGATCGTGTCCGGGGTCGTCGGGAAGGGGAGCCTCTCGATGAGCTTCGGCCGGAAGCTAGGCAGGGGCATGTCGTCCTGGTAGAATGAGAGCGACTCGAGGTAGATCGTGCGCGGCTCGGCGTTCGTGGCGTTGAGGACCTCGATGGCCTCGAGCTTTGCAGGCTGGTGCACGATGCCGTCGGAGGGCCCACCCCAGAAGAGGTGGTTCGGGTCCCCGAGCGGGTCGGTGCGCAGGCGCTTCTGGAGCCACCCGTAGAAGCGGAAGTTCACGACACCGACGCGCAGGCGGTGCGTCTGACCCGCCGCGTCCGTGAGCCGCACCCAGACATGCACCTGCGGCGTGTCGGGCTTCGGCGCCCAGTCCCAGTTGTTGCCGTAGACCCAGGCGCTCACCGCGTTCCACTGCTGTGGCAGCGGGATGGGCCGGGGCGGCAGCAGCTCGAAGCGCCCCGAACCTCCCGCCGAGGCGTACACGATCTTCGCCTGGTAGCGCAGGTCCTCGTAGCAGGGCTCCTCCTCGGATCGGAGCATCTGCGCGGCGTCGCCCTCCGCATGGGCGACGCGCCAGCCCGTCACATCCTCGAACGTCACAGTCGCCGGATGCTCGCGCTTGCGCCCCTTGAAGCCGCGCCAGATAGGGGTGATGTGGTCCGGTTTCGCCTCGGCAGTCGCATCGGCGTACGTCAGCTCCTGCGCCACGGCATCGCTCACCTCCACATCATCGAGGTAGACCGTGAAGGGTTTGAGCAGCTCCGGCGGGGCCTCTTCCTGCGCCACGAACAGCAGCCGTCCGATCCGCGCCGGATCGACCTTGCCATCGGCATCGGGCGCCCAGTCCGGGTTCGTGGCCTCGCGCACCGGCTGACTGACGAACTCGTGCCAGGTCGGGTCCGAGTACGTCTCACCGGGGATGCCGAGAATCCAGTGCGAATCGCCGCCGCCCTTCCGCCCGTTCAGCTCCACCAGGATGATGCCACCGTGCGGCCTCTGCGCGAGAGCGCTGCCCTTCATGGGGAAGCGGATTCGGCTGTCGGGCGAGAGCCGCAGGTCGCCGATGTCCGTCTGCCACGTGGCGCGCACCATCGGCGGCTGCGCACTCAGCGAGAGCGTGACCGCCAGGCTGCGCTTGCCGGAGTAGGCCTCCTCCTGGGACACGCACACGCTCGCCACGGGGCCCGACTCCGCCATCCACTGGCGCTGCGTGCCCTCGAAGTCGCTGAGGAGAGTCCAGGAGTCGGCGGCATCCTGGGCGAACGAGCGGGGGAGGAAAGCGAGCGTCGCAAGTAGGGCGAGCACGGGCATACCTCCGGCTCGGGTCAGGCGGCCTCCAGCCCCAGCCAATTGGGTGCGGCGGGGGGGAATTCCTGCCCCTGCAGGCGTTGGTACGAGGTAGCATGGGCGGCTCGCCCATGCAGGGCTTGCCGATGCGCCACAGCCAACACGCGCGGACCGTGCGTGCCACTCAAGGGGACCGAGACGACATGACCAAGCGCGAGCGTATCCAGGCCGCGGTTGCCGGCGGTGAGGTGGACCGCGTGCCGTACAGCTTCTGGTATCACTTCACGTGGATCGAGGACAAGGCGGGGGAGGAGTTCATCGCGGCGGAGATCGACTTCGCCACGCGGCACGAGGTCGATTTCCTGAAGGTCATGCACGACGAACCGTATGACATGCCCGCCTCACTGCCGGAGATCAGGGAGCCGGCGGACTGGCGACGGCTGGAGCCGCTCGAGGTGCGGAAGGGGCACTTCGGGCGCCATCTGGAGGCCCTGAAGCGGATCAGGGCCGGGCTGCCCGATGACCGGCCGATGGTCGATACGGTGTTCCACTGCTTCGCCTGCGCGCAGCGCATCTGCACCGAGCGCCCGCTGGTGCTGCAGCACCTGCAGGAGGACCCGCAGGCGGTCGAGTACGGGCTGCAGGTGATCGGCGAGACGCTGAAGCGCTGGGCGAAGGTCACCGTCGAGGAGGAGGGTGTTCTGGACGGCATCTTCCTGGCGATCAACGGGATCAGCGGCGAGTTCACCGATGCGGCGACCTACGAGCGGTTAATGCTCCCTATCGACCGCGAGTGCCTGCAGGCAGGAATCGACGCCGGTGGCTGGCTGAACATCGCGCATTTGCACGGCACCGACATCCACTTCGACCTCGGCATCACGCTCCCCCATAACGCCCTCAGCTGGAGCGACCGCGCCTTCGGTCCGAGCTTGGCCGAGGCACGCACCAAGTCGGCGTCGTGCTTCATCGGTGGCGTCAACGAGGTGACCGGCGACAAGGTGACGCCGGAGCAGATCCGCGCCGAGGGCCGGGACGCCATCGCACAGCTCAGCGGCAAGGGCCTCATCCTCACCTGTGGCTGCGCCTTCCCGACGCCAACGCCGGAGGAGAACCTGAGGGCGGTACGGGAAGCCGTCATGGGAGGCTAGAGGCAGCTCCAAGGCCCCAACGACTCACGGCTATCGCGGCTGAAGCCGCTCCTACACAGGTTTCGGGAGCATTTCTCGCGTGGCCGCGGGAGTGGCGCTTGACGGCGCGCAAGTGCTGGCCTAACATGGGCGCGCCCACGATGCGCACGTATGAAATGCTCCAACTCGGCGTGGCGGTGCTGCTTCCGCTCGGGCTCATCGTGACGTTGGTGCTGAACACCGCGAGACAACACGGCCGAACGCGGAACGAGATTGCCGTTGGTCTGGCGGCGATTGTCTCGTGCTTCATCGGCATCGTCGCCACGGCGCTGACGCTGCAGGCCTTCCGCGGAGGGCCGCTCTTCGACTACCAGCGGGGCGGTCTGTCCCTCGCGAACATCCGCCCGGTGGACGCTGTCGGCCTGGCTCTGTGCGCGGCGCTGTTAGTGACGGCGCTGTGGGTCGGGAAGTGGCTCACGCGCGGCGCCCAGGCCTCGGAGGATGAACCCGACGGCTAACCCTCACCCCCTTGCTTCACCCGAGGAGGGGCGGGCGGTGAGGTTCCTTGGGAGACCTCATGGCGCGACGCAAGACGGCCCCATCCCTGGAGGCGCAGGTCTCGGGTGACGCGACGGTTTACGAGAAGATCGTGGGCAAGTTCAAGAAGCCCCGGCTCTCGCGCGAACACGCGCTCCAGGCCCGACCGATCCGCAATCCGGGCCTCAAGTGGGAGGAACTCGACAACGGCGAGGTCCAGATCGTCCTCCCGCGCCGCCGGGATACGATGGGGCGGGTGCTCTCGACGCTGTTCTACGTGCCCAAGTCCAAGCCGGTCAGTCTGGACGTCGTCGGCGCGCGCGTCTGGACGCTGTGCGATGGCGAGCACACGGTCAGCGACATCGTCGAAGCCCTCATGGACGAGCACAAGCTCCACCGGCGCGAGGCCGAGGTCTCGCTCACGGAGTTCCTGAGGATGCTCGGCAAGCGGAACATGCTCGCCTTTGCAGTTCCGACGGAGTACCTCGAACTGGAGGAGCGTAAGGACCGTAAGAAGGAGCAGACACAGAAGAAGCCGGCCAAGCCGCCCAAGGCGCAAGCCAAACCGGGCAAAGGCAGCCAGAAGGGACGGAAGCGGAAGCGATGACCGACACTCAGCTTCTCGATCCAGCCAGGCTGAAGCTCTCCCGCGGGCCGCACGGGGAGTTCCGCCTGGAGATCGCGGACGAGCAGTGCTATCTGAACTGCCGAGGGTCGCGCTGCTTCCCGTTCTCCAACCGGCGCCGGTATATCGCGCTCTTCGATGGTCTCAAGGGGGAGATCGGCGTCATCCACAATCCGGGCGAGCTGGACGAGGAATCGCGGAAGATCCTCGAGGAGCTGCTCGAACGCCGATACTTCCTGCCGGTCATCGAGCGCGTCAAGTCGATCCGGGAGGAGTACGGCGTGGTGTACTGGAGTGTGCAGACGAACCAGGGGGCGAGGGACTTCGTCTGCCGCGGTCTGCGCGACTCGGTGGTCGAGCTGCCCGACAGCCGCCTGATAGTGACCGACGTGGACGGGAACCGCTTCGAGATCCCCGACTACACCCAGTTGGGCCGCGCCGTCCAGGCCGTCCTGGATCGGGTGCTGTGAGGCACCTTCCCCTGTAACCTCCCCGACGAGCAGCGCACTACGCCCTTGGAGCGACCGGGCGCGGTCGCCCTCAAGCACGCACGAACGACTCGGAGGGAACCGATGGGCAGACTGGTGAGAATCGGCTGGCTGGTGGCCGCAGCGTTGGTGGTTGGCTGGACGTCGGTGGGAGCGCAGCCCGCGCCGGCCCCCGGCGCGCGGGCGGGCCTCGGCGCGGGCGGGGGAAGGAACCTCGCGGGGCGCGCGATGCACTTCCTGTACCTCGAACGCGCATGGACGGTGGTGTGCTTTGACCTGCAGATCACGGATGAGCAGCTTCTGAAGCTCCGGCCGCTGTTCCAGGCGGCCTGGGAGAGCCGCAAGAAGGCCGTGGAGAACACCCAGGGCGGCGATCTGGCCGGACGGGCGCTCGCGCTCTCGCAGGCTAACGACCAGATCCGCAAGGACATCGACGACGGACTGGCGCAGGTGCTGACCGAGGACCAACTCGCCCAGTGGGAGGAGGTCAGGGATGCCCCCATGTTCGGCGGCTTCGGCCTCGGGCCCGGCATGACGCGTCCCCCCACAGTGGCGCCGCCTCCGGCCCAACCCTAAGCGGTCCGAGTCATAAGCTGGGGGACGTACCGGCTGTGTAAGCCACCTGCCCTTGTCGTGTAGGAGCGGCTTCAGCCGCGATGCCCAGCCTCGGCACCCAACGTCGGAAACCACATCGCGGCTGAAGCCGCTCCTACCCGGCGACGGCATAGCCGCGCGCGAGGTTGCGTCAGCGTACTTGTGAGACGGCCCAATAGGCGGCGGCCCGCGCTTGCGGGAGGAGGTTGGGTCAAGGGGCACGAAGGATGGGTGTCGCTTTGCCTCAAGCGGAGTGCGCCCCATGGCAGGCGAGAAGAAGCCCCGCAAGCACGTGCGCAATCAGCTGAACGACCTGACCGGCACGGAGTGGATCAAGTTCACCAAAACGTGGTTTGAGCTGGAGTCGGAGAGCCACCCTCAGCAGGCGCCTATCGAGCCCAGCCGGTCATGGCTCATCGTGGATTCCCCGCGCTACCACAGGAATCGGCCGACGGAGCTTCACCCCGCCCGCTATCCCGAGGAACTGGTTCGGGAGTTCATCCAGTACTTCACCAAGGCCGGCGAATGGGTGCTGGACCCCTTCGCGGGCAGCGGCGCCACGCTGGTGGCGGCCCTGGAGACCGGCCGGAACTCGGTGGGCATCGAGCTGGCGGCGCGGTATGCGGCCATCGCGGGCAAGCGCGTGTCCCAGGGCTCGCCCCAGGGCGCCGCCTGCGTGCAGACGGGAGATGCGCGGCACCTCGCCGATCCGGCCTTCTGGCAGGGAGAGGCCCCGCCGGGCTTGCCGATGGGCGAAGAGGGGCTGCCCGTCTTCGACTTCGTCATGACGTCGCCCCCCTATTGGGACATGCTGCACCATAGCCGCGGCGGTGTCGAATCGACGCACAAGCGCCGGGCCAAGAAGGGCCTGGACACGGCGTACTCCGACGACCCCGCTGACCTGGGGAACATGGACTCCTACGAGGAGTACCTACGCCAGTTGTGCGGTATTCTGGCCGAGGCCGGGCGCCTGCTGCGGCCGGAGCGGTACCTGGTCGTGGTCGCCCAGAATCTGCGCGCGCCGGACGGGAGCATCGTTACGCTGGCGTGGGACATTCAACGGGAGCTGGGCCGGGCGCTGCAGTTTCAGGGCGAACGAATCTGGTGCCAGAACTCGAAGAGGCTCGGGATCTGGGGCTATCCGCGCGTCTTCGTCCCCAACTACCATCACCACTACTGCCTCATCTTCCGCCGGACGGCCAAAGCGCCCGAGACGTGACGGGCGTGCCGAGGAAGCGGGGAGGTTTGCCCGCCTCGTCGGGCGGGTAGGATTTGACCGGTGTTCCGAGCGACCTGCCGGGGGGAGATCGCCGAATGGCCGACATTCAGGGCGGTAGCCGCGAGCAGGAGCTGCGTGCGCAGCTGCAACGAACGGACAGCCTCGACGAGCGACTACGCCTCCTGAAGGCTCTGGTGACCGTGGCTCCGGGGACCGCGCGCACGCACTATGAGTACGCGCGCGAGCTGTCGCGAACCGGCGGGAATGACGCGGAGGCGATCCAGGAGTTCCGGGAGGCGCTGGCGCTCGACCCCCAGCACGCTCGGGCGCAACTGGGGCTCGGCATCGTCTATCATCGGCGCGGGGAACTGGAGCTGGCGGAGCCCCTCTACACGGCGGCCCTGCGAGCCAACCCGCGCCTCACGCGCGCCTGGCTGAACCTCGGCGCGCTGGCCACGTCGCGTCGCGACTACCGCAGTGCCCGGCGAGCGTATTCGCGGGCAGTGCGACAGCGTCCGCGCGACCTCGCCGCTCGGCAAGGCCTGGCCCGCTCGCTGCACGCCCTCGGCAAGGTGGGAGAGGCTGTCCCGGAATGGGAGGAAGCCCTGGCCCTCGGGCCGACCGACCCGGCCACGCTGAAGGGGCTGGCGCGGGCGCTGAGGGCGACCGAGGACGCCCGAGCCGGCGAGTGGTACGAGCGCGCGATCGCCGCGAACCCGCAGTCCGTATCGCTGAGGATCGAGTTCGCGAGACTCCTGAGGGGGGCGGGGGACGCGACCCGGGCCGAGGAAGTCCTGCGCGAAGCGGTCACCGCCATCCCGGGCGCGGCACGCCTGTGGGAGGAACTCGCCGGCCTCCTGGGAGAGCACGGGCGCGAGGCGGACCGTCTGGAGGTGCTGCGCGACGGGCTGGTCCGCACCGCCGGCGACGAGGGCCTGCGGATGGCCTTCGTGCGGGCGTTGTGTGAGAGAGAGGCACTCGCGGAGGCGGCTCGCGAGCTGCGTCCGTTGATCCTGGCCAATCCCAGGAACGGCCCGATCCGGCGGCTGATGGCCGCCATCCACGCCTGCGAGGGGCGCTATGAGGAGGCGGCCTCGGCCGCCCATGCCGCGCTGCTCATCGACCGCTCCGAGCCCTCGCCGCGATTGCTCCTCATGCCGGTGCCGAATCGCCCGGAGCGCCCCCTGTCGGTACCCCTGCACGAGGATCAGCAGACCCCGGCGGCTCACCGGGCCTACGCCCTGGCTGTCCGAGGGGTTCTCCGGTTGGCGCTGGGCGACACCAACGAGGCGGCGCGGCTGTTCGATCAGGCGGTGAAGGCGTCGCCGGAAACGGCGTTGCCGCGGGTCGGCCGGGCGGTCGTCTACCTTGGGTCCGGCAGCCTCGAGCCCGCCTACGCCGAACTCCGCACCGCGGCGATTCTGGCGCCAAGGGAGCCTCACGTCCAGCACCTCTTTGGTGAAGCGGCGTTCCACCGGGGACTCTACGAGGAGGCTGGCGAGGCGTTTCAGGCGGCACTGGCCGATGAGTCGGTGGATAACCACCTGCGAGCGCACACCTTCTTCTGCCGCGCCCGAGCCTTCCGCAAGCGAGGCCTGACGCGGGAGGCCATCGACAGTTACCTACAGGCGGAGCGTCTCGACCCCGAGTACGGGGCGAGCTTCTTCGGTTGCGGGAAGGCGCTGCAGGAGGTGGGCCGGCTGGAAGAAGCGGTCCGGCATTACGAACGGTGCGTGGCGCTGTCGCCCAAGCACGCCAAGGCGCTGCAGGGCCTGGCAGGCTGTCTCGCCTCGTTGGGTCGGGCCCCGCAGGCAGTCGAAGCCTACCGGGCAGCCATTGCGGCGGATCAGCACTACGCCTTGCCCCGGTACAACCTCGCGGCGCTGCTCGATCGTGCGGGCGACCCGGCGGAGGTGGCCGCCTTGCTGCGTGCGTACCTCAAGCGGGAGCCGAACGGGCCGGTCGCCGACGATGCGCGGAAGCGCTTGCGCGTCGCGGAACTTCGTCTCGCGGGGGCGCTCCCCAGCGGGCCTCCGCTGGCGGAGCCCGAGCCCTCGGCCCCGTTCCTCGACTCCTCGCAGGATGACGCCCTCTACGTCGGAGGTTAGGGCAGGCATCGGTTCCGGCTGCACCCGCTTGCGCGGCAGAACTCTTGGTTGAGTTGGTGAAGTTGGTGGAGCCGCCCGGACCGGCTCGCGCACCGCGGCACCGACTGCACCAACATGACCAAGTCAACCATCCTTTCTGGGGGATTGGAGCCCGCTTCCCGATCGCTCAGTCTGCGACGTCCTCGTCGGCGGAGGGCGAGGTGGAAGGGGGAGGGAGTTCGTCCGGCGCCGGCTGCGGTTCCTCGGTCGGCGCCCCTCGACGTCGCCGGGGCCTCACCACGCTCAGCAGCCCGTTCAACTCCTCCCTGGCCAGCACCGGCAGCAGGGCGAGATAGAGGACCACATAGGCCGGCGCGAAGAGCCACCAGAAGGCGTGCGCCGGGACGACGCCCGCGAAGACCTCGCGCCAGACGAGGGCCAGGAGGGCGGAGGGAATCACGCAGGCCGCGATGCGCAGATGCCCGGCTCCGAAGGGGTTCATGCGCATGAGCACGGCGACCTCGACCACTCGCGTGGCGCGCGGCCCTAGCAGACCGATCGCGCCGGCGACGGCGGCACCCACCACACCATAGCGGGGGGCCAGCCAGAACGTGAGGCCCATGGAGGCCAGCGCGAACACGCTCAGGTCGATGACCGCGATCCACTGCTTGGCGGCCATGGCGAAGAGGTAGTCCACCGAGCCGAAGGTGCAGTTGACGATCTGGGCGGCCGCCAGAATGGCGAGGGCGACGTAGCCCGCCGGGAAGTCCTTGCCGAAGGTGCCCATGACTTCCGACGCAAAAAAGGCCAGGAAGACGGCGCCGGGCAGCACGACCATCACGATCCAGGCGGCCGAGGTTTTCAGGATGCCATGCAGCTCGGCGTGCTGCTTGCGGTGGTAGAGGTCGGCGGCGATGGGCGAGAAGATGGACCCGATCGCATTGAGGCCCATCGCCCCGGCGAGCGCCGTGCGCTCGGCGGCGGCATACAGGCCCACATCCCCCGCAGTTCCACTGATGCCCAGGGCGAGGATGATGCCTCGGCGCCGACCGAAGAGGGCGACGGCCGAGAGCACCAGCGGTACGGCATAGGCGAGGACCCGGAACAGCTCCCGCCAGCGAGGCCGGGCGGCACCCCAGGCGCGGCGGGCCAGGGCGGCGGTGAAGTACGCCGCAGCAGCCAGACAGGTCACACAGGCGAGGGTCGAACCCCACGCCGCGCCCTTCAGCCCGAACCCCAGGCCGACCAGCAGCCCGATGAACAGGAGCCGGGAGGCTGGCAGCAGGAGCTTCTCAACCAGGACGCGGTAGCGCATCGTGCCGCGCGCCTGGGTCACGCGGAGAAGGGTAACGCTCACGGCCACGATCGGCAGCTGGAGGGCCATGATCGGCAGGATGGGCGCGAGGTCCGGCTTGTGGAAGAACCGCTCCGCGACCGTCCGGGCGCCGACGGCCAGCACCAGGGCGATCAGGACGCCCAGCGCGCCCGCGAACGCCGTTCCGCTGAAGGCCGCCCCTTTGGCGCCCGCGGCGTCGTTCTCTCCGTCATGCACGGCCACGTACCGCATCACGGCCATGGGGACGCCAAGCTCGGAGACGATGACGGCGAGGGTGATTGCCTGCCAGCCGATGTTGAGGAGGCCGAAGTCGTGCTTGCCCAGGAGGCGGGCGGCCACGAGCGCCAGGGCGTAGCCGAAGACGGCCTCGAGGCCCGACCCGCCCAGCATGAGCACCCCGCCGCGGGCCACCTTCCCGAGGCGGGAGGAGGGAGCGTGGACCTCCCCAGGCGCAGAGGCGGCAGGGGGATCGCTCATATCTTGCGGAAGAGGAGGTAGAGACTCGGGGCCTGCGTCATCTGCTCGAACCAGGTCGCCCGGGCGGCACTGCTGACCTTCTGGACGGTGTAGTTGGCGGGGACGATGATCCAGTCGCCCGGACAGGCCGGGCTGTTCAACTGCGCCCGCGAGGCGCGGCCGTTGTAGTGGACCACCACGGTGTGCTTGAGTTCGGCGTCGCGCGTTAGACGACCGGCCTCCCAGAGGTAGTCGCGGATCGTGGCGCCCTGGACGAACGGCTGCGGGCCGGGACCGGCGACCGCACCGTCCACGACGACGGTGTCAGGGCGCTGGAACACGACCAGCACGTCGCCGCTCTGCAGCTGAATGTCCGCCTGGCCGCCCGGGTCCCGCAGCGCGCTCCCCAGGTCAACCGGCACCCCGGTGGAGATGCGGATGTCCACCAGCGCTCGCGGCGCAACCACCAGGTAGGCCTCGCCCTTGCCGCCGCTCAGGACCTGCTCGAGCCTGTCCCTCACGACGCGAGGCATTGCCGGCTCCGCGCTCTGGGGGTTGTAGATCGTCGCCAGGCTCTCGTCCTCCTCATCCGGCGCAATCGTCGCGCTCTCTTGCAGTGCCGCCTTGACCGTAGCCACGCGACGCCGCCGATCGAGAAGCGATTCCTCCGTGTGGTAGACGGCCGCCATCTCCGGATACGCCGCGGGCAGCAGCCCGCCCCCCAGCCCGACCAGATCGCTCAGGCGGAGCTTCTTGCCGTCCGGACGGAGCAGCGGGAAGGCGCCGGGGTGGGCTACCTGACCGCGGACCTGGGCGAACTGCGCGTCGATGTGGAAGCCGCCCACCGAGTTGACCGATACGGTGTCGCCTTCGCGCAGGAGGGGGTCGTTGGCCGGTACGTCGCCGGCTTTGAGCGCGGAGACATCGACCGTCTCTACCTGGGCGGCGTCGGCAGTCTGTCCTCGGATGAGGCTGACCTCGCCGGTGGCTTCCGGGAGCAACCCACCCGCCATGCCGATCAGGTCGCTGAGTCTCGTGCCCGCGCCGATCGGGTACTTGTCGGGCCGAGCCACCGCCCCGGCGACCACGGCCAGCTTCTCGCGTCCCTTTTCCGCCTGCAGGGCCACCACCAGCTTGTCGCGATTCTGCAGCGGCACGTCCAGGTTGGTCAGGCCGGACATGATCTTGCCGATCGGGACCGCCAGGTAGGTATCCTCGAAGCTCGCGTTCTTGCGCACCAGCGTGGCGGCCTCGCCGTAGGCATCGGCGGTAAGGCCGCCCGCGGCGCGGACCAGATCGGCGACGGTCATGCCGCGATGGAACTCCTTCTCACCAGGCAGCATCACGGCGCCCTCGACGTAGAGCACGTTCGGCTCCACCTCGGGGATGGCGAAGACGTGGACGATATCCCGGGGCTGGAGCGGGACGTTCGGCGCGCGTCCGGCCGCGATGTCGATCAAGTTCACCTTGATGACGTCCCGCATGCCCTGCGGCGACTCGCGAAGGACGTGAACCGCATCGCGGAGGGCCTCCGGCAGCGGACCCTCGGCCCGCTCGATCACGTCGGTCACGGTCAGGCCCTCCGACCAGGCAAAGGCATCGGGGCGGCGCACCGCGCCCTCGACCGTGATGGCGTTGCGGAGTTCCTCGAGCACGGGGAGCACGACGACCTCATCGCCATCGCTCAACTCGACCCCCCGCCACTTCTCGGGTTCATCGACCAGGTCCGCCTCGACGACCATGCGCTCGCGGTTCTGCTCGGGGCGCTGGACCTGGATTCGCTGGGCGTAGGCCGAGCCGCGGATCCCGCCGGACATGTCCAGGACTTCGGCCAGCGTGGCGCCCTGCCTGATCTCGTACCGGGCCTGACGGCGCACCTCGCCCTTGATCGCGACGACGGGGCCGATCACGTGGACGAAGACGGTGTCGCCAGCCTGCAGCGTGATGTCACGGCTGGTGTCGCCGCGCAGGAGGTAGTCGTACAGATCGACGCTGGCCGCCAACTCGGTGCCGCGGCGAACGTCAATGGCCCGCAGACTACCCGATTCCAGCGGCCCGCCGGCGGCGTACAGCGCGGTGAACACCGTCGCCGTGCCCGGAAGGGTCTTGCGACCCGGGCGGGCCACATCGCCCACGACCATGACCTCGATTGACCGGAGCATTGAGACGCTCAGCGATACGTCGCACTCGGGGAAGAGCTTGCGGTAAAGGGCGAGGATACCATCGCGGGCCTCGGCGATCGTCTTGCCGGCCACCGGGATGCGCCCGACCGACTGGCCGTAGATGCCGCCGTCATTCGAGACCACCTGGACCACGTTCACGTACTCGATGCCTCGCCCCCACACGCGCAGCTCGACCTCATCACCAGGCCCCAGGACGTACGTCGGCGCCGGCGGCGCGATGCTCGGCAGTAGGGGCTGCTCTTCCGCCGTCACGAAGATGTCGTGGCCGAAGAGCGGCAGGATCTCCTCCCCGACCGGCGGTTGCTCTTCGGGTGGCTGCTCGGGGGCCTCCTCGGCAGGCGGCGGGGTCACGCCCTCCGGCGGTGTGAGTGGCTGGGTCCCAGGGGGCGCCGGCGGTTGCACGCCCGGCGGCTGCGTGCCAGGCGGCGCGGGCGGCGTCGGCTGCCCTCCGG
>Ga0116202_10000375_pt1 | contig 24501 bp, 29 predicted proteins | sample LakKivw325mmetaG_FD_94479 | JGI IMG/M metagenome (GOLD analysis project Ga0116202, IMG submission 94479) | Anoxic lake water microbial communities from Lake Kivu, Rwanda to study Microbial Dark Matter (Phase II) - Lake Kivu water 325m metaG | ecosystem: Environmental > Aquatic > Freshwater >... | reverse complement strand
TCTCGAAGAGTCGGGAAAAATAGCTATTGACCGCGAAGGTAAGGTAGCGTGGATATGGAACCCTGAACTGGTACGAACATTTCTCAGACCGGAATTAGTGGTTAGATGAAAGCACGAGTGGTGGAAATATAACCTGCCCAATGCTTGGCGGCTGATTTATTCGGTTGCAAGGGATGAAGTTATTGTTATTGCGATCATACTTGAATGGATGGACCACAAAACCTACGAGCGCAAATTCGAGTATGGGTGATCAGTGCGATTGTCGCGTTCGTGCTGCTCTCGCTCTACAAGTCCGAGATCGTCTAAACTCCTCCACAGAACGGGAGAAGAAAGTTCGGGAAGAGCTGCCGACTCGTTCGTTAGTATTCCGCGAAGTAAGTCAGTGGAGGCGCCTGCACGATGAAAGGGGTATGCTGACGTTACCTTACCGCTTCGCTCGCTTCCTCATCTTCCGAAATAACGCTGAAAGCGGGACGATGTACGTGCCGTCCTTCTGGAGCTTGAGGATGAGCTCCTTGCGCTCCATCAATGCGTCAAGGTTGAGCTCGTAGACCCCGGGGCTCAAGATCCGGAGGCTTTCGATCCGCTCCTCCTCAATCGGCTCTCGCTGCTCCTCTACCTGGATCCGATCGACCAGCTCGGCTGCATTGAGATACGCACCTTCTCGCACGTAGAGGTAGAGCTTACCACCGCAATTCGGGCAGCCCCGGAGCATCTCATTCGAGATTCGTTCGTATTTCGTCCCGCATTTCAAGCACTTGTGCATCTTCTCGCTCTACATACAGTACGCTCAGACGGCGGAAACGACCGCGCTGATCAGGTCCTTGTCGCGCTTGATCGTGCGCATCACGTTCGCGGGTCCGATCACCGTGAGCCGTGTCCGTTTCCGCAGGTTGAAGAAGCTGCGCTTCTTCGGCTGATAGCCGCTGATCTCGATACCCGGGAAGTCCTCGTCCACCTCGGCCATGGTCATTTCGATCAATTTCATTTGCTCCTCCGGGGTGAGCCCACCCTCCAGGATGACGATGTTGCCCGACTTCACGCCGTCGAGCACGAATCGCAACTTCTCCATTGAACTCATGGAGTTGATTTTATCCTCAGAGATCAAATCCAGCTTGATATCCATCGTGTATTCTCTCCGCCCCCGCCCCTCTTCTCTCACCTGAACTTCCGCGCCATCTCCCGATACAGCTCCTCCATGTTCTCGCCTTTCAAGGCCGAGATGGGTACCACGATATGCTGTGGAAACGCATCGATGATCCGCTGTGGTGCGGCCTCCGGGAGGTCGATCTTATTTGCCGCGATGATCACGGGAACTTGTCGTGCCTCCAGATTGCCGATGATCACGATGTTCGTCTGCGTGTAGGGGTTCTCGGTCGCATCCATCAAGAGCACCACACCGTCAATATCATCGAGCCACTTGATCGCCTCGATTACCCCTTCCGTCGCCTCCTTCGCCCGCTTCTTCGCCTCTTCCTCGTCCAACCCAAAGGCGAGGAAATCGTGAAAGTCGATCTTCGTCGCCAATCCCGGGGTATCGACAATGTCTATCTTCAACTTCGATCTCGATTCCTTCGGCTTTTGCTCCTGCTCTGCTGGAGTGCCCGGCTCGGCTAGCGGATTGAGGGAAGAGCTCTGGACGAGCTTCGATCGCAGATCGATCATGATGCCCCGCCTCCTGACCGCGCGCCGGGTCTCATGCGGTATCTCGGTCGCTGGGCCGATGTCCTCGTTCTCACTCACGAAGGTATGGATGATCAGATTCGCCAGGGTCGTCTTGCCCGCATTCGGCGGCCCATAAATCCCGATCTTCGCCGTCCCCCCCCTGAAGAATAATGCGCGGAGTAATCGTGCTAAAACGCTATTCCTCCTCTTTCGCACCTTTAAGCCTCCTCCATTCTTGTCCTGAAACGAACTGTGGGTTACGTAAAGCGACGCTTAACCTTAATATGACGCTACCACTTTGGTTTACTTATCACGCAGCTCAAATTTAAAGGTTTCGCCAAGATCTCGTGAACGTCAGCCCCGAGGGACAGGAGCGCGGGGTCCGGGACGGCGAGGCGAGGCTGGGAGAATAGAATAGAATAGAAGAGACGAGAGGAGAGAAGAAGAGTAAAGGGGAAGGAAACGAGAGAAGTGGAGCGACAAGAGGAGACGGAGGAAGTTATTCGCGTCCGTATACCGCAGAAACGGAACGGTGAAGTGCTTGGCGTTATACAGAAGATGCTCGGTGGCCGCCGGGTGACCGTGCAGTGCCTCGATGGTGTCGAACGAATGGCCCGCATCCCGGGGAAATTGAAGCGGCGGCAGTGGATGGTCGTGGGTGACACCGTCATCGTCGTTCCCTGGGAGTTTCAAACTGAAAAGGGTGACGTCGTCCATCGCTATAAGCGCCCAGAAGTGGAATGGTTGAAAAGGAAGGGCTATTTGAAATAGAGAAGTGGATTAGCGAACGGCAAGCACCCAGGGGCAAATGGCGCAAGAAGGATTTCCGCGATCGCAAAACGGAGCAGTACGTCTTCGACGTCCCCACCCTCGAAACACTCTATAAATTCGCCCAGAAAGGGCTGATTACCGCCCTTGGCGGCCCGATAAGCCGGGGTAAGGAGTCCGTTATCTTCCACGCGCTCGGTGCGGAGGAGAAAGAGCTGGCTATTAAGCTCTACAAGATGAACACCGCTACCTTCAATGCGATGGCCGATTACATCCTGGGCGATCCGCGGTTCAAAGGGATCAAGAAAGACCACCGGAGCATTATCTTCGCCTGGGCACGGAAGGAGTACAAGAATCTCATGCGCGCCCTCGAAGCTGGGGTTCGGGTTCCCACCCCTCTCGCCTGCGATCGAAACGTACTGATCATGGAGTTTATCGGAACGGACGGGATCGCCGCGCCACGGTTGCGGGACGTCCCTGCTGAGATGCTCGCTGAGGCGATCGGACTTGAAGAGCTCTTCCTGCAGATCGTGGCCGCCATGAAGCGCCTCTATGCGAAGGCCGGGTTGGTGCATGCCGATCTCAGCGAATTCAATATCCTGCTCACAGGTTATGTTGAGCGTGAACTAGCATCGAGTGTCGAAGCGGGTGCAGCCATTGCTCTTGCTCCAGTTCTCATCGATATGGGGCAGGCGACGCTGCTCGATCATCCCAATGCCCGGCCCTTTCTCCTCAGGGACGCGCAAAATATGAGTACCTACTTCGCCAAACTCGGGCTCGCGCATTCTGAGGAGGAAATTGTCCAGATGGTGACGGGATGAGTGCAGTCCACGAAGAGCGATCTGAAGTAAAGATTGCTCCCAGTCTAAAGGTTAAAATACCTTCTCGATCAAGATGTTTACTACAAATATGCGGTTCCGCTAGTTGGGAGGTCCTCACGATATGATTACCCAGCACGTTAAGATTCCTCAGGATAGAATTGGGGTGCTCATCGGTCCACAAGGGTTGGTCAAGGAGCAGATCGAACGAAGATCCGAGAGCAGTATTTCCGTCGATAGTACCGAGGGCGAGGTGCTGATTGAGGGTCGCGAGGGTGGCGATCCCGTCAAAACGCTTCGCGTTATCGAGGTGGTCAAGGCGATCGGGCGGGGATTTTCACCTGATCATGCCGCAAAATTGCTCGATGACGAATCGCTCCTCCTCGATGTGATTTCGCTCGCTCATATCTCTCCAAAGATGCTCAATCGGGTGAAGGGCCGCGTGATCGGGCGTGAGGGGAAAAGCCGGCAAGCGATCGAGGAGCTGACCGGCGTGCACATCTCGGTTTACGGGAAGACGGTCAGTCTGATCGGTGATCCGCTGCGACTGCGAACTGCGCATGAAGCGATCGAGATGCTGATCCGGGGCGCTCCGCATAGCTCGGTCTACAACTTCTTGGAGCGAAAGCGGCGGTCAGAAGAGGAGCAAGGGGGGTGGTGATTCACCGGGGATGTCTCAGCAGCTGCCACGGCAGATCCGGCAGCCCAGAAACCACCTCGGTTCACCATCTCGATCACCGGGGGTGACCGATGGGATGAAGGAAGAGGAGCGCGACTACGAGGAGTCGAGACGGAGATTGGTCGCCGCACTGGCGAGGCACGGGGTGAGTGAACCGGTCTTAGCCGCGATGCTGCGGGTCAAGCGGCACCTCTTCGTGCCTTCTCATCTCCGTGAGCAGGCGTACAGTGACTATCCACTGCCTATCGGCGAGGGGCAAACGATCAGCGCACCGCACATGGTGGCCATGATGTGTGACTATCTGGACCTGAAGCGGGGCGAGCAGGTCCTGGAGATCGGTGCTGGCTCGGGCTATCATGCCGCGGTGATCGCCGAGCTGATTGGTGAGGAAGGGCAGGTCTACTCGATTGAGAGGATCGCGTGGCTCGTGGACTTCTCTCAGCAGAACCTCGCGCGCGCGGGCTACCGGAACGTGACCGTGCACCAGGGCGATGGAACCCTGGGCTTCCCCGAGCATGCACCCTACGACAAGATTAGCGTCACCTGCGCCGCTCCTGATCTCCCTCCTCCCTTGCTCGAGCAGCTAAAATCCGGTGGGAAACTGGTGATCCCCATCGGACGATTCCAGCAGGTATTATATCTGATAGAGAAGAAGAATGGGGTAGAGAAGAGTCGGAAAGTCGATGTCGTCTTCGTGCCGCTCGTGGGAAAATACGGATTTGCACAGAATGACCCGCTCTGACAACCTTCACCCGGAGGAGCAGTTCCTCTCACCGGCGAGTGGAAAGGTCTTGCGGCTCGGCACAGGTGGGAGAAACGTCACCATTTTCATGCACCTGCATAACGTGCATCTCACCACCTCGCCCCTGGACGGGGTGGTGAAGCGTATCATCCCTGAGCGGGGCATCTTCAAGCCCGCGTTCGCTCGCAGCGCGGATAGCAACACCAAAAACAACATCGTCCTGGACACCGCCCATGGTGAGATCCGCGTCGTGCAAATCGCAGGCTTCTTCACGCGCAAGATAATCTGCGAGGTGCAGGAGGGCCAGAGCGTGAAGAAAGGCGAACGGCTCGGGAAGATCTGTTTCGGCTCTCGCGTCGATGTGACGATTCCTGATGGGTTCGACCTGCTCGTCAAACCGGGGAACAGGGTGAAGTGCAGGAAGACTCCGATCGCCCTGAAGCGATAGATCAAGAACCCCTTTGCACTAGTGCTGGTAGCTGCTCCGCACGTGAACAATTGAATGCGCTGAATCCACCGCTACTTCTCGATCACCAGCTCGTCCACCGCCATGCCGAAATGGCGTGCCGCTTCAGTGAGATGAACCAGCACCTCGTCTCCCGCCTTCAACTCGACGACGGAAACCGGCTTCTCCTTGCCCATTAACTTGATGGTTTCCGCGTTCTGGAGTATGATACTGCATCGTCGGCTGGTGCTGTCGGGGAGCACAACCTCGGCCTCGACCAGCATGAGCGGGCGCTTCTCGATCTTCGACCTGCCCACCACTGATTGCCGCGTTCTACCTGCCGCATCGACGATCAGGATCTCGTCCCCGGATTGCAATTCCGAGAGATACCTCGTCTTCTCACCGACGAGCACATAGGCATGCACAGCACCAGCATTCACGCGAAACGGGCGTGCTGCAACGTAGGGGCTCTCCTCTGATTCCGAATGCACGAGGAATAAGGCAAATGACTGCGAGCCCACGAGCATGCCCTCGCCTCGGCACATCAGGGTGCAGGTATCCACGCAGACACGCTCGCCCATCTCCAGCTCCTTCACCTTCGTTATCCGCGCGGTCGAGAGCGGTAGCGCGCCCAGCGTACCCGCAGCTCTGAGCTCCACCACTCGTTTCAGCTCCGAGACATCAGCAGTGTCGATGAGTACACCGTTCGCTCCGGACTCGAGCGTCTCCAGCGCCGTTCGTGCCTCATCCAGGGTCTGGACGCCCGCGATCACCTTCGCTTCCGTGCACTGCAGTTCCGCAATGATATTCTCGAGCGGGATGATCTTCCAATCTGTTCCGATCACGATCACATACTCACAGAAATCCGCGAGCGTCACGGCAAAACGTTCGTACGTTTTGCCACGCAGCTGCACATAGGCGGCCGTGGAGTGCTCCTGTGCCTCAGCCGCCTTCTGCACTGAGGCCAGAACGCGAGATTCCCTGAGATCCGCGGGAAGTGGCACCGTGCCGTCACCTTCCCCGCCCTTACCATACACCAGAATATCCGCGAGGGCCGTGCGTTCGTCCACGTTCGAGTCATTCGCGAACGCGGCGACCGTAATTCGCCCCAGCTCCCGTACCTTCGCCACATCCTCGCCCTCCACCAGCACAGTATCGGCGCCGGATTCCAGCCCCGCCGTGATGCGCGCCTTTCGCTCATCCCAGCTCCCCGCATCCGCATCGGCCTTTATCCAGATCTCCTTCTTCTCGCCCACCATCTTCTCTTCTTACACCTTGGTCACCTGGTTAGTTAGATAGATAAGCGTAAACCCTTGCACGGCGTCCCCCGCACCCACCACCAGCGCAGCAGTCTGAAAGAGCTCTCGTTCGCCTCACCATGCACTATTTCAGCAGCTCCATCGCTTCTCGCGCGGAAACACCCTCATGCACCACCCGACAGATCGCTCGCGTAATATTCGCCGGCTTCTCGTGCTGGAAGATATTTCGCCCGATCGATACCCCAGCCGCGCCAACCGAGATCGCGTCTTCGACCATCGTCAGCACTTCTTCGTCGGTGGTAGCCTTGGGCCCGCCCGCAATGATCACGGGCACGGGGCACGTCCGTATCACTTCCTTGAAGGTGTCCGGATCGCCCGTATAATTCGTCTTGATCAGGTCTGCACCGAGTTCCGCACCCACGCGTGCCGCGTGTCGCACGGCTTCGGGATCATGCTCGTTCTTTACCTTCTTGCCCCGTGGATACATCATCGCCAGGAGCGGCATACCCCACCGTTCGCAGACCATCGAAATGGTGCCCAGCGCTACAAGCATCTCCGCCTCGGTATCCGCACCCACGTTCACGTGCATCGAGACGGCATCGGCACCCAGGCGCATCAGCTCCTCCACCTGAGCGACGACCACCTTGTTCAGGGGATCAGGCCCTAACGAGGTGCTCGCCGAGAGGTGAATAATGAGCCCGATATCCTTGCCGTAGCCCCGGTGGCCCGCTATAACGATCCCCTTGTGCAGGAGCACCGCGTTCGCTCCTCCTTCCGCAACCCCGTTTACCGCATTCTGCATGTCCGTCAGGCCGTAGATGGGGCCTGCTGTCACGCCGTGGTCCATTGGCACAATCACACTCCGTCCACTATTCCGATCGATGATCCGCTCCATTCGTATACTCTTCCCTATGCCCATTCGCTCCATGCGCTCTCTTATGCTCGTCATGCTCTCCTCACTCCTTCGCTTCGCCTTCGCCCTCTTCCCTATCCCTTTATCTCTCCTTGCCTAGTTAAGTTAATATCCCCAAGTATTCCGCTCATGCGGTATTCACCCTCGTCGCCCCGCGCGCCGCCGCACTGCACCGCGTCGACTCGCTCGCCCGCTCGCCCCTCGCCAGCCACAGGTAATCCATTGCACCCCCCGGTACCGATCACTCTTGTACTTCGAAGTATAAATACGTACATAGCACCGGCAGGAGCCGCCAGGAAGTCACCACAACGCAGCAGAACCACGAGCTTCAGATCAGCCGGATCGTCTCCAGATTCATGGGTGCTACCGTCTCCATATCGAGCTTCTTGTGGATGCCGCTCGCCAGGGCGATGCACTTGTTCGACTCGCCATGCATACAGATCACTTTCGAGGGCTGCGGTCTGATCCGTCGCACGTATTCGATCAGTTGATTACGGTCCGAGTGTCCGGAGAAGCCGTCAATGGTGCAAATATCCATCTGGACCTTGACGGTTTCCAGCTTGCCCCCGTTCGAGAACTGCATCTCGTTCCACCCCTTCTGGATACGACGTCCAAGCGTTCCTTCCGCCTGATAACCCACGAAGATCAGCTTGTTCCGCTCATCGCTCGCCAGCCCCTTCAGGTATTCGAGCACCGGCCCGCCGTTGAGCATACCGGAGGTGGAGAGAATGATTGACGACTCCTTCTCCTCGATGATCGCTCGCCGCTTCCCCACTTCATCCACCTGCACAAAGATAGCGGATAAGAAGGGATTCTCGCCCTGGAAGATCGAGTTCTTGAGATTCTTGTTAAGATACTCGGGATACGCCGTGTGGACCGCAGAGGCCTCCCAGATCATGCCGTCGAGGTAGACCGGCACTTCGAGCTCCATACCCTCCAGCGCGATCATCACCTCCTGGGATCGCCCGACGGCGAATGCGGGTATCAGCACTTTCCCGCCCTTCGCGATCGTCTGCTCGATCTCCTCTTTCAAGTTCTTCTCCGCTTCCTTCCGCGTCGGCTGGAGATCGTTCATGCCACCGTAGGTCGCCTCCATCACCAGGGCTTCCAGCCGGGTGAAGCCGTTAAAAGCCGGATCGAAGAGGAATGTCCGTTCAAACTTAATATCGCCGGTAAATGCGACGTTATACAGCCCCTTACCCGCGTGGAAATAGGCGATTGACGAGCCGAGGATGTGTCCTGCATTGTAGAGGGTGAGCTTCACGTCAGGTGCGATATCGGTCACCTCACCGTACTTCAACGGGATGGTGTGCCGGATGGTGTCCCGAATAAAGGCCGATTTGTACGGGATCTTCTTCCCGTCCCGTGCCGAGACCTCGAGATAATCGAGGAGCAGGAGTGCCATGAGATCGCGCGTCGGCTGGGTCATATAGACCGGCCCGTCGTACCCGTACATGAAGAGGAGCGGTACGAGCCCTGAGTGATCGAGATGCGCATGGGTGATGACCACTGCATCGATATGATTGATCGGCAATACTTCCGGCACGTAGAGATACGGTGTTCCCTCTGAGCCCACACTCACGCCGCAATCCACGAGGATCTTGGTCTCCGGGGTGGAGAGCATGAAGGCGTTCCGCCCGACCTCTCTGCAGCCACCCAGCATGGTTACCCTGAGCCATTCATCCTCGATCGTCTTCTCGCTGTAGATCTTCCGCCCCACCTTCTTCAGGAAGTCCTTTCTGAATTCGCTCTCCTCGCGGAGATACCGTCTGATGTTCTTGATGGTGGTGGATTGGAGTGGTGGTGCTCTGATCACGTTCGGCCGCCAGCCGATTACCTTCGCGACCTCTCTGAGTGTCGTGCCATGCGTGCCGATCACCAAACCCGGCTTCTCAGCCTCGATGATCACCTCACCCTTATCCAGATCGAAATAGAGGTCTTTGATCCCGCCTTCATCGGGAATGATCTCGTGAATCACCCTGGTCGCTTTATCCGGCTCCATCAGGATGTTACTGCTCGGTCTGACCGAAATCCGCTTCTTCAACTCCTTCGCTAAGGTCCGCACGATGGCACCATCGTCCATGAAGGCCTGGGTATTTTCGGTATAAATCACGAGCTCTGGCCCCTCAAACTCCACGCCCGTGATGGTCACGTCCGCCGGTAATAACTCGATGATCCGCCGCTTTAGCTGCAACAGGGTCTCTTCTGCTGACATTGCCCCTCCTTCTCTCAAACGATCTTCCCGTTCGTCTCTTACGTAATGTAATCTCGCGAGGTGTGTGCGCGAGCTCGAGTAACTCGTGAGAGCACCCGGCTCTTACCGTACTGCTCTCTTTACTCGGCCTTCGGAATTCCTACCGCTACCAACGTGGAGAATCAGCTAAACGATGCTCGTAGCTCTCGTATCTGCTCGTCGCTCAACTCCTCATACTTGTCTTTGGTGATGACGATTACTTCGATCGATTCTCCCGAGGCGCTGTCTCGCTTCATTGCGGAGTGCAACGCCTGGATCGCGAGCGCCGTGCCTTGTTCTATCGAGAGCTCCGGCGAATAACGATCCTCTAGCACGCCGTACGCGATCGGTGACCCGGATCCCGTGGCTGCTATCTCCTTCTCATCCGTGACACCACCGAGCGGATCGATTGAAAAGATATGCGCTCCGTTTCGGTCAATACCCCCGATCAGGAGCTGCACGATATAGGGATAGAACCGCTGGCTGCTCATCACATTGGATAAGAGGGTGGCCACGGCCCGTACCGTCATCGGCTCACTCCGGCGTACCTTATAGAGCTTCAATTCCACGCTCATAATACGGATCAGTGATTGCGCATCCCCGACGATCCCGGCCGTGGTCACTCCCACGTGGTCATCTACCTGATAGATCTTCTTTGCTGCCCGTGACGCGATGAAAGAGCCCATCGTCGCCCTCTTCTCGCTCGCTAAGACGACACCACCGCTGCAAATTAACCCCACGGTGGTCGTTCCCTTCTTTACCTGGTCCCATAGCTCCATGCTTCATATCCCTCCATGTGTTGTGGTTAACTTAACGTGTTTCACCCCTTTCAGACTCATGATATTCTCCGCCAACGTTTTGATCTTCTTCGCATCGCCCTGGATCACGATGACCTCAAAGCAGTTCTCGTGGTCGAGGTGAATATGCGTTGATGATCTGATCATCTCAATATACCGATGCTGTACATTGGTTAACTCGTCGCCCAGCCCCCGTTGATCGTGATCGTAGAGGTACGTAATCGTGCCGATCTCCTCACCGGATTCGCGTTCCATCCACTCATACTCTACGATATAGGCTCTGATCGCATCTCGGATCCCTTCAGACCGCGAGGAGTAGCCGCGGCCCTGAATGATGCCATCGAACTTGCGCAGCAGATTTGAGGGGAGCGATACACCGATGCGAGTTAACCCCCATTCTTCACCCATCTTCCTCCCTCCACGGATTTTACGATTCGTCTTATTATCTCTTCAGCCTTACAGCAGGCATTAGAATTATGGTTCTTTATTCGAACAACCTTCGCCTGAAAGCCACGCGCTCTGAGCTCCTGCTCCAGCTGCTCTTCATTGAAATCCTGATCATAACCGATTGCTACTATATCCGGCTTTATCCTATATAAAGGTTCATAGATATCGCGCTCGCTCCCCAGCATCGCCTGATCCACCATCTTCAACGCGGCCACCATCTGTACCCGCTGCGTCTCGGGTATTATGGGCACTCGCTTTCGTTTCTTCACCGTGACGTCGCGCGCTACGATCACGATCAGCTCGTCACCCAGCTTCTTCGCCTCCTCCAGAAAGAGGAGATGCCCCGGATGGAGTAGTTCAAAGGTGCCCGTGGCTAAGACCCTCACCATACCTGCTCCTCATCTCCACGCATCTTCGCCCCTTCTGCTTCCACGATCTTCAACTCCTGGCTCTCTCCTCGCGCCGTGTAACAGCACCAGCTCTGCCATGTATACGGATAACAGACGATGATATGATAGTTCCCTGTCTTTGAGAATACGACGAGATCCTGTGCCGAGGGGCGCAACGCCCCTGGGTGCGGGTGGCTGTGCACTGAGCCGACAGAGGAGAGTCCCAGGGGGATCATGTCCCGGCGCATCGTCGCGCTCTCATCGGCGGAGAGCGTGCCGGGGAGCATCACCACCTCGGAAATGAGGGTGCCCTCGGCGCAGAGCAGCCCGATAAATTCGCGGGGATGGGTCGACTTGCCCACTTCCAGGATGAACTCCAGGGTAGCCGCGGCGATTCCCGTGATTCGCTGGGCCGTGCGCATCGCTTTGCACCTCACGTACCAAGAGTACGGTGCGCCGCTTTAAAGAGGTTCATGAGGTATCGCGGTTCCACCGAAGCTCAGGAGAGTGTAAAGACGTAGCGCCCCTCAGTTCGGATCTCCGCGGCGCTCGGTAAGCTGCCCCATTTCGCACGCAGGAGTAAATCTGCGATATTATAGTTCAAGATGCGCGCGATGCCCACGAGTGAGGTGGTTGGTCGTGGATTCACGTCCACCACGTATGCTCGGTTCGCGCTATTCAGGACGAAGTCTATCCCGACGTACCCCTCGCAGCCCAGCAGGCGTGCCACCCGCTCGCTGATGTGCATCACCTCGTTTGCCGTTTCGCGGGCAATCGCATAGGGCACAACCCCTCCCGCGTAGCGGAGCCGGGCGCCATCTCTCCGCATATATTGCTTGTTGATGGTGAGTGGTAAGACCGCGGATCTACCCACGATACTGCTGCTGCTGATATCCGTCCCCGCAATGAATTCCGTGATAATCACCTCACGATCAGGAGCAGAAGGAAGCTCAGCGAGGGCGCTCTTGCGCACCACGAAGACCTCGGTCGAAGCGCAGCCGAACCGCGGCTTACGCACGTACTGCTGCTCAGCATCGTCCTCGAACTCGGATAGCTCAGCCTGCGAATAGATCCTCGGCACGAGAATGCCGTCCGCGCGGAGCAGCTCGGTGGTCATGAGTTTGTCAGCGCAGCGAGCGACCGCAGCTGAGGGGCTGCCCAAATTCACGGTAGTCGATTCCAGAACCCTGGTGAGACCGGCTAACTGCTCGTCCGGAGCGATTACCATGCCCGCGTCGCACTCCCTCGATAACCGGGCCACCGCAGCCTCAAAATCGGGTTCCGCGACTGGAGCGAGGACTTCATGACCTGCCTGTTCAAAGCTCGCTTTCAGCGTGGAGAGCATTGCCTGGCCTTCCTCCAGTAGGGACGAGCTCTTCGCACCGCCACCAACAGCGTACTCCGCTATCAGTATCCTCATGCACGGGGTATCGGTTCGCGGGGCGTGAGCGATTTCCCGTGCTCCACGAGCTTTGCCAATGCTAGGAGGAGATTGAGGAAATGATCGTTGGCGAGCGTCTTCCCTAGCTCTTCCTCCCAGCTCTTCTTGATCGCCATGAATCGTTTCGCGGTGGCATCTGAGAGTTTTCCGATGCTGGACGCAAAGACGACCGTTTCGACTTCTTCGCCTTTCTTGGGTTTCTCCACCACTTTTGCGGCTTCCTTACCCTCGAACCGCATCCCGGCAATGGGATAGCCCATCGCATTGATCGCTCGCGTTACTGAGGATCGCTTGATCGGCTGCTCGCGGAGCTTGTTCTCCTCCGCCAGGATCTCATCCACCGTGATCGTACCCTGCACAATCCGCTTGCGATATTTCTGCAGCCAGCCAGGGCCTTTCTCAGGACCGCCTTTCGCTTCTACGAGCGGTGGTTCGGGTAGTACCTCGGCCTTGCTTTCATCCTCGCTCGGTTCCTTCCGCATCCCGATAAGAGGATAACCTAAGGTATTGATCGCCCGTGTCACTGAGGATCGCTTGATCGGCTGCTCACGGAGCTTGTTCTCCTCCGCCAGGATCTCATCCACCGTGATCGTACCCTGCACAATCCGCTTGCGGTATTTCTGCAGCCAGCCAGGGCCTTTCTCCTCGCTTTTTACTGCCTCATGCGCTTCCGGAATCTCAACTTCGCTTGCCGAATTACCTGGTTCCTTGCGCAAGCCAGTAATGGGGTAGCCCATGGTATTTAACGCTCGCTTCACCGTTGCGATCTTGATAGGCGCACTGCGGCGCTTGTTCTCCTCCGCCAGGATCTCATCCACCGTGATCGTGCCCTGAAGAATTCGTTCCCGGTATGTCTGCAGCCATTCCGGACCCCGGTCCGTCTGATTCGGGTTCCCGTGCTCAACCACTTCACGTGCCCTGACGGGGACTGCTACTGCCACCTCTCGTTCTGTCGTCCCGACTCGTAATCCCGTGATGGGAACGCCCATCGCGTTGATAGCCCGCGTCACCGATGAGATCTTAATAGGAACATCACGGAGTTTGTTCTCCTCCTCCAGGATCTCCTCGACCTTAATCGCACCGCTCGCGATCCGATCCTGGTACTTCAATATCCAGCTTGGTGGTCTTTCTATCCGCCCCATCTTCGCCTCTATCCCACCCTCTTCCTTTCTCTTCCGCAGCCTCACAGATATTTATGTGCTGCTAGGTAATTAAGAAGCACCAGTAATAAAAGCTAAGAAAGGTGGTGAGTGCACATTCCCTGCGGTAAGAAGCGAAAGATCGCCAAGATGCGGAAACACAAGTTGAAGAAGCGACGGAAGAAGATGAGATTCAAGAAGTAGTGGCTACACCGTTCTTTGATCTTGCCTCTCCGGTTCGTTATTTTTTTGAGGGGGTTTCTTTCTCACGTCGTACTCGTCGTAGATACTGCCCACGATTTCCTCTAAGAGATCCTCCAGGCAGACCAGACCCGCGGTTTTTCCCGCCGCGTTAACCACGATCGCGATGTGGAATTTCCCCTCACGGAACTCCTTCAGCAGATTATCGACCCGTGCCGTATCGCGTACGAAATGCGCGGGTTTCATGACCGCTTTGACCGCTTTCGGGCTTTCATCCGGCGGGGTGAGCAGATCTTTTGCGTATAAGATCCCCACGATGGTGTCCATCGTGCCGGCGAAGACGGGAATTCGTGAGTAGCCGTATCGCCGGATCAGCTGCCGTGCGTCTTCCATGCTTTGTGTCGCCTCTATGCCGATCATCTCTTCGCGCGGGGTCATCACGTTCTTCACCGTGATGTAATCGAGCTTGAGGACGCCGTTCATCATCTCCTTCTCATCCTCCTCGATCGCACCTTCCTCCTCACCGATATCAAGCAGACTCTTCACCTCTTCCTCGGAAAGGAGTCCTTTTGCCTGCACCTTTAGCCCGAACAATCGCCCGATAGCCTGCGTGACCACCGCGAACACCCGGGCCACCGGGCGGATGACGTAAATCATCAGCTCGAGCGGCTTCGAGACGACGAGCGAGATCCGTTCCGCGTGGTGCATGGCTAAGGTCTTTGGCACGATCTCACCGAAGGTGAGAATAAAGAAGGTCATCACGCCGATCGCTATGCCTACCCCGAGATCGCCGAAATACTCAATGGCGATCGAGGTCGCCAGCGCGGAGGCGGCGATATTCACCAGGTTATTCCCGATCAAGACCGTGGTGAGCAGTACCTCGGGCTCGTTCACCAGCTTCTGGATCGTATCAGCGCCCTTCACGCCTCGTTTCAGTAACGATCTCGCTTTAATCTTCCCGATCCGGATAAGAGCAGTTTCAGAACCCGAGAAGAACCCGGAGAGAAGCAAGAGGAGAGCGAGGACTACAATCTTCAGGACGAACCAGGCCACCTTGTTCTTTGTCCCCCTGAGTTATTTATTCTCCTGAGTACTTATCAAGGTATCTACGTATACATGTCCTGCAAACCTCAGCTCCGAGGAGAGCAGCAAGTGGAAGCGGGTAGGGCGAGCAAAATGAGGCGGAGGATAAACGATGAAGGAACTGACTGAAGTGAGGATGTTGAAGGAGGGTAAATATGTCAACCTCGATGACGAGCCTTGCACTATCATGAGCATGACGCATTCCAAACCGGGCAAGCACGGCGCGGCGAAAGCGCGAATCGAGGGAATGGGCGTCTTCGATTCACAGAAGCGGTCTGCCGTGCAGCCGGTGACGGCGAAGATCTACGTGCCCATCATCGAGCGGCGAAGTGGTCAGGTGCTCTCCGTCATGGAGGACACCGTGCAGGTGATGGATCTGGATGACTATTCAACGGTCGAGATCAAGATCCCCGAGGACTTGAAAGGCACGGGTAAGATTGAACCGGGCAAAGAGATATCATTTTTACACTATGAAGGGAAATACAAACTGGATGTAAAGTAACGTAACGTGAGCGAAGGTGAATAACGTGGTCGAGAAGAAGCTCGTAGGCAGAATTGCGCACTACTTCTCGAAGATCGGCGTGGCCGTGATCGAGCTGAGCGCGGATCTTAAGGTGGGCGATACCATACGGATAGAAGGGGCAACCACCGCCTTTGAACAACTGGTGGATTCGATCGAGATCGAGAAGCAGAAGCTCGAGGTCGCGACGGCAGGTCAGGCCATTGGGCTGAAGGTGAAGGAGAAGGTGCGACCGAGCGATTCCGTCTACAAACTGACGAGAGCAGAATGAGCGAGATGCAAGCCGAACGAGAACGGATCACGGTATGCGACCTCATGAGGGAGCGGGTCGCGTATGTCACCGTCCCGGGCACGAGAGAGGATGTGCTGGAGGTATTTCAGCAGAAACACGTCTCCGGTGTCCCGGTGGTGAAAGAGGGGAAGGTAATCGGGGTCGTCACCCGGCAGGATCTCTTGCGGAACCCGAACGAGGAGCAGTTAGCACTCCTGATGACGAGAAATCCCGTGACCATCACCCCTGACACCAAGCTGAAGGATGCGGCAAAACTCCTCCGCGACTACGGCATCCGCCGTTTACCGGTGGTCGAGGACGGACGGCTCGTGGGCATCGTCACCGTCGCTGATTTCATTCGCGAGATAGCGAAATGGGACGATTCGACCCCGATCGCCACCTTTGTGCGGGAGAAGATGCTCGCACTGTGGGATGAGACACCCCTGGCGATCGCGGGGCGGATCATGGAGCTCGGGAAGGTAAAAGCGGTTCCCGTGCTGAATTCCGCTTTTGAACTCGTGGGTCTGATCACCGATCAAGATCTCATCAACGCCGCGGTCATCGAGGAGGGACTGGGCCGTTCTGACCTCTCGCTGGGCTCGGACGAGGATGAATGGTCCCTGGACGGGATGCGGGACACCATGAAGCTGTACTACAGCGTCTCTAGGATCCGCTTGCCCGAGAAGCTGGTGCGAGACGTTATGGTCACCAAGGTGGTCACCGCGACCCGCAATCACGGCGTGAGTTCCTGTGCCCAGCGGATGAGTGAGGGTCGGTTCGATCAGTTGCCCGTGATTTCCGCGCGGGGGAAATTGATCGGTATGCTCATCGATCGTGATCTTCTCCGCACGTTGCTGTAAGCTTCGTGGCACGGCACGGTCGGTGCTGAGTGAGGACATACTCTTCTAGGGGAACGGTTCAAGGTTAGATCGCTTCAGCATCATGCGCGTTCTTATCTCGCTGGGCCTTGTAGAGAGGATGAGGATAGGAAGCGATGGCAGGCACAGGCAAAGAAGAGCGGAGGGATGATATCGTGGAGCTCGCGCGCAGACGCGGGTTTATCTGGCAGGCATTTGAGATTTATGGTGGCGCTGCGGGATTCTATGATTATGGCCCGTTAGGTGCGCGGCTGAAACGGCGGCTGGAGACGAAATGGCGCGAGTTCTATCTGCGTGAAGGGTTTTACGAGATCGAAACGACGACCATCGCACCTCGCGAGGTCTTCGCGTCTTCCGGGCACTTAGCTAGCTTCACGGACCCTGCCGTGGTCTGTAAACGCTGCAGCTCGGTCTTCCGGGTCGATGCTTCGGTTCATCGCGGCGTCCGCTGTCCGGAATGCGGTGGCGAGCTCGAACCATCTGGCGAGTTCCTGCTCATGTTCCAGACGCGAATCGGCGTGACGAAGAGCGACCAGGATCCGCAGGCGCAGCGGAAGGGTGAAGGGTATCTGCGGCCCGAGACGGCCCAGGGCATGTTCGTCAATTTCCAGCGGCTCCTGAAGTTCAATCGTGATAAACTCCCCTTCGGGATTTTGCAGATTGGCAAGGCGTACCGGAACGAGATCTCGCCACGACAGAGCCTCATCCGGCTGCGTGAATTTACCATGGCCGAGGTGGAGATCTTCGTCGCCCCTGCGGAGAAAGAGCGTCATCCGCGATTTGCAGAGGTCGCGGATCGGTCGCTCAAGCTCGTCCCTCAGGGAGGCGAAGTGGCGGAGATGACGGTGGACGATGCGGTGAGGCGCGGGATCATCGCGAACCAGTATCTGGGCTATCATCTCGCGCGCGTGGATCAGTTCCTGGAGGAGATCGGGATCCCGCGTACGCACGTACACTTCAGGCAGCACCTGCGGGACGAGATGGCGCATTATGCGACCGATTGCTGGGATGCGGAGTTCCTGAGCGAGAAGTACAGCTGGATGGAGATCGTGGGCGTCGCGGACCGCGGGAATTACGATCTCTCGGCGCACGCCGCGAGCTTGCATCTCGATCTCCAGGTGCAGACCGAATCAGGGAAGGTCGTACCCCATGTCATCGAGCCCTCATTCGGCCTCGATCGGATCATCTATGCGTTGCTTGAGAGCGCGTTATACGAAGAGGAGGTAGAGCGTGAGACGCGGCGTGTTCTCCGGTTCACGCCGGCTATCGCGCCGGTACAGGTGGCCGTCTTCCCGCTGCTGAATCGCGAGGACTTGCAGCGAAAGGCGCACGAGGTCTTCGAGCAGCTCAGAGCTGCCTCGTTCTTCGTGGAGTACGATACCTCCGGCAGTATCGGCAAGCGCTACCGCCGCCAGGATGAGATCGGCACGCCCTACTGCATTACCATCGATTATCAGACGCTGGAGGATGAAACGGTGACGGTTCGGGAACGAGACACCATGAAGCAGGTTCGCGTCCCGTTATCGGGGTTACAAGAGGCATTGAAGTAACCGATTAGAGCTCAAAGTTCGACCGAAAAGAAGAGCCTCAAGACCATCCCAACGCCGAAGCTGAACGCTGCCACACCCAGGCTGATAAGCGCCATCTCCAGGAACCGTCTTCGAAAAGGGAGCTCTTTTGCTACTGAGATATAAAAGGTGAACATGAGAATCATCACGAGTGCGCAGGCAATGGAAATGCCCAGGCTGAGGAACGCGTTTCGCAGGATGATGAACGGCAGCACGAGCACGATTACCGCAGCTATGTACATCCCGCCGGTGTAGAGGGCGGCCTTCTCCGGGCTTTTCGAGGTCTCTTCGGCCTTGGTGGAGAGGTATTCAGAAGCGGCCATTGACAGGGCTGCGGCAATCCCCGTGATCAATCCGGTCATCGCGATTAAGGAGGTATTCCGTAGCGCCAGGGTGAACCCCGCCAGCGCTCCCGTAAGCTCCACCAACGCGTCATTGAGTCCGAGCACCATGGAGCCCGCGTACTTGAGCCGTTCCTCGTCTATCAGGTTCAGCAGTTCCTTCTCGTGCCTTACCTCGTCCTTTATCACATCCTGTGCTCCGGGGACTTTCTCCGCGATCTCACGGTAGAAGTTCTGGGCCTCGCCCTCGCCACGCTCCATCAGCCTCAGGCCGAAGGTGATTCCCAGGAGCCGTGAGATGAGGTAGTAGGTACCTATCCGGACTCGTGAGGGGCGTACCTCTTCTCCGGTGTGGCGCTTCCAGAAGTCGTGGTGCCACGCAGTAGCACCTCATCTGAGCCCGGGTCGCGTGGGTATTTATATACGTACACTTTTATACTTCAGCGTACAGTACTGAACATTGAGGTGGAAAGATGGAGACGAAAGAGAAGGTGATACTGGACGAGGACGTGATACCGAAAGCGTGGTACAACATTCAGGCGGATATGCCGGAGCTCCCGGATCCGCCGCTCAACCCGCAGACGAAGAAGCCCGCTAAGGCTGAGGACTTCACACCCATCTTCCCGATGGAGATCATCCGTCAGGAGATGAGCGGGGACCGCTGGATCGCGATTCCCGATGAGGTGCGCGAGGTCTATCGGCTCTGGAGACCAACGCCGCTCTACCGGGCGAAGCGCCTGGAGGAGCGGTTGAAGACGCCGGCGAAGATCTACTATAAGTGGGAGGGGGTGAGCCCACCGGGCAGCCATAAGCCGAATACCGCGGTACCACAGGCGTACTACAACATGAAGGCCGGCATCGAGCGGATAGCGACCGAGACGGGCGCGGGTCAGTGGGGCTCGGCGCTCTCATTCGGCGCGATGCTCTTTGGCATGAAAGCGACCGTCTACATGGTGGGGGCCAGTTACGATCAGAAACCGTACCGCAGGATCATGATGGAGACCTGGAATGCCGAGGTGTACCGGAGCCCGAGCGCGAATACGGCCTACGGGCGGAAGGTGCAAGCGGAGGATCCGAAGACGACCGGCAGTTTAGGGATCGCCATCTCGGAAGCGGTGGAGGATGCGGCCACACATGATAATGTCAACTACTCCATCGGCTCAGTCTTAAACCATGTGGTGCTCCATCAGACGGTGATCGGTCTGGAAGCGAAACTGGCCTTTGAGCAGCTCGACGAGTATCCCGATTTCATTTGCGGCAACGTCGGCGGGGGCAGTAACTTCAGTGGCGCGACCTTCCCCTTCGTCGCCGATAAACTCAGTGGCAAGAAGCCTGATCTCCAGATCGTCGCCTGTGAGCCCATGTCCTGTCCAACGTTGACGAAGGGCCTGTATCTCTATGACTACGGTGATACCGCAGGTATGGCGCCCATCTTGAAGATGTATACCCTGGGGCATACCTTCATTCCGCCACCCATTCACGCCGGCGGGCTGCGCTACCACGGTGACTCGCCCTTGCTCTGTAAGCTGGTGAAAGACGGGTATATCGGGGCTGTGGCCTACCATCAGACCGAAGTATTCAAAGCGGCGAAGCTCTTCGCAGAGACGGAGGGGCATATCATCGCGCCGGAGTCCGCGCACGAGGTGAGGGCGGTGATCGATGAAGCGCTGCGGTGTAAAGCAGAGGGTCGGGAAGAGGTGATCTTCTTCAACAATAGCGGCCACGGGCATTTCGACCTCGGTGCGTACGATGCGTTCCTCCAGGGTAAACTGATCGATTACGAGTATCCCGCGGAGCTGGTGAAACAAGCCCTGGCAAAGCTGCCGAAGATCAATTGAGCGAGCCAATAGATGGAGAAGCGAACCTTAACGAGCAGTGTTAGAAGGGTGAACATACCGTTCACCCCTCTTACCGTTTTTTCCAAGCTGAGGCACGGCTTCGAGAAGTCATTCCTGCTCGAATCGGTCGAGGGGCGTGAGAAGATCGCGCGCTACTCCTTCATCGGCTTCGACCCACTCCTGGAGTTCAAAGCGAAAGGACACGAGGTGGAGCTCGACGGTGAGCGATATACCGTCGAGGATCCTTACCGTGAGATGCAGGAGGTGCTGCGCTCATTCGAGTGCGGCCGCGTGGGCACGCTCCCCTTCTCCGGCGGCCTCGTCGGGTTCTTCTCCTACGATATCGTGCGCTACTTCGAAACGCTCCCCGCAGCTGCTCCTGATACGCTCCACTGCCCGGATGCGCACTTCATCATGCCCACCTACCTGCTCTGTTTCGACCATCTCCGGCAGGAGGTGCTGCTCATTACTTATGGGAAGGAGCGCGAGAAGCTCGAAGATATCCTGGCTCGTGAGGACGAACCCACGATCGACCACTTCGCGGTTTCCGCACTTCACTCAGAGACGTCTGAGGCTGAATTTGAGGCGAGCGTGGTGAAGGCGAAGGAGTACATCAAGGAGGGCGATATCTTCCAGGTCGTCCTCTCACGCCGGCTCGAATCGCGCTACCGCGGTGACCCCTTAGCCTTTTACCAGCGGCTCAGGGCGACCAATCCCTCGCCCTATATGTTCTTCCTGGACTTCGACCATATCGTTGCCGGATCGTCCCCGGAGATGCTCGTACGGTTGCGGGACGGTGTGGTGACGCTGCGGCCACTTGCGGGAACGCGCAGGCGGGGCGGGACGCGCGAAGAGGACGAGTTGCTCAAGGTGGAGATGCTCCTGGATGAGAAAGAGCGAGCCGAGCACATCATGCTCGTCGACCTCGGCCGGAACGATGTGGGCCGGGTCGCCCAGCCAGGGAGTGTGGAGGTGACCGAGCTGATGGAGATCGAGAAGTATTCGCACGTGCAGCACCTCGTTTCGAACATCACGGCGGACCTGGCACCGGATAAGGACGCCTTTGATCTCTTTCGCGCTGCATTTCCCGCAGGCACGGTCACGGGCGCCCCGAAGATCCGGGCGATGGAGATCATTGAGGAGCAGGAACGGAGCAGGCGGGGCATCTACGCGGGTGGAGTCGGCTATTTCGACTTCTCCGGCAATCTCGACTTCGCTATCACGATCAGAACGATGTTCACGGCAGGCGAGCGAGCATATTTCCAGGCTGGTGCGGGTATCGTCGCTGATTCCGTGCCTGAGCTGGAATATCAGGAGACGGAGAACAAATTGCGGGCTCTGGTGAGCACCGCGGGACTTACGTGACGTGCCATGAACGTGCTCGTGATCGATAACTACGACTCCTTTGTCTACAATCTGGTGCAATACGTTGGAGCCTGCGGTGCGGCTGTGGTGGTGAGGCGTAATGATGTGCGCCTGGCAGAGCTGCAGCAGCCCGAGCCTGACGCGATCATCATCTCGCCGGGCCCCGGAAGGCCCGAGGATGCGGGCATCTCAGGCGAGGTTGTCCGCGTCTTCGGGCTGCAGAGGCCGATTCTCGGGGTCTGCCTGGGGCATCAGGTGATCGGGCAGGTCTTTGGCGCGGGGATCGGCTACGCAGAGCGGATCATGCACGGCAAAGTCTCGCAGGTGCAGCACGATTCGCAGGGGATCTTCGCAGGGCTGAAGAATCCCCTGCACGCCACGCGCTATCACTCGCTCGTCGTTAAACGCGATCAGCTCCCGGCCTGCCTCCAGATCTCTGCGCGTGCGGAGGACGGCGAGGTGATGGGTATTCGGCATCGGACGTTACCTATCGAGGGAGTACAGTTCCATCCTGAATCGATCCTCACGGAAGGTGGTAAGCAGCTGATCGCGAACTTCTTGAGGCTGGTGAAATGCTAAAGGAAGCGCTCGCGGCGGTGGTGGACCGTAAGGATCTGGAGCCCGGTGAGGCGCGGCTCGTGATGGACGAGATCATGAGCGGGCGTGCGACACCGGCCCAAATCGCCGCGTTACTCACCGCGTTGCGGATGAAAGGTGAGACGGTCGATGAGCTCGTGGCCTTTGTAGAGGTGATGCTTGAGCACGCTGCAGTGATTTCGCCCAGGGTCAACGGGATCCTCATTGATACCTGCGGCACCGGGGGCGATCGTATCAAGACCTTCAACATCAGCACGGTCTCGGCATTCGTGGCGGCCGGCGCTGGAGCCCTTGTGGCGAAGCACGGAAACCGTGCAGTATCCTCACGCGCGGGCTCCGCGGACGTTCTGGAAGCGCTGGGTGTTCCGCTCATGCTCACGCCCGAGCAGGTCTGTGCGGCGATCGAGGAGGTTGGCATCGGGTTTATGTTCGCCCCGGTATTCCATCCCGCGATGAAGTTCGCCTTGCAGCCGCGGCGGGAACTGGGGTTCCGCACGATCTTCAACCTCCTGGGCCCTCTGGCAAACCCCGCACGGGTCAAGGCACAGGTAATCGGCGTGTATGATGCTCAACTCGTTGAGAAAGTCGCGGAGGTCCTGCAGGGGCTCGGCGTAAAGCGCGCCTTGGTCGTGCACGGGCTGGACGGTCTGGACGAGCTCTCTACGGTTGGTGAGACGCAGGTCGCGGAATTGCAGGGCGGTAAGATACGGACCTACCGGCTCGTGCCTGATGAGATGGGAATTACGCGTGCACGGATCAGCGAGCTTGCAGGCGGCGATGCGGAGACGAACGCGCGCATTGCCGTCCAGCTGCTCCGAGGCCGTAAAGGCCCGCAGCGCGATGCGGTACTCTTAAATGCCGCCGCGGCATTGCTGGTCAGCGGGCTGGTCAAGGATCTTTCGAGCGGTCTTGAGCTCGCGTCGTGGTCGATCGATTCGGGTAGCGCATATCGGAAGCTGGAGGAGTTACTCCAAGTTACGGGAGGTGCAGTGGCTCTTGAGCGATTTACTTGAACCGTTAGTGCAGGAGACGACACGCGCAGTGGAGAAGCGGCGGAGCACGACCTTACCCGAGCGGGCGAGGGAGATACTCAGCCTGCGCGGGGCGATCGAGCTCACTTCTCCGGCGATCATCGCAGAGCTGAAGCCGCGCTCTCCACGTGAGGGTGACCTCATAGGAACGCGCGAGCTTCTCGACCTTACTACAGCGTATGAGGCTGGTGGTGCAGCGGCTATTTCCGTGCTCACCGCGCCCTCATTCGGCGGCGCGGTGGAGACGCTCGCGCAGGTGAAGCGCCGCGTGGACATTCCGGTGCTCGCCAAGGATTTTGTGCTCGATGAATTCCAGGTGCGAGAGGCGTTCAGCTATGGTGCGGATGCCGTGCTGCTCATTGCGGCTCTATCGCCCGTTGAGCAGCTCCTCGACGTGGTTGACGATCTGGGGCTGGATGCGGTGGTGGAATGTCACTCGGCGGAGGAGATCGAGCGTGCAGCGAACGCCGGGGCGGACCTCATTGGCATTAATAACCGTGACCTGAGGACGTTCCGTGTGGATCTCGAGACGACTGCACGACTCGCAGCAGGTGTTCCCCGCTATGCAGACCTGATCAGTGAGTCGGGCGTACGGGGACCTGAAGATGCGCGGTATTTATTTCTGTGCGGTGCGGATGCGGTCCTCATCGGTACGGCATTGATGAAAGCAGCGAACCCGCAGGAGTTTATCCAGCAATGTCGTCAGTGCGTGTGAAGATCTGCGGCGTGACCACTGAGGCAGATGCCCACCTCGTGGTGGCGAGCGGAGCGGATATGCTCGGCCTGATTGTGGACGTGCCGGTACAAACGCCGCGGAAGGTTACCCTCGATGTGGCGGCCGTGCTAGCAAAAGCGGTCGGCGATGCGATTCCTGTCGTCACGGTGCTCGCACCGAGTTCGGCGAAGGACGTGGCGCGGGTAGTGCAGCGAGTCCAGCCATTTGCCGTTCAGCTGCATGGGTTTGAACCGCCCGCTCTGTTAAAAGCCGTTCGCACCGCACTGCCCGAGGTGAAGCTGATAAAGACGGTTCATGTTGACGCGGGTGGAACGATTCACGGTGAACTGCCTGATAC
>Ga0116202_10000374_pt1 | contig 24525 bp, 25 predicted proteins | sample LakKivw325mmetaG_FD_94479 | JGI IMG/M metagenome (GOLD analysis project Ga0116202, IMG submission 94479) | Anoxic lake water microbial communities from Lake Kivu, Rwanda to study Microbial Dark Matter (Phase II) - Lake Kivu water 325m metaG | ecosystem: Environmental > Aquatic > Freshwater >... | reverse complement strand
TTGAGCCTGTCCCTGAGCTCGGCGACCCTGGTCTTAAGGCTATTATTATCCTTCATCGAGCAACATCCGTAGCAGTCCGACTACGGGCATTATAGCATTTAGCCGAGGCCAAATATACGCCCCTCAAAGTGTTATATAATATAGGCGATGATGAACTATTTTCCTTATCTACTGACATTCCTGGGCGCGATCGTTTTAACCCTCTTTCTGCTGTACAGGGACCGCAATGGAAGCGTGAAGGCCCTGCTCTACAAGACACTGGCAAGCTTCCTCTTTATATCCGTGGCCTTTGTATCTTTCCTGGCCAACCCGTGCCCGTGCGCGGCCGTATATGCTGTGTTGATCATTATGGGGCTGGCATGCGGGCTGATCGGGGACATACTGCTCGACCTCAAGGTAATGTACAAGGAATCTTCATCGCTCTACCAGCACGGCGGCATGGTGGCCTTCCTGGCGGGGCACCTGTTTTACCTGGCGGCGTTGATCGGTTATTTCGGGTTCAACTGGATACCCGTGGCCATTGCACTTGCGCTGGCAGTCATAATCATGCTCATCAGCCGGTTCGCCTTCAAATTCAATTTCGCCGAGCACACCATCGACACCTACGCATATTCGTTTGTGCTGTGCTACATGATGGCGCAGGCCTGCTACGCGGCGGTCATCCATGGTTACACCGCCTGCACCGTTCTGCTGGCAGTGGGGTCCATTTTATTCCTGCTGTCGGACCTGGTGCTGAGCATGACCTACTACGACGGCAAGGACTCCAGGGCTTTTATCTCGGTGAACCATGTCCTTTATTACGCCGCACAGTTCAGCATCGCGCTGAGCGTTTTATATTTCGCAACATAGTCTCCTGCAATGGCTTGAAAGGAGCGGTGAGATGACCAGGATTATCGATCTGAGTGTACCCACGGAGGACAGCCCCAGCGAGCCCCTGCCTGTCAGGGTGGAGCATAAGCCGCATGAGGTGAGCCTGCCCATCATCGAGATGTTCCTGGGCGGCAAGAAGGAGGACCTGGCGGATGGGCTGGGGTGGGCGGACGACTCCGCCACGCTGGGCGCGCATGCCGGCACGCACGTCGACGCCCCCTGGCATTTCGCGCCCCTGTCGGAGGGTAAAAAGGCCAGGACCATCGACCAGATGCCGCTGGACTGGTTTTACCACGACGGCGTGGTGCTGGATATGCGCCACAAGCCGCAGGGCACGGGAGTCATGGTGGACGACCTGAAGGCTGCGCTGAAAAAGATAAACTACACCATCAAGCCCTGGGACATCGTTATGATTCAAACGGACTCCGACAAGCTGTGGGGCAAGCCCGAGTATTTCTCGGCCGGCTGCGGCATGACCGAGGAGTCTACCCTCTGGCTGATAGAGCAGGGCAGCCGCGTCATGGGCATTGATACCTGGGGCTGGGACCGTCCCTTCGCCGCCATTAAAGAGGAGTTCGACAGGACGCAGAATAAGGGACTGCTGTGGACCGCCCACAAGGCCGGCATCAAGAAGGAATACTGCCATATAGAAAAGCTGGCCAACCTGGACAAGCTGCCGCGGCCCACAGGCTTCAAGGTGGCCTGCTTCCCGGTCAGGCTGACCGGCGGCAGCGCCGGCTGGGCGCGCGTGGCGGCGATATTTGACGATTAGCGCAGGGCGGCCGGAGAGCAGTTGAGAAAACCCAGATCCGGCCGCTGGCATACCATCTACTCGTTGATCAGCTCTTTGATCGAAGAGCTGGCCATAGCCGCTCTGTTGCTGTGGCTGCTGCCGCTGCTGGGGGTAAAGGTCCCGCCCTGGCTGACCATAGCCGTGCTGGCCCTGTTCCCCGTCTTCTGCTACATCATGTACCGCATCGGACACCCCACGGTTCTGTACGGCGGCGTTACCGGCTCCGACTCGATTGTGGGAAGCACGGGAACGGTGGAGTCGGTGGCGCCCGAGGTTTTCGTCAGGGTGCAGGGTGAGCTGTGGAAGGCAGACTGCTCCGGCGGGAAGCTGAAGGAAGGGGAGGAGGTTACCGTCACGGCCATAGACGGGCTGTCCCTGACCGTCAGTAAAAAGCAGGCTTAAATACAGCTTTCGATGGCGGGGTCACCTTTCGAAGAAGGGCTTATCCAGGTCGGCATCATTGGAATAGCCTGCCCTTTCCCAGTAACCTTTATAGCTCGGATCGTCAGACAGCTCTATCTCGGTCACCCACCTGATCCATTTATATCCCCACTTGTCCTCGGCCACCAGCTCAAACGGGAACCCGCGTTCGGGCGGCAGCTCCACGCCGTTTATTTTATAGGCCAGCATGATGTTTTTATCCCTGATGTATGACAGGGGGAGAGAGGTGGTGTACCCGTCATATGCGTGAAAGATGACGGTATTGGCCGCCGGCAGGGCTCCCGCCTCCTTGATAATGTCGTTCACCAGCACCCCCTCCCAGAGTATCTTGACCGCCCAGCCCTCCACGCAGTCCAGCGTAACCAGCTTGGTGTAGCCCGTATGTCCGGACAGCACCTCGGCGTACGTGTAGCTCAGAGGTTTCTCCACCAGGCCGGTGACTTTCAGCCGGTAGGAGTTGATGTCCACATGCTGCGGGCCCTTGATCGAATTCTCCTGGAAATCGCCCAGGTCGGACAGACGCTGTCCATGGTACTCATTGATCTGCACCTCGGACAGGTTGCGGCCGCCGGAAGACGTGCTGCTGGCGCAGCCGGCCAGCAGGGTGAGCATCAGTGTGCTCCAGGCGGTGAGTGAAAAAATCCGGTTGAACCGCATTCCGACTCCTTTTTACAGCATGAAGTTGATGGCGAAGAAGGCATGGATCATGACCGATATGAGGAAGAGTAGCCACAGGTAGCAATGGAATTTGTAGAAATTAAGGTAGTTTTTATTCCGCATCAGGCCGTGGGCGAATTTGAAACCCGGAAGGCAGCGGCAGGTGAAAAAGACCAGCAGTCCCAGCACGATGTTGCATGCCGCGAAGATCAGGATGATGTCCCGGGCTATTTGAGAATGAAAAAATTCAGTCACGTCGCACCTCGGTCTTAGAATTCTAAAGGTCGATCTCGGATGATCCGCGGGCGGTATGTTTAAGCGTGAACTGCGGTTCGCTGCCGTAGGCCCAGATTATTTTGTTCGTTCCCTGGCGCAGCGGCTTGTCGAACCTGTCGCCGGTGTCCAGCTTCCGCTTGAATTCAATGGTCGTGAACACGCCGTCCGATTTTCCCCCCGAAGCAAGGATGTCGTCCGTCCCGCCCTGCTCGATATCAGGAGCATGGGGCCCGAACTGGCCGGTGCTGTACTGGTCTGAGATGGTGAGTTTACCGTCCTTGACATAGGCTATTACTATGTCGGCGCCCTTCATCATGGATTCCGGGCCGAAGCCTACGGCCGCCCAGCCCTGCGTTTTGGCCTTGATCCCGACATATATATACGTATCGTCTGCCGTCCACCACAGGTCGTACCCGTCGAAGGACCTGCTGTTCCTGTATTCGCCGGCTGTGATGACGCCGTCGGCCGCCCAGCTGACATTATCTGAAGGCGGCGGACCCTCGGGCTGGGTGCTGACGGGTGGCGCAGGCAGAGACGGCGATGGGGCGGAGCGAGATTTCTGCTGCGAAGGCGCCTGGCACGCAGCCGCGGCCAGCGTGATTATCAGCGCTGCGATCAGGACACGCAGGGCATAATTGCTCGACATAATGTCACCTGCCTCTACTAGAAAATTCGGTTACCGATGTTTGCAGGATCAGCGCAGGCGGGACTCGACCGCCTTCCAGTCGATGTTTTTAAGGAAAGCCTCGATGTAGTCGGCACGTTTCAGCCCGTAGTCGGTTATAAAGGCGTGTTCGAAGACGTCCAGGACGAGCAGCGGCTGGCAGCCGGCCGGATGTCCGACGTCATGCTCGTTGATCCACTGGTTGAACAGCCTGCCCCCGACGATGTCCTGGTAGAGGATAGTCCAGCCGATGCCGCGCATGGTCGCCGTGCCCTTGAGGTCCTGCAGCCAGGCGTCGTAGCTGCCGAAGCCCGCGGCCAGCAGCTTGCCCAGTTTTCCGTCCTGGTTGAGCGCGGCTTTGCCGCCCAGGTTCTCGAAATAGTACTCGTGCAGCCGCATGCCGTTGAACTCCCAGCCCAGCCTTCTCTTGAGCTCGGCGAACTCGGGGCTTGCGGCCTTGCCGTCTTTAAGCATGCCGGCCAGCGTGTCGAACAGCTTGTTGGCGTTCGTCACATAGCCTTTGTAGAGCGTGAAATGCGTATTGAGCAGGTTGTCGCTGAAACCCTCCATGCCCAGCAGCTTCGCGTAGTCCTTGGCCTCGTATGCCATTTGATTACCTCCTAAATTCTTAGTCCAGCGTCTTTTTCAGGTCGTTGAAAACCTTGACGTGGTATAGTTCGTGGTCGCGGATCCTGGTCAGCAGCTTTTTAACCTTCTTGTCGTCGATCTCTTTAGCTGCCTTGTCGTATGCCGCCGCCACCTCCTTCTCGATCTTGATATCGGCGTCCAGCATTTTTAATGCCGTTTTCGGCTTTTCGATTCTGGTATGCTCGACATGGGGACTGCCGCCCCTGCCGACCATCTTCTCGGCCAGCCAGCCCAGGTGCTGCATCTCGTTGATGGCCTGGTCCTGCAGCTCTTTGCGCATCTCCTCGTTGGGCGCGGCGTAGGAATGCAGCAGGTATTGTAATATCACGGTATACTCGTGCGCTATGCCCCAGTCCAGCACGCGGGTCAATTTGTCTTTCCGCTCTCCGCGCAGGTCCTTCAGCTTCTCATCCGCCGCTTCTTTGACGAAGCCCGTGAAGTCGCCGTGGTGCGACAGCTCGTCGGACAGGATGCGCTCCAGCAGCCTCTTGATTTTGACATCTTTAATCAGCCGGATATGGTCGCGGTACATATTAATCGCGTCTTCCTCGGCCAGCACGTCGTTCTTCATCCAGGCTGACACAGTCTTGCCACCCTGGCGCATCTTGCCGCGCGTGAAGCTAGGCGCGCCTCCCAGCTCCGTAACCGTTTCAGCCAGCCAGTCGAGGTGGCGCATCTCCTCGCGCGCTATGGCCTCGATCTCGCAGGACAGCTCCCCTTCGCCCATGGCATAGGCGTGGCCCAGGTACTGGATGATGGCGGCATGTTCCCCCTCGATGTCCCTGTTGAGCAGTTCGACGATGTCTGATTTTTTCAATTCAACCTCCGTTTAAGTACATGCGTCAACGAACTACGGACGCATATTAGCAGAGCATTATTTCCTTAAGATGTGACCAAAGTCATCATTTGCCCGCTGCCAGATCAGCAGGTTTGAATCCTCTCAGCCTGAGGGAGTTGGATACAACCGTGACCGAACTGGCGGCCATGGCCAGCGCGGCCAGCATGGGATTGAGGAATCCGTAGCGGCCGAAGATGAATTGCAGCCCCGGCGGGACGTTGCCCGAGGAGAAAAAGGGATAAAGGATGCCGGCCGCCACGGGTATCAATATAACGTTGTAGGCGAAAGCCCAGAACAGGTTCTGCTTGATCGTTTTCATGCATTGTCGGCTCAGCGAGATGGCGGTAACGATGCCCGCCAGGTCCCAGCTCATGAGCGTGATGTCGCCCGTCTCCATCGCTACATCCGTTCCTGTGCCCATGGCGATACCGATGTCGGCCTGGGCCAGCGCAGGGGCATCATTGATGCCGTCGCCCACCATGGCCACCACCTGGCCCTCCTTTTGCAATTTTAGCACTTCGGACGATTTATTTTCGGGCAGCACGTCGGCGATTACGCGGTCTATGCCCGCTTGCCCGGCGATGTAAGCGGCCGCGCGCGAGTTGTCACCCGTGAGCATGACCACCCGCAGCCCCATTTTCTTAATGGCGGCCACTGCAGCCGCCGCCTCAGGCTTGAGCGTATCCGAGAGCGCCAGCACCGCTGCAATCCTGCCGTCTATGCCCAGGAAAAGGACGGTCTTGCCCTGGCTCCAGTATTTTTCAGCAATGTCCCCGGCGGGGCCGGTATCGATGCCCCGCTCCAGCATCAGCGTACGATTGCCGGCTGTTACCGCGCGCCCCTCTACGACGGCGTCGATGCCCAGACCGGGGAGCGCCTTAAAGGTCTGAGCGTCGGGGAGATCAAATCCCTTATCACGTGCCGACTTGACCACGGCCTGCGCCAGGGGGTGCTCCGAGTTGCGCTCCGCCGCCGCCGCTATCCGCAGGGCTGCGTCCTCAGCAAATGGAGGTAAGGGGTTGATGTCGGTCAGGACGGGGCGTCCCTGCGTCAGCGTACCCGTTTTGTCTAGCATAATGGTGGTGATTTTGTGCGTGCGCTCCAGCGCTTCGCCGTTCCTGATTAGCACACCGTGTTCGGCGCCCTTGCCCGTGCCTACGATGATGGCGGTGGGTGTGGCCAGTCCCAGCGCGCAGGGGCAGGCGATAATCAGAACGGCAACAAAATTGAGCAGGGCGTAGACGAAAGAGGGCTGAGGCCCGATGATCAACCAGATAATAAAGGTTATGACGGCGATGGCGATCACCGCCGGCACGAAATAACCGGCTATTATATCGGCCAGGCGCTGGATGGGGGCCTTGCTCCCCTGCGCCTCGTCGACCAGCCTGATGATGCGGGACAGGACCGTATCTTTGCCGACCCTGGCGGCCTTAAACCTGAAGCTGCCGGTCAGGTTGAGCGTTGCGCCGGTCACATTGTCGCCCGCCTTTTTTTCGACGGGCATGCTTTCGCCCGTCAGCATGGACTCGTCCACAGCCGAGGCGCCGTCACTGACGACGCCGTCCACCGGCACCCTCTCGCCAGGCCTGACCAGTAAAATATCGCCTACCGCCACTTCCTCTACCGTGACCTCCGTCTCTTTACCTTCCTTTATAAGGGTGGCTGTGTTGGGACGCAGGCCGATCAGCTTTTTGATGGCCTCGGAGGTCTGACCTCTGGCGCGCGATTCCAGGAAGCGGCCCATCAATATTAGGGCTATGATCATGGAAGAAGTATCGAAGTACAGCCCGTGGCCTATGCCCGCCGCCGCGAAGAAATGCGGGAAGAGCACGACGGCCACGCTGTAGAGATACGCGGCTGAGGTGCCCACGGCGATGAGCGTATTCATATCCGCCGCGCCGTGCTTGATGGCGCCCCAGGCGCCCTTATAGAAGCGCAGGCCGGCCCAGAACTGGACCGGCGTGGCCAGCGCCCAGAGCAGGAACGGTTTCCAGTCGTAGTCGAGCAGGTCGGTCATGCTCAGCAGCATGACAACGGCGGCCACGCATAAAGAGAATACGAACTGGGTCCTGATCTGCGCTATCTCGCGCAGCGAGGCGGCGTCCTCACGGCCCTGTTCCGCCGTCACCACCTCTATCCCGTAGCCGGCGTCGGCCACGGCGCGCAGCATGGCGGATGTATCGGCTTCACCCGTGTGCTCCACTACCGCGCGATTGGAGGCCAGGTTTACGGCCACCGAGACCACGCCGGGAATGCCCTGCAGGGACTTCTCCACACGGGATACGCAGGATGCGCAGGACATCCCACTGACCGCGAAAGTGGTCTTCCCGGTGGCAGGGACTGTATCAGCGGACATTACAGCTCCAGGTGTTGTTCCCACACGCCGTGCTGTGTGCAGTAGCTGAAGGAGAAGAGGTGCTTGAACTCCGAAGCATCGATCTCGAAGGCATAGACAGGCCGGCCTTTTTCGGGCTTAAAGGCCTCTCTTCCCAGGTCGAGTATATGGCCGTCCTTTTTAACTCCGAAAGCCTGAATCCAGACTATGTAGTGGTCCGCGGTATTGGGATGGGGCGCCTCCCTGCCCACGACGATCTCCACCAGGTCCTTGCCCATCTTGCCCTGTCCCTTTATCAGCTCGATGCTGGGTATATGCTTCTCCTTGCCCTCCGAGGTGCGTCCCATGACCAGGTCGCTGAAGTGAACGATCTTACCCGGTTTCTCCCGCTTAATGGCCCGTTGAGCCACCAGCCGGGAGTCCAGCGAGCCGGCGCCTCCGCACTCGGGGGTGTAGCAGGTAACGTCGCTGAAGGCGCATTTGACCAGGCAGCTGGGGCAGGGGTCGGGCGGTTTGGGCGCCTCGATAACGAAATTACACTTATCGCACATCCAGTATGTCATGGCTGGTTCTCCTGTCCGTTTTTATTTATAGCCGTTTTCGCGGTGTTTTTGGGCGATGCTTTCCGCCAGCGCATCCAGGGCCGCGAAATCGTTCTCGGTCGGACTGCCCTTGATATATACGGGCGGCAGAATTTCAGGCTTGAGATTGGTCAGCATGCCGGTTATCTGCTCGATGGTGCGCTGGCCCCAGCCGAACGATCCGATGATGGTGGCGTATTTCAGATTGGGCCGCAGCGCATTGGCCAGGAAAACGACGTTGGCCGCCAGCGGATGCGCTCCGCCCAGCACCGTGCAGGCGCCCAGCACCAGCGTGGCCGAGTCCACCAGCGCGATAGCCAGCTTGCCGGGATCGGCTACGGTCAGGTCGAACTGCCTGACGTTCACCCCCCGCTCGGTCAGCGCCCCCACCATGTAATCCACCATATCCTTGGTGCTTCCATGCATCGAGACATAGGGAAGCAGCACCATGTTGGCGGGCTCGTCGTAGACCCAGTGCCGGTAGGCGTCCAGGATGAATTCAGGCCTGTCGTAGACCGGTCCGTGGCTGGGCGCAATGATATCGATGGCGTAGCTCTGGAGCCGCTCCATATTCTTCTTGATGTTGGTCCTGAACGGCATCATGATCTCGCCGAAATACCTTTTGGCGGACTCATATACCTGTCCCTCGTTCTGGACGTAGAGGGCGGTCTGCGCCAGGTGGGAGCCGAAGAAGTCGCAGGAGAAAAGGACTTTATCCTCCTTCAAGTAGGAGACCATGGTCTCGGGCCAGTGCACCCAGGGCGCATGTATGAACTCGAAGGTGCGGTCGCCTAAAGATAGGATATCGCCGTCGTTGACGGTGGTTATGACGCCCTCGTCCAGATGCAGCAGATCCATCAGCATGCCCTTGCATTTAGGGGTGCACACAATCCTGGCGCCGGGATACAGGTCCAGAATCAGCGGTATGCTGCCGGCATGGTCCTGCTCGGCGTGGTTGCAGATGACATAATCGATATTTTCGACCTTGAGGTCATCCAGGTTTCCTGTGAGCACAGTGTCCATGGCAGGATCGACCGTATCGATCAGCGCGGTCTTCTGGCTGCCGCGGACGAGGTAGGAGTTGTAGCTGGTGCCGTCCGGCAGAGGTATGAGAGCGTCGAACAGACGGCGGTCCCAGTCTATGGCGCCCACGGCATGTATACCCGGTTTGATCTGCGGCCTTTTCATGCTGGCCTCCTGTTAAAGCTTTTTAAACTGGCTCTTTTCCGCCCCGCATACGGGACAGGTCCAGTCATCGGGGATATCCTCGAACCTGGTGCCGGGCTTGATCCCTCCGTCGGGATCGCCCTTCTCCGGATCGTAGATATACCCGCAAACACTGCACTGATATTTGTCCATGCCTGTTTTATCCTCCTTCTTATCTGCAATAAAGCTGGGCGCTGTTTTGGGCGTGGTGCCCCGTTTGACCTGCTGGTAATAAGCGTAGGTGATGGGCTCGCCTTCCCTGATGACATCGGCATCGACGATCTGGCCGACGAAAATGGTATGGGTGTGGACGTCGAGCTGGTCGATCACCTTTGCCTCGATATATGCCAGTGAGTTGTCCAGCACCACCGGCGCGCCGCTCTGTCCGGTTTTATAGTTGATGCCGGAGAACTTGTCCACGTCGCGGCCGCTCTTGAACCCGAAGCCGCCGATGAAGCTGAGCGGCGTTTCCCTGGCCAGTATGGATGCGGTGAAGACCTTGCTGGCCGAGATATACTCATGTGTGAGGTTGCTGCGGTTGATCACGGCCTGGATGACCTGTGGTTCCGAGCACACCTGGATGACCGTGTTGGCGATCTGTCCGTTGATTTTGTCGCCCTTGATGGATGACACGACGAAGAGTCCGTAAGTCAGGGAATACATGGCCTTGGAGTTCATGCTGTCTGTTTCACCTCCCCAAATTTTAAAACTATATGCCGTCCAGCAGGTGGTGCTCCGTGCGTGTAAACCAGTCCACCGGGTCGCTGATATATTCCTTGTAATCGACCAGCGCCAGGTAGTGTCCCTGCTCCTCCGCGGAGATCTCGGTGAAAAAATTTTTCTCGTCCGCGGAAGAGGATTTGCCGGCCCTGTCCTTATAGTAGTCGCGGGACTTGATCTCCATTTCGATGGCCTTCTCGGTCGAGGTTATATCACCCTTGGCGCCGGCGGATTTGGAAGCCTCCTTAATAAGGCGGGAAAACAGAGTTCCCAGCTTGATTGGTTTCGGTGGGCTGATGTGGGATGACGGCCAGCCTTTTTGCTCCGAAATGACGGTGTAGATTTCCTCGAAACGCTTATAATGAGCAGCCTCCTGTTCCGCAAGCCATGAGTACAGCTCCTTGCCCACCCTGCTGGTGCTGTCGCGTGCAGCTATAGTATAGAATTTTTTCCCGTCCAGCTCCATGCGCAGCGCATATTTGAACGCCTCTGCGATCGTCTCATGCCCGTCTTTCATTTGCATCCTCCTCTGCGTACGGCCATTATAGCAATTTCCGCAGATGTGGAAGTAATAAAAGTCACAATGATATAAAACGATGCTGAAAAAAAGAAAGGCCGGCCTTTAAAGGCCGGCCTGAAGGAGTCCTGTGGAGCGGACCGCTCAGCGGGCGATTTTTTCCAGGTCCCTGAGCTGTGTGTCCATACCCTTGCCGTGGAGCTTGATCCGGATGGGCTCGCCGTCGCCGTATTTCTTGTAGACACGGCAGACCTCACAGATGCTGGTGTCCTTGCCGGTTGCCCCGCGGTCGTCCAGCTTGCAGTAGGTGCCCTCGATCTCCCAGCAGGGGAGGAACTGGTATTTGGTGGACGGGCACTCCGCCTTGATCATGTCGGGACAATGGCACTTCTCCCAGCAGGGCTGCTTGTCAGCCCAGAAATTGAAACCCTCTACTCCCTGTGCCGCCTGGGTCTCCTGTACTTTTACCATTGATTCTGCCATTGTCTTATCCTCCTTTGTTGTTATTCTCTTTTCTTTACGCTACTAATTTAACATGCGGAAAACAGGGCGCCATCCGTCATGACGCTTAATTTAAATTTGCGCAAAAGCGCATATATGGGTAAAAAGAATTAGCTGGAAATGCTTAGTTGCAACCTGCCCTGGGTTTTGTCCGGTGCGGGTTTTCAGGCACAATAGAAACGGTTCTTGCGCAAAAGGCAAAGGCCCGTGTTCAATCGTTTTATGTGGCGCTTAATTCTGTTGTGCATGCTGCCCGTTGTTTTGATGTCCGCCGCGGCCTGCCTGCCCGGCGGCGGCGGCGATGCGGCTTCCGAAGCACGGCGCCTCGCCGCGCCGTATACGTTGAACGTGCCGGCCTGGGAGCTGCGTAATACCTTCTCTTCCCTCGAGGATACCGCTCAAGCAGGCATACCCTCTTCGCTGGACACCGATATTGAGCAGGCGCTGGTGCAGCAGGGGATAGCGGCGGCGCCGCCGGTCAGGTTCAGGCTCGAGCAGCCCCCTCTCCTGCTGGTGATATCTCTCAGGGACCGCATATTCTATTTAGATAGACAGCTGCTGCAGCCCGGAATGGACACGGCAGAGATGGAGCAGCTTGAGGACAGCATTGCGGAAAAGGGGCTGTCCGCGCTGGTGGTCAAAATCGGCGGTTTCGGGGCAGCTTATCCCTCCGTCGTCTCCCCCTCGCTGCCTTTGAAAACCATTGTTGAGGCAGTCGTGGAGGAGTGGGCGCACCAGTACCTGGCCCTTAAGCCGCTGGGTTTCCTCTATTTCTTAGATAGCCTGGGGATAGTCCATGACCCGGCTGTGGTCACCATGAATGAGACGCTGGCCGGTATCATCGCCGACGAGATAGGGGACATTGTATACAGCCGCTACAGTGATGTTGCGCTACAGCAGAGCAGCGGGGAGGATGACGGGTTCGATTTCGAGGCCGAGATGCGCCTGACCAGGAAGCATGTCGATGGACTGCTGGCCGGAGGCAGGGTGGATGAGGCGGAAAGGTACATGAACGAACGGCGTGACTTTTTCCGCGTCCACGGATATCCCATCAGGAAGCTCAACCAGGCGTACTTCGCCTTTCATGGAATTTACGGGCAGGACCCCGGGTCGGCCAGCCCGGTCTACGCCCAGATGAAGAAGTTGAGGCAGGCATCCGGCTCGCTGGCTGGATTTGTGGAGCGCGTGTCCGCCATGACCGGGGCCGATGCGCTGGAGAGGGCCGTGGGCAACCTGCCGCAGTGAAGTTTCGGATTCGGTGAAGCCGTCGGCCGGGCATCCGAGCGTCCGGTTCTGCTATACTTTAAAAGCCATGAAATCTCCCTTCCACCGCGTGCGACTATGTTCAGAGTAGATCTGAACTGGGACGATAACGAGGTCCTGCCCGACAAGTTGCGTCCGGACGTGGAATTCCTGTTCCAGCGTATGAGCAGCGCCACCCTGGAGATGGTCGATCCCCATCCCGGCGAGCGCATACTCGATATAGGCTGCGGGCGCGCCATCGATATCGTCAATATGTCGGCCTCCGGCGCCGAGCTGATCGGTGTGGAGCCGTCGTTCACAATGCTGTCGCACGCGCGTGAAACCCTCAAGCTGGACGGATATAACACCGCCGTCCTGCAGGGCATCGGGGAGAGCATTCCCGTCGTGCCCAGCTCAATCGACAAGGTGCTGTGCAAGGGGGCGCTGGACCATTTCTCCGATCCCGACCGCGCGCTGTTCGAGATCGCCCGGGCCGTCAGGCCGGAGGGCAGGGCGGTGATCGCCATCGCCAACTTCGAAAGCCTGGGATTCAAGGTGGGCAAGCTCATCTTCGGCCTCAGGAAGCTGCTGGGCATCAGGAACCCCTACAAGCGGCTGCCCTGGGAATTGCCGCCCGACCATACCTATAAATTCGACTTCCGTACACTGATAGAGATGGCCAACCGCTACATGAGGGTGGAGAAGGTGACGGGCGTCTCCATGCTGTGCTGCACGCCGGGCTGGGGCGATATGCTGGCCGCCCTTCCGGTAAAGGTGACGGGATTCATCGTACGTTTGCTGGACGGGCTGTCGCGCATCTTCCCCATGCTGAGCGATGTAATTGTGATCAGGTGCGTGCCGCGCCGGTCACAGGGAGCTGCGCCACAGGTGGTACCTGTAGAGACGGGACAGCGCACGTGACGCCCTTTCGGGCGTGGGGAAGGCCAGTACTCCGTTCTCCTGCAGCTCTCTGGCCACTGCGGACCCGCACGGGCCGGTCAGCACTCCCACCAGTGGTTTATCCGGGTGTCTCGCGGCCATTCCCTTGATCAGCTCCCTGGTAAAGCCGCCCCTGTGCATGTCCTGGACGATCTGTATGAATATGCATCCTCCGTAGGCGCGGTCGGCCAGCAATATCTCCATGATATCGTCGACCGCCTGGTACAGCGATTCGGAGCCCATCACCATCGGCCAGTAATCAACGGGGTTTCCCACGCCCAGCCAGGGGGGAGCATGCTGGATGATCCGATCCCGGACGGACGGTGGCAGCTCGCTGGAGGTGAGGTCGGTGCCCTGCATGGCGTCCAGCGCCATGATAGCGGTGCCTCCGCTGAAGGTAGCCACGCAGATATTGGGATTGGTCAGCGGGGGCAGCGTGTAGAGGGCGCGTGTAATATCCATCAGCTCCTCCATGCTGTGAACGCTGATGATCCCTGCCTGTTTGAAGGCGGCCTCCCAGATCTCGTTGCTGCCGGCCAGCGACCCGGTATGGGATTGAGCGGCCTTCACGGCCTGTTTGCTCCTGCCGGTTTTAATCGCGATGATGGGCTTGCGCTGTGAGACGCGCCGTGCGGTCCGGATAAAACGCCTGGCATCCGGCATGCCCTCGATGTGCAGGGCTATCACCCTGACCTGGGGGTCCTGCTCGTAGTATTCCAGGCAGTCGGCGAAGTCCACATTGCAGATGTTGCCCACGTCGATGCCCTTGCCCACGAATCTGAACTCGGTCACACCGTCGAATAGCCCCCCCGTCTGGGTGACGATGCCGACGGGGATGTCCTGCATGGAGATGCCGGCGAAGGCGGTGCAGAACCTGTGGAAGTAGCTGGCGCTGCCAAAGCTGTTGGGGCCGAGCACCCTGCAACCGGTGGCGGCGGCGGTCTGCTTGATATCAGCCAGCAGACTGTTGCCCTCCTCATCGCCCGCGTCGTTGAAGCCCTGCGTAAGTATGCTCACGCACCCGATGCCGCGCGCCGCGCAGTCCCTGACGTGCTGCGGCACCCGCGCGCGGGGCGTGGAAATAACGGCCAGGTCGACTTTATCCGGCACATCGTTGATGGAGGCGTAGGCTTTGACGCCCGCGATCTCGGTGGCGTTGGGATTGACGGGGTAGACGCGTCCGCTGTAACCGTATCTGAGCAGGTTCTCCACCGCATTGTAGGTACCGGGACCGGTCTTCCTGGAGATGCCTATAATGGCGATCGAATCGGGCTCGAAAAAGGGTTTAAGCTCCTGGACGTTTTTCATGAGCAAGAAGTATAACAGATTACACGATGCCAGATGAAGCCTGAGATGGGGATGGGTTACCGGGTCATGATATATATCTCGACGCCGGCGATGACCAGGGTGATGATGATGATTACGATCATCAGCATGGGGGAATTGACCTCACGCTTGAGCACGCCGGGTTTTTCCGGCTCAGCATTCAGCTTGCCCACCTCTTCGGCGCACGACTTGCAGTAGGTCCGGCCCAGCAGCGTTTCGCTGCAGTCGTCGCAGATGGGTTTCTGACAGCGCCAGCAGACTGCGGCGCCCTTGCGGTCCGTATGGTTGCAGCAGGCGAACTCGGCCGATATCCTGGTATTCTCGTCTTCCATTGAAATGATTATACGGGGACGCACATAAAAAATAAAGTGCTATTTAAAGGTCATTGCGAGGAACGTAGTGACGAAGCAATCCTGTACGTGATTGCGGGAACACAGGATTGCCGCGCTGCGCTCGCAATGACGAGGGGGAAAATGCCCGCAATGACGTGGTAAAATGCTCGCAATGACATAATACTGTAAACGTTCTAACGAAGGGGTGCCGCGATGGGTATAGAGCTCAAACAGAATGATAATCTGGTCGGATTGATCATCAATGGCGAGGAATTGGGGACGCTGTATTTTCCCTTGCGCCGGGGAAATGTATGGATGCAGCCGGAGAGGGTGGAAACAGATCAGGGCTCTATCAGGGCTTTCTTCGAGGGCGCTGAACTGTCCGATCGGCTTACTTTCAGCCAAGGCCTGGTGAGGGTGGATAGGACGTGGCGGATTACCCGAAAAGGAAGCTGGCAGCTCGGCTTCGGCTACAGCCCGTTCCCCACTCTCGAACAATGGATCGTGCCGGCCGTTATGTACGACAGGAACGTCATGGGCACAGGGCACTACCCGCGCGGAGGCGTCGAGGCCGGCTGGTCCTTCCGGGAGGACAGGGTGCCGGTGCCGTCCTGCTCCATACTGCACGACGGCTCGAACTGGCAGGCCGTTTTTGCGCAGCCGGCCCCGGACGAGTCGGTCCTGTCCAGCGTGAAGACCTTCCTGAGGGAATCGAAGCCGACCTTCGAGATCAGGGTACCCTTCAGCGAGGAGCCGCGCACCTATACGGAGAAGGGATTAGTCATCGGCGGGCTGACCGCGCCGACGGAGCAGCTGTTGAATGTGAGCAAGGTCCCCTTCGAGTACTCGCGCACCTTCTATATCGCCTTCGGCCGCTGCGCGCATATCAGCGAGATATACATGCGCCTGGCGCAGCTGGCCCTGGATGAGTTCGCAACCTCCGGCGCCGGGGCACTGGCCGACTGGTCGGGAATCGCGGCGCTCAAGCTCAACCACCTGCGCTACCTGCTGATCGACGACGGGCATATGACGGCTGTCAAAATGGGCCGGGGCAACGGCCTGTTTCAGTCTTACTACGAGTATGTGGCCGGATCGTTCCTGGTGAGGGGGCTTGAGGCGGCCGCCATCTTTGCCCGCGCCGGTAAAGAGCTGGCGGACAACAAATACAGCGGCATCGCCGAGAGGATAGGCGAGTTCTTCCTGGCCGGCGCGCTGCCCAACGGCCTGCACCGGGACTGCTACTCGCTCAAGGAGAAACGCTGGGGCGGTTACCTGGGCGTGGGCACTCCCCCCGAGCTGCAGGACGGCGCCAATACCAGGTGCAACGGCGAGGTCATGGTCAATTACTTAAGGCTATACAGCTTATTGAAGGATGTGGGACATGAGAGGCGCGATTTTCTGGCGCCGGCCGAAAAGAACGCCGCCTTCTATATCGAGCACCAGCTGGGTGGCGATGAGGAGGGCAGCTTCGGCCGCTGGTGGGATGTATCGGGCAAGCCCCTCAACGTCCTGGGCACCAACGGGGCCTATATCATAGACCTGCTGATCGAGCTGGAGAAGGTTGCCGGCAAGCGTGATGATATCGACCGGGCGCTGGAAAAGGCCGGCAGGCACTATGCGTCGCTGGTGGACAGGTCGGCCTTCTTCGGGGATACGCTGGACGCCGACTGCGTGGACAAGGAGGCGGGGGTGTCGCTGCTGCGGGCCTTTCTCGACCTCTACGAGTGGACGCATGAGAAGTCCTACCTCAAGTACGCGCGGCTGTGCGCCGGGTATATACTGAGCTTGACGTACACCTATAATGTGGCCTTCCATCCGCGCAGCCCGCTGGGCAGGCGGGGCTTTAAAACGCTGGGCATGACGTCCGTCTCGGTGGCGCATCACCATCTGGATTTCTACGGCTTCAGCATAGCCTATGATTTACTCAGGCTGTGGCAGGGCAGCGGCGAGGAGCTGTGGAAGAGGTGCGCGCTCAACATGATCGGCGCCTGCAGCCAGCTGGTCTCCAGCCCGCGCGATATGCTGGGCAAAGGCCGGGATTTCCTGGGCTGGCAGCCCGAGCAGATGAACCAGACTAACTGGGACTATAAGCACAGGATACTGGGCACCAAAGGTCGTTTCCACACCTGCGTGGCCTGGACCGTTGTGCTCACGCTGGGCGCCATGCTGGATATCAGGGAGAGGTTCCCGGAAGTCCTTGATTTTAAGCTTGGTGAACTATGCCCTTCTTAGCTTCCATCTCGGCGATGCCCGCCTGTATTTCCTGGTATCTCTTCTCCGTGATGGGGTAGAAATACAGGAAAACGGCGGCCAGCAGGAACAGCCCTGCCGATATGGGTCCCAGGAAGAGGGTGATGGCCAGCTGTGAGCTGGGTGACTGCGGCATGACGTTGGGCACGTAGCCCATGGCCTCCAGCGTCACGCCCATCAGGAAGATGGCCAGCGCCTGGCCGATCTTGAGCCCCCAGGTCCAGATTCCGAAGAAGGCGCCCTCGCGGCGCTCTCCCGTGCACAGATAGTCGTATTCGATAGCATCGGCCACGATGGCGTAGGGCATGGCGTAGAGCAGCCCGAAGCCCGTGCCGGCGAAGAACATCATGACCAGGGTAAAGGTCACGCCCATGGTCTGGCCGAAGATGAAGATGAGCATCAGCATGACGGCCATCACGACGAAACCTATGCCGTAGACCAGCTTCTTGCCCATCTTCTTGCTCATGGCCACGCTGATGGGTATGAAGATCATGCCGGTGACGATCAGTATCAGCATAGCGAAGGTGGTGGCACCCTCGTTGCCCAGGATGTACTTGAAGTAGTAGATCACGATGGCGCTGGCCACGGTGATAGCCAGGATGTGGGTGATATAGGTCGCCAGGATGAACAGGTAGGGCTTGTTCTTGAAGACTGCCTTGTATGTATCGACGAAGCCCATGGTCTGGGTCGATTTGAGGCTGGGCGCCTCCTTGACCGAGAAGACGGTGACCAGGGCCGAAATAAGCATCACGCCGCCGAAGACGAGCCCCAGCAGCACGAAGCCCATGCTTTTGTCGGGGGCCAGCGCCACGAGGGGCAGCGCTGCGCCCGCGCCCAGCAGGGTTCCCACCGCCGCGAATCCGAAGCGGTAGGCGTTGAGCGAGGTCCTCTCATGATAGTCGGCAGTCAGCTCCGGTCCCAGCGAAGAGTAGGGTATATTGACCGTGGAGTATGCGGTGCACAGGATGATATATACCACCATGGCGTAGATGAAAAGGGTCATCTGGCTGATGCCCGCGCCGAGGATCAGCGTGGGGTTGGTAAACATCAGCACCACGGCGACAAACAGCGGGATTGAAGCGCCCAGCATGTAGGGCCGGCGCCGGCCCATTTTATTCACCGTCCGGTCGGAAACGAAGCCGATCACCGGGTCGTAGAATGCGTCCCAGATGCGCCCCACCATGAGGGCGATGCCCGCCAGGGCGGCGGCCAGCCCGACCGTGTCGGTCAGGAAGTTCATCAGCACAAAGGCCGTGGCCGTGAAGAAAAGGTTGCCTCCGAAGTCGCAGCATCCGTAGCCCAGCTTGGTACCGATCGGCAGTTTTTTCTCTTCCATTTTCAACCCCTTATATTATTTCACTTGGCATCGTGGAAAGATGCCGTACGAATTATTCCTGCTGCCCTGAGCGGTGCGTATATCCTCTCGATAATACTATATTTGTGGCAATAATTCTATATTCGACAACGACTATGATTAAATTGGATGCAGCCGTCACTTCGACAGCTCTGTCGCTGCTTGCTGTACACTCCTGCCGTCGTGGACAACGGCCTTTATTGCCCGCAGCATCGCAGCCGGATCTTTATACTCAAAAAGGTTCCTGCCCACCATAACTCCGGCAGCGCCTGCATCAACCACTCCCCTGGCGATCTGCAGGAACTCCGCCGGATCTCCGGTTTTTTCCCCGCCGGACATTACCACCGGGACGGTGGAACACTCCACTACCTCTTTGAAGGTCTCCGCGCTGCCCGTGTAATGTGTTTTAATCACGTCCGCGCCCAGCTCCGCAGCGACCCTGGCCGCATGTCTCACATGCACGACGTTTTTAGGATCCTGTGTGCCGTCGGGATATATCATGGCTAACAGGGGCATGCCCCATTTATCGCAATTCAGGCAGACGGCGCCGAAGTCCTTCAACATATCCGTATCGTACTTTGTCCCCAGCAGCGTCCGGATCGTTACACAGGATGCGCCCAGCCTCACAGCGGTCTCCACGTCGTCGATCAACGTCGTCTTGTCCCATACCGGCCCCATCAATACGGAGGTGGATATATTGAGGATAAACGGCACACCGGCACGGACAAGATGCGGATAGGCCGCCCTCAGGTTTCCTTTATGCAGCATGATTGCATCCGGCTTTCCCCTGATCACCTTCTTGATTGTATCGACAGGATCGATCAGCCCCGGGACGGGCCCCATAATCGGTCCGTGGTCCATGGCGACCACAACCATCCTCTTCGACCTCTGGTTGACAATATTTCCCAACCTTACCGCTTTCCCGATCTCAGACATGTTCACAGCTCCTTTTTTATTGTAGTTTGGCGAATGTATCCTTTAACAGCGGATAAAGCTCCTTATAGATGGTGAAGAACTTGTCGTATGCCGCGTGGTTCTCCATGACGGGCTCAATGACCTCATCCACATGAACGAACTGCTTGCTGGCTTCGCGCTGGTCTTTAAAGATGCCGGCCCCCATACCGGCCAGCATGGCGGCGCCCGCCGCGCCGACCTCCAGCTCTTTGAGCTTCAAGTACTTTTTGCCCAGCACATCGGCCTTTATGCGGTTCCAGGTATCGCTTTTTGCGCCCCCGCCCGCCGCCCTGATACCCTCGACCCTGATGCCGCTGGCCTGCTCAGCTATTTCGCAGATATGCCTGTTCGAGTAGGCGACCCCTTCCAGTATGGCGCGGACAAAATGGGCCCTGGTGTGCCTCTTGGTAATCCCGATAAAGACCCCCCTGGCATTCGGGTCCCAGATAGGCGACCTCTCGCCGCTCAGGTAGGGCAGGAAGATCAGACCCTCCGATCCGGGAGGTACCGTCTCGGCCAGCCTGTCGAATAGCTGGTACGCGGAGAGGCCCGGGGTACGTGCCTTGATCTGCTGTTCCGCCTGTCCGAACGTGTCCCTGAACCATTGCAGCGAGTAGCCGCTGGTTGAGGCGCCCCCTCCTATGAAGAAGAGGTCGAAGACCGGTCCCACCACCAGCCCCTCTGCATGAGCGAAATCCTTAGAGGCCAGGCAGATGGTCTCGGAGGATCCGCTGTAATTAAATGCCCGTCCGTGCTCGACCAGCCCGCAGCCGAGGCTGCAGCAGAGAGTGTCCATCCAGCCGGTGACCACCGGCGTGCCTTCGCCCAGCCCCGTGAGCCTGGAGACTCCCGCCGTGATTTTCCCCATGACCTCCGAGATGCCGTGAACATCCGGCATAATCCTCAGCGGTATACCCAGTATGTCGAAGTATTCCGGATAATATTTATTGTCCATCAGGTTCACCAGTCCGGCTGCGCTCAGGCTGTCCGTGGCATATTTTCCGGTCAGCATGTAATTGATATAGTCCTTTGGTTGAAGCACCCTGTCGGTTTTGGCCAGTATTTCGGGCTCGTTTTCCTTAATCCAGAGAAGCCTGCAGGGGCTGAAGGTCGGATCGATTTTGAGCGGGTTGCCGATATACTCGAACCGTTTCTCGTCGCTCAGGGTATGCATCATCCACTCGGCCTGTCTGGTTGCCCGCAGGTCCTGGTAGGTGATGGCCGGCCTCAACACATTCCCGGCTTTATCCAGGAAAACATGGCCCCAGGCCTGCGCCCCGGCGCCGATGCAGCGGATCTTTTTGGGGTCCACTCCGGAGGAATCCAGCATATCCTTCAAGTTGCCTGCCACCGCCTGCCACCAGTCCAGAGGGTCCTGTTCCGAATGCAGCGGCTGCGGGAAATAGAGGGGGTACTCCCGCGCAGCAAAGGCAATTCTGTTGCCCTGCGTGTCGAAAATGGCGGTTTTACAGGTCGCCGTCCCGAGGTCTATGCCCAGAATATAGTCGGTCATACTCAGCCCCTTAACATTATTAAAATGTCACGACCCTCTTCAGTTTCAGACCTTCAGTCTTTGCCGGGGAAAGTATCGATTCCCTCAGCGCTTCCAGCGACGAGTATCTGTGCGTGATCAGCTTTTTTGCATCCAGTTTTCCGCCGGCTATTAGCTTCAGCGACTTCTGGAACGAGTCCGGGCTGAACGATACGGACCCGCACAGGGTCAGGTCCATGTAATGCAGCAGGTCCGTCGGTATCTCGAATTTAGAACCTCCGGGGGCGCCTCCGAAAAAGACCACTCTGCCACCGGCACGTACAAGGCTCAGGGCCAGGTCGTATGTCTTTACGCTCCCCACGGCCTCGATCACCACATCCGATCCTTTTCCCTGTGTCAGTCTTCTGACTGCTGCGGCGGGGTCGTCAACCCCTGGATCGATGATCCCGTCGGCGCCGAATTCCCTGGCGCACTGAATCCGCCGGCTGTCCGTCTCGACCATTATGACCTGTCCCGCACCGGCTATCCTGGCCAGCAGAAGCAGCGTCAGCCCGATGGGACCCGCACCGACGATCGCGACATCGTCTCCCAGATGGATATCCGACCTGGCGATGCCGTTGAAACAGCAGGCGATCGGCTCGGTCAGAGAAGCCTCTTCAAACGAGACATGAGAGGGGATTTTAGCCACCCTCAGGGCCGCGTTCTCCCCGTCAACTTTAATATATTCGGAAAATCCGCCCGGCCTTATCCACGACAGGGGTATCTTCTCGCAGAACTGGGGCGTGCCTGTCCGGCAGGCGGAACATCTTCCGCAGGGCACGAAGGGGGCTACGGCGACGCGGTTCCCCTCAGCTACGCCCTGCACGTCCTTTCCAACTTCCACCACCTCTCCCGCCAGCTCGTGCCCCAGCACGAGGGGCAGGCCCAGCAGGTCGATCAGAAAATGCCTGCCCCGCGACACTATCTTGAGGTCCGTCTGGCAGAGCGCGCAGGCCCGCACCCTGACCAGAAAGTCACCCGGTCCGGTGTTTGGCCTGTCGATGTCGATCACACGTAAGTCATCCGGTATGGAAAGAAGCGCAAGTGCCTTCACGTACTTCTCCCTGTCGTTAAATATTTATCCTCGGGTACCTTTAACATAAGTTACACGATGCCGGAAAGCAGCGTCAAAAACCTGCGGGAACCGTAGGTGAAACTACTTTCACCGGCCGCAATATTGTTGACGATTTGTCGGGAAACAAGGTGACAGGGAGTGTAGCCGATTGACAGGCCCGTATTGCGCTGATAGTATGGGAAAACTTCGATCGGTCTTGAAATACGATGGCAAGAAGAGCGGAACCGGGTAAACGAAAGAGGATACTGGCCGCCGCGCGCGAGCTGTTCGGCAAACAGGGTTATAACCGCACCACCATGTCCCAGATCTCGGTGCAATCGGGTATAGCGCACGGGACGGTCTACTTCTACTTCAATTCCAAGCTGGACGTGGCCGACGCGCTGGTCGAGGAATATCTTGACGGCATCTCCCGCATATTGAAGGACTCGCTCTCGGGCTCTCTGGGACCGGAGCAGATCAGGGCCTGCATGCACAGCGTGCTGCAGTATGCCTCCAGGAATTCCGATATTGCTCGTCTGCAGCATGTCCGCTCAAACCTGGATGTCGATGCCGGCAGGCCTCCCGACGACCTCAAGCCCCAGAAAATACTGGGCAATGCGATAGCCGAAGGCATCAGAAGGGGCAGGATCAGGGAGTATGATCCTCTGGCGGCCGCAGAATTGATCAGCGGGCTGGTGGAATGGATAGTCAGGATATGTTTCGTGCGGGCCAGGTGTGAGACATCCCGTATCGAGGAGACCGCGGTCCGCATGCTGGAATATGCACTGATCAAGCGCTGAGCCAAACAGCAGATTTAGTCGGACCCGGCTGCCCCCCCCCCGGCTTACCTGTATATCAGACGCTGACGACCTCTATGCCCAGCAGGTCGCAGGCGTCGATGATGGGAGATGTGTAATCCCCGTGAATCTGGCTGGCGTGGTGGGTGAACCCCTCCTCCACCAGCGTCCGGTAGAGCCCGTCCAGGTCGGGCACCTTGACCCAGCTCCATGAGCCGCGCAGGCGCTGCGGGGACTCCACGATCTCGCCTTTGGTCACCAGCATCCTGAACTCTCCGTCAAACTCCGTGAGGCGGCAGAGCGTGACCACGCCGGACTTGAGCTGGAACTCGGCGGTGCCCAGGGCACGCTCCTTGCCCAGCTGCTTGCTCAGTATGCTGTGCGGGTGTATGGCGATGCCCTGCGCGCGGCAGGCCAGCGAGACGGGCGCGTTGCCGCAGTGCCAGGAGAGGAACATGTTCTTTTTGGTCTGGTGCCGGATGGTCCAGTCGATGAAGTGCGGCGGCGCCTTCTTGAGCGTGGCCAGGTTCTGCACCAGCATGGTCAGCGCGCCGTAGATGTCCACCTCGCAGGCCGTCATCAGCCCGCTGTCGGTGACGCGGCCCAGGGCGTAGCACGCCGATACGCCGTAAGCCTCCTGTACGGCCGTCCAGCACTGCACGGCCAGCGCCGAGAGGCCTTTCTCGGCCGCGAACTGCTTGAGCGCGTATTGCAGGCCCGCGATGGTCCTGGCCTTTTTGCTCCCCAGTGCGGAAAGGTCGACCTCTTTGCCCATATCTTTAATAATCTTCTGTAGCTCGGGCGCGTTGTCCTTCAGACTCTGTAGTCGCAGCATGATGTCCAGCATGGAGGTGGGCACCACCCTCTGGTTGAAGCGCTGCATCAGCGCGTCCTCGTTGCTGATGCAGGTCTCGAAGCGTTCCGGCCGCGGCCCCACCAGTCCGATCCTGGCGCCTACGAAGCCCCTGATAATGGAGCAGACGGCCGTGAAATTCTCGATATCCGACTTGAAGCCGGCCTCCTCGGGGAAGAGGATGTCGCTGAAGAGGAAGGGTATCTTCCTGCGGTGCAGCCCCGAGGATACGGCCAGCGTGCCGCAGAACGAGTCGGACCTGCGCCCGCCGTCGGCCGTGAAGTCACCCTCTTTGGTGCCGAAAAGCAGTATGGGTGTATCCCGAAAGGCCGCTGCCACGGCCAGCGCCGATACCTCGTCGCCGAAGGTCATGGTGCCGATGAGCAGGCCGTCTATCTTCTCCTCACGGAACAGCTTAATGGCCTTGTCGGCGTCGGAGTCATCGCTCACCAGCCCGCCCGGCGTCAGCCTTGCGTCGGGGACTATAATCTTGAGCCCCTTGATCTTCGAGAGCGCGCCCAGGCACCTTTTGCGCATGCTTACCGCCCAGTCTTCATCGAAGGGATAGCGGTGCGCGGGGACGAAACCTATCTTAATATCTTCCATTTCACACATACCTGCCTTTCAGCCGTCCGCCCGGCCACGAGTGACCGCAGGGCAACGGCCGATGCTGATTTTGAAATCATACTATAGAAGATAATTCCTGTTGTCAATCGCATGCCCCATCTGAGCTAGTTCAGATGGATTGGTGACACATTATAATGTGTCATTATGAAGTTTAGAAATGTGGCTATCCCGCAGCATAAGAAGCTGTCAGGGATACCTGACCTGTCGAAAGAGGCAAAG
>Ga0116202_10000364_pt1 | contig 24752 bp, 27 predicted proteins | sample LakKivw325mmetaG_FD_94479 | JGI IMG/M metagenome (GOLD analysis project Ga0116202, IMG submission 94479) | Anoxic lake water microbial communities from Lake Kivu, Rwanda to study Microbial Dark Matter (Phase II) - Lake Kivu water 325m metaG | ecosystem: Environmental > Aquatic > Freshwater >... | reverse complement strand
GTTTTTCGGGCTCTATCTGATGAGACCAGGCTCAGGATTTTAAAAGTCCTCCTGGAAAGGGAATGCTGCGTTTGTGAGATAATGCAAGCACTGGACATCTCTCAATCTCGCGCCTCACGCAATTTGGGCATACTTGAGGGTGCTGGCTTTGTTAAATCCAGGAGAGATGGACTATGGATTGTTTATTCTATCAACAAGCAGACAATGGATAGCTATGTTGCCGCTCTAATTGAAGTGCTCCGTGGCTCTCTGGTTAACGAGGAGATTATATCGCAGGACAGGGAGAGGTTAGGTCACGCTGAACGAGTTGGGCTGAGGGCAGTACGCAAATAATTTTTTGGCAATCATATTCGTTTATGTGCATAAATGCTTCTACTTTGGAGGAAGTGAATGGCTGAACAACTTTTACTGGCTGGGTTAAATGCCCTGAAAGGATATGTTGCTTTGCATGTGCTCACCTGCCTTGTTCCGGCATTCCTCTTAGCCGGGGCAATAGTATCCTTTGTTTCCCGGGAGACAATTATTGGCTATCTAGGTAGCGCTGCCAGCAAAATCAAATCCTTCGGCATCGCTGCTGGCGGGAGCTTTTTTGTGGCAGCTTGCTCGTGCACTGTTATCCCTGTTGCTAGTGGCATTTATCACGGAGGGGCAGGAATTGGCCCCGCCTTCATCCTCCTCTGGGTTGCTCCAGCGGCTAACATCTTGGCTCTGGTCTATACTGGTTCAATTCTTGGATACCCCATGGCTATAGCCAGAGTAATAGCTGCCCTCGCAATGTCCTTTATTGTTGGTGGGGTGATGCTCTTTGCCTTTCGCAAGGAAGAGCAAGAGAGGGCGCTAACTATCCAGGCTACAGGTGGAAGGATGATGACTAGAAAGGATGTCATTCTGCTCTTACTGTTAACTGCTACCCTTTTAACCCCCAATTATGCCGTGAGGGAAGGTCACTACTGGGCTAAAGTTGCTGTTTGGGCGGGGGCGACAGCGGTAATGGCTTTCTATGCCTGGCGGGTTAAGAGCCGGGATGAGCTAAAGGATTGGATGAGGGAGACGTGGTGGTTTGTGCGCATAATCTTCCCTCTACTTCTGCTTGGCGTGTTTATAGTCGGAATTATCGGTGCTGTGCTGCCGCCGCAGTGGGTAGAGACCTGGCTGGGTGGAGAGGGGGTAAGACAGTCCTTTCTGGCTACTATAATTGGGGCAGTAAGTTACTTCGCCACTATGACTGAGGCTCCGTTTGTGGATACTCTGATGGGTCTGGGAATGGGTAAGGGTCCGGCTCTGGCTCTGTTACTTACTGGCCCAGGCATCAGCTTGCCTAACTGGCTGGCTATAGGAAGGGTATTTGGAGCTAAGAAAACTCTGGTTTATATCCCGACCATTGTTATACTGGGAACTCTGGTTGGCTGGATAGCTGGGTTTATCTTGTCTTGAGAGAGGAAATAATAAAATTTCAGGAGGTACAACGTGAAGATTGAGGTTTATGGAACAGGCTGTGCTAAATGTCATGCCACGATGGAAAATGCACGGAAGGTGGTGAAAGAGCTGGGATTAGAACAGCAAGCAGAAGTGGTGCTAGTGAAGGATATAAAGGCTATGAGTGCCAAAGGGATATTTCTAACGCCGGGCGTTGCTATTGATGGCGTGAAGGTCTCAGAGGGCAGGATTCCTAGCTCTGAGGAGATCCAAAGGTGGATTGAGGAGAGAAAATAATAGCCAAGACTGTTTGCGCGGGGAGTTATCACTAATCTGGAAGCACCGGTGAAACCCGCCGGTGTTCAAGCAGGTAGAGATGGCAAATAAGAAACCATGCTGCCCCGCAGCGGCGGCAAGGATGGTAAAGAAACTGACCCTACCCGATGGTTTCCAGGTGGGCATCTTGAATTTGGAAAACATCCTTAAGGAGGTTGCCGCCCTGAAGTTAGCTGATGATGAGGCTATCAAAAAGGAGTTGCTGCAAAGGGTCAAGATTTACAATTATGTGCCATCTGCTGCAGATAATGATTACTCAGAGGCATTGCTCAAGGAATATGAACGACAATATGCTGAGGTTAAAAAACAGTAGGCGTGTCATGCTTCTCCATGGCTACAAGATAACCATGGTCAGGCGCAGCTTCTGCCATCCGGAATGGGTTGCGGTAAGAGCTGAGCTTAGCGATGATATCAGCGAGGTTTTTCCTTACCTGAACGCTGTCGTTAAAAATGCCGTATATACCCCTGGGGTGCCAAGCCTTAATTTCAAAATGGAGACAGGGTTTATAAGCCTTGTGCCGCGGGAGATGAACGTGGGGCAGGTGACATGTGAGGAGGATGCTATAAAGCTTCTGGACTATCTCAATGACTTGATAAATGATACCTGGGAGAGACGGGGCGGTATCACCCCTCTTTATGAGAGAAAGGGAGAGATAAAGGCGAAGGATATAGTTGACTTTTTGCCCAGGACTAACTGTCGTGATTGTGGCCTCCCCACCTGCTTTGCTTTCGCCGTGGCTATGATAAGGGGACAAAAACGCTTGAAGGACTGCTCTGCTTTAAATAAACCTGAATTTGCCCAAGATAAGGAGGCGCTGGTCAGGCTGTTCCAGACAGTTGGTTCGGAAGAGGCAGCAAAGTGAAGACAAGATTTTCCTTTACGAGCAAATGAACTCGTTGTGAAGGCCAGTTTAAAGGAATAAATACAGGGACAGTTAGTATGGTAATCAAGACTCTATATCCCCTTCTCTTGGCATGTTTAATTCTGTCTCTAATGCTAGGTTGTACAGCATCCTCTACTCCACCTCCGGTAACAAATGGAGGAGAGCTATCATCCTACCATTTGGAAATTGATTTACTTGGTACAAAGAACGAGTTCTTGGTTGACAGCCAGGGGAGGCTAAAGACAAAAGTAGAGACATCGTCTGCTGATGGCAGGATTAGCTTGTGGCTAGATGAGGGCACTATGGTCAAGGACAAGGACAAGGATGAGAAGCCTCTCCAAGTTGTTCATGTATCAATCGACTCAAGCCCACCATTCCCTCCAGACGATGCGTATCTTGTTGGGGCGGTCTATGATTTTAGACCCGAAGGAGCTAATTTTAATCCCCAAATCAAACTTGCCCTCAGCTATGACCCAGACGAACTCCCCGAAGGAGTGATTGAGAGGAATCTATATATTGCCTGCTATAAGGATACCGGGTGGGAAAAGCTACTCTATAAGAATGTAGATACTGAGAGCCATAGAGTCACCACCCAGATAGATCGCTTCGCCAGAGTTGCTATTCTAGCACCAAAAGAGCCTCCGCCCTTAGACAAGCCTTCAGGCCCGGCCGATAGGGTCGAGGTTGTTTACTTTTACCGTACACCACGCTGCTATTCTTGCATCTATGTCGAGGCAGGGACACGCTATACCGTGGAAAATTACTTCAAGGATGAACTGGCTAGTGGCAGAGTGACTTTCCAAGTGATCAATGTACAGGACAAGGAAAACGCTGCCATTGTCAACAAATATGGCGCTTTTACCTCATCCCTATTTATCAATACCATAAAAGACAGCACTGACCATATTAAAGAGGCGACGGATATTTTTATTTCCTCATTGGCAATGACAGAGCGTTTGTCGAGGCGGTGAAGAGCAAAATTGAGAAAAGCCTCAAGGGAGAAGTGTGATGGATTTAGGTGGCATTATGCACCAGCTCTCTCAGAGCCTCAATATCCCGGCTGTCTCGGCATTGTTTCTAGGGTTGCTAACTGCCATTAGTCCCTGCCCTATGGCTACTAATATTGCTGCCGTAGCATATGTTAGCCGCAGGGTGACAGAGCGCAGGTACGCCGTTATGACTGGAACACTCTACACGCTGGGACGCATGTTTTCCTACTCTGTCCTTGGCCTCCTGATCATCATGGCTGGTCTCGAAATCCCTGGACTAGCCTCATTTCTTCAGGATTTTGGTGAGCAAATTCTAGGGCCACTTCTGATTGTGGTAGGGCTGATAATGCTGAACATCGGCAGGTTTTCTTTTAGTCCGGGGAGCGCAAAGCTATCTTCAATAGGGGGAAAGGTTGCTGATTGGGGGATGATAGGTGGATTCCTTCTAGGTGCTCTTTTTGCCCTGGCCTTTTGCCCTTATAGCGCTATTCTATTCTTTGGAGTATTGATACCTTTAGCTCTTAAGTCTGCTGGCGGTGTGGCACTGCCTGCGGTGTTTGCCATTGGCACCGGGCTTCCTGTCTTAGTATTTGGTACGCTTCTATCCGCTGGTGTGGCTAGGGTTTCCACCTAGCTCAACGCAGTCAGCCGCGCGGAGAAAATCATTCGCATCATAGTCTCTATTGTCTTCATAGGGGTGGGAATATATTGTGTGGTGCTCTGGATACAGACTTGAGAGCGTGGCAGGGAGAACAGGGCAATGAGACTATCAATGAGGCCTAAACGAAATACTATTTTCCCCGTTATATATTTTGTCGGCGGGGTTAAGATACTAAAGAGGATGTCCAAAAACTTTTGTAGGGGAGTCCCTTGTGGACTCCCGCAAGTTGGGAGGGGACAAGCCCCTCCCCTACAAGAGGTACTTTTTAGACAGCCTGCAAAATGAAAGAGAGAGATAAACACATGAACAAAAAGATTTTAGTTATCCTTACTAGTCTTTTGCTTATTGGGCTGGCATTTACAGTAACTCCCGTTCAGGCTCAAGAACAGGAGCCCAGTTCTATTGGTGAGGTTTCTGATCCCGGTATTCTGCCCGATTCGCCTTTTCACTTTGTGAAGAGTTGGGGAAGAACCATCTCCGCCAGCAGCAAGTTTTAGCCGGCGTATTAGATAAGGTGCCAGAACAGGCAAAAGGGGGAGTTCTTAATGCTATTGAGAATTCAAGTTTTGGTTTGGAGAATGCCGTTGAAAGAATTCAGGGAAAACAAAAACTGGAGCAATTTCGAGAAGAGCTCAATCTTCAATTCAGTAATGTGGGCGAGGAGACACGAATAAGAATTCAAGAAAGGTTGGAAGCAGGACATCACAAACCAGAACGAGTTTCTTAGCAGGGTCAGGACAATGGAAAGCACGATCGAGGAAGAAATTCCACTGAGAAATAGATAGGAGTTCTTTTTAGAAAGCCTAACGCGGAAGCCGAGGTGACTAATTTTTTGATTTTGGTTATACTAGTGCTTTGTACTAACAGTTTTTTAGATTTTTTGGCCCTTTTATGTTAATAGAGAGGAAGGAGTTCGAATGAAATTAGCTTTCTTCAAGCTAAGTAAATGGATAGTTGCCTTTGCTGTCTTGGTCACCCTTATTTTTCTCATAGGCGGCTGTGTCCCAGCTAACCACCTGCCGAGTATCATTAATCTCAAGGCCGAGCGAGACGTACTTTCTCCCTTATCAAGTTGCCTGGTAGAGTGTGTCGCCTCAGACCCGGATGGTGATGGGCTAGTCTATGAGTGGTCGGCTAGCAAAGGAAACATATTGGACGTGGATGGAGCTACCATTGCTTGGAGTGCTCCCGAGTCTGAAGGTATCTACAACATTACGGTCAAGGTAACCGATGGTAATGGTGGCGAGGTTACTGATTCTATAACTATCACTGTAAGGGCCAATCATCCACCGACTATCACCAGCATAATAGCTGATAAGGACTGGGTTACCCCTTTAGGAAGCTGTCATATTAGATGCAATGCTGAAGACCCCGATGGTGATGAGCTAAGCTATGGGTGGTCAGCTGACGGAGGTGACATTTCTGGCACGAATCTGGTTATGACCTGGACTGTTCCTGAGGCAGCGGGCATTTATACTATCACAGTTGTAGTTACCGACGGTTATGGTGGGGAAGACACAAGATCGCTTACTGTTAGCGTGTCACAGAATCCACCGCCGGTTATTGAAGATTTAGTTGTCACCCCCAAAGGGCATGAATATTTGAAAAAAGACGATGGTGGGTACATGGTTGGGAAAGCAATGAGCTGTGACTTTGAGTGCATAGTTTCAGACACGAGCGGAGAACTGGTCTACGGATGGTCATGCGATGATGGCGGGATTTCTGGAGAGGGCTCTATGATTACCTGGACTGCCCCGGATAGGGCAGGTGAAGTTACAGTTACGGTAACAGTGTCCGATGCTTATGGCAATATGATTAGTAAAAGCATAGTTTTCAAAGTGGTGAGCTGCTCAAAATGTACGTTTGGGTGAAGTTAGGGAATAAATGGCAACTCTAGTTAAGGGGCACAATTTTCACTTTGCCCCAGACCCCTATCTTGCTACCCTTGATAATAACTATGCCGTGTAATCCCTCTATTCTTTGAGCCTTCTCGATTGCGTTAGGAATGTCTTCTGCGTCTTTAACCACGTTGCCTATAGCAGTAGCTATGGCATCGGCTAAAGGAGTGGAAGGCGAAAGTGCGATAACGGCATCGGCACTGCCCAGGCTCAGGGAATGCCCTATGGTTGCTGAGGAAGTGCATATACCTAAAGGCGTTTCCTGCGGCTTGATTTCCAGGGCAATTTTCCCTGTAAAGGGAGATTGGCCGGCATAAATCCCCACTAGTCTCCTCTTCAATATTTTTAGAAAAATATCGCCACCATTTTCCACAATTACCTCTGGCGAGAAAGCGAGTAAATCTCTACCTACGGCTTCAGCGATGGTGCCAGCAACTGCTGCCATGGGACCGACGCCAGCTAACTGCGCTGCCCGGGACATCTCTTTAACTATGGCCGGGGCATCTTTCCCAGCCTGGTAAGGTTCCAATGTGGTCAGGAAGAGAGGGCGATGCTCGATGTATTTCTCAAGAGAGGCACGGTGTTTTAACACGGATTTGAGAGCTTTCTCCTTGAGGTTGCGCTGGGCTCGGATGTATAGGTCTGTCTGCTTTACTACTACATTGAAGGAAATTAGATCGCTCTCCTTAATCCAATGGCGATAAGCCTGTGGCTGGTACATAGATTCTTCACCCCTTTCATGGAGCCTGCCTGATTACCATGGGATTCTTCCCCTTCACTTCGTTCTAGGGCTTCGGCTCACATGCTCAGAATGACAGTAAACGGAGGGTTCAGGCTAAAGGCTCAGAAATACAGTCTCATAGCCCGAGGAGGACAAGCCTTGACACATAACCCGCAAACGACGCACTTATTATGGTCAAAGAGCACCCTCCTGGTTTTTGGTTCTAAGGAGAAAGCGATGGTGGGGCAAAGGTTGATACAAGCTCCGCAATGAGTGCACCTGGCTTCGTCACGGACTACATCTTGTGATAAGGACTGGATTTTTATCCCCACTTCGGTGAGATACTGGACGCCTTTATCGTAGTTTTCCTGGGCGCCGCTTAGTTCCATGATTAGCAAGCCCTCTTCTCCGGGTGTTATCGCGGCTTTAAGAATGTTAAACGTGAGATCGAAATCTTTGGCCAGACGGTAAACAACTGGCTGTCCTGTCACACGGGGAGGAAAATGAAGCACTATTCTTCTAGAGATATCCATCTTATCACTCCTTTATCAAATTCTTTGGCAACCCCGCTTGTCATTCCGCCTTTTGCTTCCTGTCATTCTGAGGGAGCAAAGCGAGTCCTGAACGAAGTGAAGGAACTTAAGCTCCTTCGTTTCACTCAGGATAAACTCCGAATCTCACTCAGGGTAAACTCCGCGAAGAATCCTTCGCGCGGCTCAGGACAGCGTCTAGAGACCCTTCCCCTTCACTTCGTTCAGGGTCAGGGTGACAGCTAAACTCACTCCGTTATCGGTCTTTCTTTAAGTGGCTTAAAGGTTATGCCTGACTCCGCCCCGGGTAGAGGGGCTACCGGCTCAGTGAGCAAGAATTCTCCTCTTTCTATCCAGCCTTTCAAGATATTGGCAATCTCTATTGCCTTAGGATAGCTGGATAAGGATGCCGTGGGCACGTCTTTCCCTTGAATGGTTATATGACCGCTTTTGAGTTCAGTATAGCTGACCTCTGCTAAAATATCTGGCTTCCTTTGTGGATAGGCTTCAGAGTAGTCCACAATGGGAGCAAAGATATCAGCATCGCTTGCCATAGTGTAGCGTATGATTTCCTCGGATAGTATGGGTATGGGAATGCCTATGCCCACAGTTAGCGTACAGCCGTAGCCAAGCATGCTTGTTCCGACTAACCATTCCGGTTTCATCTGTTTCAGGTCACCGATGAGTGCCAGGGTTCCCGCAGGCTCTCTAGGCGCGCCATTGTCTGTGCGCAAAACGTGTGGATTATGCTGTGTGCCATGCCAGGCAACGTAGCCAATGCCACCGCCGAGGAATACTTTGGTTCCCATGCCTATAGTTTTGTAATACGGGTCGTTGAGCAAAGGGGAAAGCTCTCCTGAGCTACAATAATTGGCGTTGCCAAGTTCTGACTTTAGCACCCCCATGTAGGTATAAATCGTTTTATCTGATAAGTTCACGCCAACATCATAATTCTGATAGGCATTTCTGACATTAAACAGGATGGCATTATTGATGTCTTTGAGATTTATCCACGTTTCTAATTTTTTTCTGGGATAGCAATCCGTGCCATAAGCAGTGGCTGTTAGCCTGATATCTTTTCCCGCCACGAGTTCCTCAATGACATGTCCACCGCCGTAGTTAAATTCACCGGGATAAAATTTATTTCTCGGGTCATTGTCAGGGAGAGCAGTTGCTCCGAGAAAGACATCTACGGCAGCTAACCCGGTGTAGACTGGAACATCATTAAGGTAAACCTTGCCACCGCCGAGTTTTATTCTGGGTTGGGAATGTCCGATGTTAAGGAAGACGCCTGAAGAGCACATGGGGCTGAAAGTGCCAGTGGTGACGACATCAATTTCCTCCGCTGCCTGTTTGCTACCTTTTTCTTTGGCGATGTCAATCACCTCTTCGGCAGTTACCACCACTGCCTTTCCCTTTTTAATTTTCTCGTTAATTTCAGCGATTGTTCTTGACATAATAATTCTAGCCACCTCGCTTGTCATTCTGAGCCCTTCGCTTCCTGTCATTCTGAGGGAGCAAAGCGACCGAAGAATCTCGCTCAGGGTAAACTCCGCAAAGAATCCTTCGCGCGGCTCAGGACAGCGTCTAGAGACCCTTCACTAGCCTCTTCGCTTTGCTCAGAGCTTCGGCTCTGGGTGACAATTAAAATCCCTTTGACATAATAATTCTAGCCTTTTTTGAGCAATTCCATAGCCAATCGGGCTGCCTTTTTGCCTGACAATAGCATGCCGCCAAATATTGGCCCCATCCTGGGGGAACCAAAGACAGCAGTGGCGGCCATGCCGGTGGCTATCAATCCAGGGTAAACCTCCTTAGTGTTTTCTACCACCTCTTTCTCGCCTACTTCGGCCCACATTGACCTTTCGCCCATTATTTTCCCTGTCGCTGTCCTCAGCTTCCCACCTACTTTCTCAGTGACCAGGCGACAAATTTCGCATTCATGTCCAGTGGCATCTATCACCAGTTTCGACCTTATGGCTAAAGGGTCAATATGCAGGTTTGCCATGGAAACAGGGCTCCAGTTTAACACCAGGCCGCTAACCCTGTCAGCTTCTCTAATGACTACATCCACAACGCTGACTAGATTAAATATCCTGGCTCCAGCTTTTATGGCTAGCGAACAAAGGGTTGAGGCGAATGCTAAAGCATCAATGACATAATAACCCGCCTGGTATTCGGTGAGAGTAATACCAAACTCGTCTAAAATTTCTTTGCCTTCGGGTTGAACTACAACCTTATTGAACATCATGCCACCCCCCCATATACCTCCGCCAACGCTTAACTTCCTCTCAAAGATGGCTGTTTTAACCTTTTCCTTTGCCAGGTAGTAGGCGGCAGTCATTCCTGCCGGGCCAGCACCTGCAATAGCAACATCGAGTTCCATTGCCTCGAGCAGGTCTCTTATATAGCTTTCAGTTATGGCTTTAGAAATAATGACTTCATCCATTTTTCTTAGCTATTAGCTAGCAGCTATCAGTTTTCAGCTAACTGCTGACCGCTGCTTGCTGACTACTCGGTTAGTATACTCCTTTTATGACCTTTTTTCCAGACAGGTGGTCTATTTGATAGCGATTTCGGTATCTTCATTATTCCAAGGTAGTATCAAGCCATTTGAGATAATCTTCGTTACCACCAACGATAGGCAGAGCGATTACCTCAGGGACTTCGTAGCTGTGAACTTTCTTAACCAATTCGGTGATTTCCTTGAGCTTGGATGCTTTGGTTTTGATGACTAGAAGGCTTTCCTGGGCGGAATCGAGCTTGCCTTGCCACCAGAAGAGCGAATCTATTTTAGGCATAATATTTACACAGGCGGCCTTCCTTTGATTAAGTAGCTGGTCAGCTATCCGGTGAGCTTCTTCCTCGCTACCGGTGGTTATAAGGATAACTATCTTACTTTGCTCCTCAACCATCTTAGTTACATGTTCTTTCGTCTTAAGGCAAGACCTTCTTGAAAACCTTCAGCTACTTTTTATTTGTGCCTATATCATCGAAAAGCACCAGCCCAAAACCAAAGCCATTATAGCAATGACCATTAAATAAGCAAGCAGGGCCTTGCCACCGAATTCTTTCCTTAATACCAGGATGGTTCCCCAACTGGTAATCGGTCCCACCAGCAGAAGCACCATCCCGGCGCCAATATTCATCCCTTGTGATACAAAGGCATGAACCAGGGGAACACTGGCTGTGGAGCAGATATACATCAAAAGTCCAAAGACAAGGCTGAATAGATACCCTAATCCGCCACTGAGATAGCTTCCCACAAATTTCCCTATAGGTGTAATCGCTGCTACCAAAGCTGCCAGGGCCAGACCAAGAAGCAGCTCAGGGCCAATCTCCTTCACCATATCCACAAAGGCATACCTGAAAACAGAGATCAATCTTTCCTTGGCACCCTTCGCATACCCGCCGACATATTTCTGCGCTTCTTTCTCAAAGGTCGCCTGGCAATGGGGAGAGCAAAAGTAATAGCTCTTACCTTCATACTCACTTGTTAATCCTTTTTCTGTCTCCACGCTCATGCCACAAATGGGGTCTGTGCCATATACTGCTTTCTGAAGGGGGTTTGCCAAGCCCTTGGACTCAAACTTGATAAGGTTCCCGATAGCGCCCATAACCAATCCCATCAAAATCACGGCAAAGAATATAAACACAGTGAACTTTATCCCCAGCAAGGCATAGCAAACCAGGAGAGCGCTTACAGAGGTAGCTGGTGTTGCCACCAGGAAGGCTAAAACCGGACCTAACCTTGCCCCCTTCTGATGCAGGCTCACTGCCACGGGAAGAGAGCCAAAGCAGCAAATAGGAAGAACTGTCCCAGCGAGGGTGGAATAGAGAAGAGGCTTTATTCCCCGCCCGCCGAGGTGTCTTTTTACCAACCCCGTGGGAACAAATTCGTGGAGCAAGCCACTGAGGAAAAACCCTATCGCCAGGGAGGGCAACACTTCAATGAAGTAATCCCTAAATACAATGAAAAACTGGGCTATCATAGTTTGCCCCCGACTACTTCTTTAGTTTGTGGTGCTCCTTGAACATGCACTTATCCATAACTACTAAAAGCCCAGCTTCTCTAGCCCGGGCTGCTGCTTCCTCGTTTATCATACCCTCCTGCATCCATAGTGCCTTCGCTCTTATTTTAATTGCCTCCTCCACAACCACCAGCACCTCTTTAGAGCGACGGAAGACATCAACCACATCTATTGCCTCGGGGATAGAACTGAGGTCAGGATAACAAACCTCCCCCAATATCTCCCTTGCTCTGGGGTTCACCGGGATTATTCTATAGCCTTGTTCTTTCAGGTAACTGGCTACCCTATAGCTTGGTCGGTCAGGTTTCGGGGAAAGCCCGACTATAGCAACGACTCTCCTGGAGTTTAGGATTTCTTCCTCTATGCTCACCTTCTTGCCTCTTGGGACACACTTTTAAGCGCATTGTTGAAAGCTTTCTAAGTCTGCCTTGGTTGATAAGGGTTAACATGAATCATGACATCCTGCACATGCTTAATCTTGTTCTGGAGGTTGTTTTTTACTTTGGAGGCAACCTGATGACCTTGCTCCACGGTGAGGTTGCTGTCCACAGCTACTTCTATATCAATGATGAAGTTGGAACCGCAGCGATGCACCTTGACACTATCAACCGCTCTAACGCCTTCAAGCTCCAAACTCTTGACTTTAATCTTGTCCAAAACTGCTGGGTCTGGTCTTTCATCCATCAGGATTCCAATGTTTGGGCGGAGAAGAGTAAGGGACATCTTGACGATCACGGCTGAGATTACGAGTCCAGCTATGGGGTCTAAATATGGAAAAGCCAGCCTGGCTCCAAGAATACCAGCTAAGGCAGCCACTGAGGAGTAAGCATCGGAACGGTAATTCCAGGCATTGGCAATAATGGCAGGGCTACTATTTCTCTTTCCTACCTTGAGGGTGTAACGAAACAGCCCCTCTTTTATAACTATGGAGATGGCAGCTGCTATCAGGGCGATTGTGGCAGGAGTTTCGAACTCTTTATGGGTAATAAGGTGGATAGCGGAGACGCCAATGAAGATCCCGCTAGCGAGGATTATGAGGGCAACCAGAAAGGCAACGATAGTCTCGACATTGCCGTGACCGTATGGATGATTTTCATCAGGCGGTTTCTCTCCAATTCGTAACCCTCCATAAATAGCGCCAGCGATAAGGCAATCGAGGAAGGAATCGATGGCATCAGCTATTATGGCGAAGCTGAAGCCAAATATGCCGGCGAGCAGCTTGAAAATCGCTAAAGCTGCGTTGGTAACAAGCCCTATCAGGGTGCAGGTTTTAGAATCGAGCAGATTGATTTTCGGCATGAACTTTTATCCTCTCTCTAGCCTTAACAAACCCATCCTAGGTTACCTTAGCAAATAATTCTCTGTGGAGCGGGTGGGGCTTACGGAGTTTGCTTTGCGGTTTTCGTCTTAGAGTTCTTTTTTCAGTATCTTCTCTTTGAGGGTCTTCCACTGGTCTTTAGTGAGAATGCAGGTGTTGTCTTTCTCTCCTATTTCCACTTTGTGTATCTGTTATCTTGACTACTGGGCAGCGGGAGCCTTTGCTGCATAGGCTTACGATTTTCATGTTTTTAGCCTCCTTTCGTTTGAAAATTTAGAACCCTCGTTGGCCCCACCTGCTGCTTAAGAAAAACCCTACGGCAATATTTCGAAAAGATAGTCCTTTCTTACCCTGATCACTGCAACATTGCAGCTGACCTTGATGAGATTGCTTCACCGGAGCCTGCCCTGAGCGGCGTGAGATTCTTCGCTTCGCTCAGAAGGACAAGAGGCGAAGGGGCTCGCAATGACGTGGTAAGGGGTCATCTTAATATGCCTTTTACGATGACGTCAACCGCCTCTTCCTCATTTAATCCTCTGGACATCAATGTTTGCATCTGCTTCTTATCTATACTACCTATAGCGGCTTCATGAGTAACCTTTGCCTGCGCATTCTTCACATATACCAGCGGTATCGCTCTTGCTATCACCCCTTTTCCATTCACGATTTCAATACAGTCAACATGACCTCTGGCAAAAGGGGCATTGCCGTACGTTTCACCCATAACCACTGCTTTGGCGTTATCGTTTAATACCAGACGACTTTTTGCCAAACCTCTGGCTTCCCTTCCATCAAGGTGGATTTTCTCTACGATTTTTATATCGTCTTCCTTTTTACCAAAGACCTTTACTAAAAGCTCATTTATGCTTTTCTCCTCGCCAAAAATCTCAAAGTCGTAGTCCAACATACCCACGCAGCCTTCGATCAAGGTGAAGGTGCTTTGCCAAACACCTTGCTTACCTACCGCGATTTTTGCCTTTGGGATAACCTTAACCCCGCCGGACTCCCCATGATAATGAGTTTCTTGGTAGCAAAACTTGGCGTTACTCCCAATTTTTATATCAGCGTCCATTTTATGTATTACATTGATGGCATTGGGGAAAATACAATGGGCAATCACGGTTACCTCGCTGTTGGCTTGTGCCTCTACTTTCAATATAATTTCCTGCAGCCCCTCCTTAGGCAAAACGCCAAAGCATAAGTGGACGGGGTATTTAATTTTCGCCCCTTCCTCCACTAAAAAGTAGATATTAACACCAGTTTCTGTCTCTTCTGTCTCTACTTTTATCCCTTTGACCTCGTTAGCACTGAGGACTCTATTTTTATGGATAACAAGATTGCCTATTTCCTTGCTTCTTAAGGCATCAAGACTCCCACCTGCCTTACCGTAGGCTTCGAGTATCGCCTTGTATTCGTTGACAACAACCATTTCTTAAGCCCCCTCATAAGCTGGCTCACCGATATGGTCACATACCCGGCAATTATCCTTAAACCACTGACACATCTCCTCTGGTGCTCCGGTATTAATTATCTTTCCGGCACACATCACAGACACCCTGTTTGCTATTTCTATACCTGTTTCACTATGCGTGATTAAAAGCACCGCAGAGCCTTGTTTACTCATTTCAACTATTCCATTCATGATATGGGGCAGTGAGATTACATCTATGCCAGAATCAGGCTCGTCTAAAATAGCCAATTTCGGTTTCATAGCCAGGACGGAGGCAAGCTCCACCCTTTTTCTTTCTCCTCCGCTTAGGCTCACATCAACGGCTCGATTTAGATATTCTGCTGGGGAAAGCCCGACCATCCAGAGATAACTTTCGCTCTCGTTTGAGTCCAAATTCCTGCTTAACTTCAAATATTCCTTTATGCTCAGCCCTTCAAACCTTGCCGGCTCTTGCCAGGCCAGAGTTATCCCCATCCTTGCCCTCTCTGAAATTGTGCACTTGGTGATATCTCGACCTTCAAATATTATGCTTCCCTCATCTGGGTAACCTATCCCCATTAGTAAGTTAGCCAGCGTTGTCTTTCCAGTCCCGTTTACTCCCAATAAGCCATGTATCCTGCCTTTCTTCACTTCTAGATTTAAACCGTTAATTACAGGCTTGCCATTTAGCCTTAGTTTAAGCCCCTTTACTTCTAACACTTGCTCATTCTCCTTTGGTTTCAATCGCCGATGGCACTATCTTTTGCAAGCAGCACAGCTTACGGCAGAGCACGTACTGCAAGGTGAGCTTCCACCGATCGAGGCAGATACCTCTTCCGTCTCTTTAGAAAGGGAAGCGAAGGAAGAGAACATTCGCTTGGCATTGGTATGACAATGGGGGCAAGAAGCAATTTTGTCTGACTGGGATAAGGGGCGAAGTAATTCAAAGTTAAGATTACAATGTGGACAAAAATATTCATAGATAGGCATTTTTAGCTCATTTTCCTCCCAAGGCTGTTTAATTTTACCTCAAATTCAAAACTAGATTTGCCTCATCCAATTTTAATACTCTTCACCTCCGAGATTCTCGTAGTGCGACCCTTTAGGGTCGTGCACGAGGCTATCCTGAATTAAGTTCAGGACTCGCACTACATTTTTAAATAGCCTCCTCTCTCGAAGGCCTTTAGGAATACTTCGGGGATTTTGGGAACCTGAGCATCTGCCCATCTTTTAAGGCAGGTAAAGGAACAGAAATTGTACTGCTCAACTGCTCCTAAGCCTTTCCAGTGCGAAACAATAAGCCAGCCGCTGAGCGCCTCGCAAGGTCGCTTCTCAGGGGAGAATTCCACTCTCTCACCACAAGAATGACAAATAAAAGCCTTTAACATTTCAGTCCCTAGCTAGTAGTTGCCTGATTTAGCAGGCACAATCGCCCAATAAATTGGGCAACTACATTTTTAGTCCTTTGCTCAGATGGCAATCACTTCCTTAACTTCAGGCACCTGCTCTTTGAGCACACGCTCAATTCCCTGTCGCAAGGTTATGGTCGCCATTGGACAGCCTCCGCAGGCACCGCTGAGCTTCACCTTGACCACACCGTTGCTGACATCTACCAGCTGAACATCACCGCCATCTGCTAGCAAAGCAGGTCTTATTTGCTCTAGTGCTGCTTCTATCTTCTCTCGCATAATTAACCTCCTTCCTTTATTAAGGCTGTTTAATTTTGCTCCCTTGTTCCTTCGGCATCATCATGTCAATTTCAGCCATCTCAGAGGTGTTTCACCCCCAAATTTTTGTAGTTGCCTGATTTATCAGGCACAGTCGCCCAATAAATTGGGCAACTACATTTTTAAACATCCTTTTATTAAGGCTATTTTATCTCCGGGCAAGAAACAAGTCTACTTTGTCAATCTTAGCTGGCATACTACCTCTCTGACTTTACACCTGGCAGTTGCCTCTTTCCTAGTTTGCCGCCCGACCAGATCCTGTAAAGTCGTAGATTCTAAAACTCCGTCTATCGCTTTTTTTACCTCACCCCAAATGTCATGGGGGGCACAAAGGTTGGAACAAGGATATGACTTTGGATTATCGACACACTCTACCGGAGCGATCGAGCCCTCGAGAAGGTGAATCACCTCGCTGAGCTTAATCTCCTCTGGGTGCTTGAACAGTGAAACTCCACCCCGAGGCCCGCGAGTGCTCTTTATTATTCCCGCTGCTATAAGAGGTGCAATTAAATGCTCCAGGTATGGCAGTGGAATCTCTTGTCTTCGAGCAACATCTTTCAATGGAACTAGTCCCTCACCCCAGTGAAGGTCTAAATCCAAAAGCGCTCTGGTTCCATACCGTCCTTTAGCGGAGAGCTTCATTGGGTCCCTACTTTGTTGACCAAAATAATCAACAAAGCCTACAATATCATAGGGTCGGGAGCCTGTCAAAAGTTTTGTTTTGACAAGCTTGCTAGCTAATGCTATTATAATTTATATAAGGGTAGGTGTTAGCCCGAGGGTTTAATTGGTAAAGTATGGTCAGTTTATTTAGCGGAGGATTTGGGGGGTGGTGATAGGTGGACAACGCCGATAGTTGGCTTTTGTTAGCCTTTCTACTCTGCTTAGCTCTGTCAGCTTTCTTTTCCAGTGCTGAGGCAGCCTTTATTTCTCTGTCCAAGCTTCGCATAAGATATCTGGTAGAAAGCGGTGTTAAGGGAGCAAGGCAGCTAGCTAAAGCTGCTGATAGGCCAGAGAGGTTTTTAGCCACTGTTTTATTAGGTAATAATCTGGTAAATGTGGCAGCAGCTACGTTGGGCGCTATCATGGCAGTGGCTATCTTTGGCTTGCCGTGGGGGCCGATCATAGCCACTGTTGGAGCGACAGCCTTGATTTTAGTTTTTGGAGAGGTTATCCCCAAGACTATAGCTGTCCATCATGCTCAACGACTATCTCTGCTTTATATTAATCCAGTGAGGGTAATAGAGTGGTGCCTTTATCCCTTTGTCTTGGCATTGGATCGTATTGGTTTAGGGTTTATTAAAATGGTGGCTGAGACTGAGGAGGATAGGAAGCTAGTGAGCGAGGGTGAGATACGCTCCGTTATAAGCGCCGGTGAAGATGAGGGAGTGGTAGAAGAGGATGAGGCAAAGATGTTGCACAAAGTGTTTGAGTTTACTGATTGCCCGGTAAGTAAGATAATGATTCCCAGGATGGAAATCGCCTGGGTAGAGCAAGGGATGAAGCTAAGCGATTTTCTAGCTATCTATGTTCAAACGCCTTATAGCCGCTTTCCCGTCTATAAAGATAATACGGATAATGTGGTGGGCATCTTGTTTGCTAAAGATGTGCTTATGAAGTTAACTGATAACTGCGTCAGCGAAGAAATTGTTATTGATGATTTGATACGACCGGCTCACTTTGTGCCGGAGAGCAAGCATCTGGGAGAGCTTCTCACTGAGATGAGAGATGGCGGTTATCACGTAGTAATTGTTGTCGATGAATTTGGGGGTATAGCTGGAATGGTTACCTTGAGGCAGCTCACTGAAGAGATTGTGGGCGATATGCGGCATGAATTGATTAGGGAAGATAAGGACTTTGTGGTAACCGGTGATAATGTCTTTCAGTTGGACGGTGGATTCCGGGTGGAGGAAGCTAACAATGAACCAGGACTAGAACTGCCTCTTGGTGATTATGAGACTGTGGCGGGCTTTATTCTAAGCCATCTTGGGCGGATACCCAGGCAAGGTGAGCAATTGAAGTACCGGAACCTGAAATTTGTTATAACCGAGATGCGTGGGATGAAGATAGAGAAAGTTATGGTGACCAGGGAAAAAGATGCAACGCCTGCGCCTTAGGTTTGGTCGTGGGGATGAGGTTAAGTTTATTTCTCATCTTGATGTGGTGAGGTTTTGGGAGAGGGCATTCAGGCGGGCAGGAATACCTTTAGTTTATTCTCAGGGTTTTACCCCCCATCCACGAATTGCACTCGCAGCGCCTTTAGCTGTAGGGGTAACCAGTGAGGCTGAACTCATGGATGTATGGCTAAGTCGCTGGATGCCTCCTCAATCTCTTATGATGCGGGTGAAGAGCCAATTGTTTTGTGGCTTTGAGATATTTGATGCCTGGGAGGTAGGGCTAAATATCCCCTCGCTTCAATCTTGCCTTGCTTTCGCCGAGTACCGTGTTGTGGTAAAGTCAGGGAAAAGTGAACAAGATGTAGAGGCCTCACTTCACTCTTTGCTTCAGGCCAGGGAGTTACCCTGGCATCACTCCCGAGGTGACAAAATGAAGCTATATGATTTGCGAGCCTTGATAGATGATTTATGGGTTATCGGCCACCATCCTGAACCCTTCGCTACTTGTCATTCTGAGGGAGAGAAGCGACCGAAGCCTGATAAATCAGGCAACTACAAAAGGCTCCGTGAAGGGTCTATATGTATTTTGGGAATGAGATTGCGCTGTGATGCTAAAGGTAGCGGTAGGCCAGAACAGGTAGTTGTTGCTTTGGGTTTCCCCCAATATCCTGAATCTATTCACCGTACCAAGCTCATTTTGAAAGGAATGTAGGCTCTAAGCCCTTCGCTTGCTGTCATTCTGACCCTGAACGAAGTGAAGGGGAAGAATCTGATACAGCTTAGGGTAAACTCAGCGGGTCCTGAACGAAGTGAAGGAACTTAAGCTCCTTCGTTTCACTCAGGATAAACTCAGAATCATGCCCAGGGTAAACTCCGTGAAGAATCTTGAAGTAAAAAACCCTGACCCAGCTCGCCAGCAAAAAGCTCGGGAATATAGTAAGCTCTCGCGGCGTCTGCTATTTTTTGAGCTAGGGATAGGGGCTATTTTGCTACTAGCTCTTCTCTTTACAGGAGTTTCCGCTAGGCTAGTTAGTTTTTTGCCCTTTGCTTCTCCATGGTCAGCAGCCTTATATTTGCTGATTCTAGTATCAGGCTATGGAATAATCGTGGCACCGCTGGGCTATTATCAAGACTTTGTGTTGCCTCATCGCTATGGCTTGTCAACCCAAAATGTACTCGGCTGGCTGAAAGACAAAGCTAAATCTTTACCTCTGGGATTGTTATTGGGCTTGTGTCTGGTCACAGTTATTTACTGGCTTATGGAACGCCTCCCTTCATTGTGGTGGTTAGCTGTGGGATTAATTATGTTTTTGCTCACTCTATTTCTCACCTGGCTAGCCCCTACGCTTCTTATCTCCTTGTTCTTCAAATTGGAACCTTTGAAGGAGGGAGAGCTTAAAGAGAGGTTGGCGAATCTGGCCAGCCGAGCTAAGGTTGATGTTAAGGATGTCTTTAGCATGAATCTAAGTAGTAAAGCCACCACAGCCAATGCCATGTTAAGCGGCTGGGGCAAATCCAGACGTGTTATTATCAGTGATACCTTGCTCCAGAGTTATTCATTTGATGAGATAGAGGTAACTTTAGCTCATGAGCTAGGTCACTACATTCATCATGATATTCCTAAGCTCATGCTGATTCGGACAGTCGCCTTTTTGCTGGCATTTTATTTAACCAGTCTAGCTCTTATGGCTGGAGTGGTGTTATTTTCCTTCCACGGGATAAGCGATGTGGCTGGCTTTCCTTGGCTAGTTCTGGTTTTAGCTGTGTTTATGTTGCTATTACAGCCACTTCTTAATTGGTATAATCGTCGCATTGAACTGGCAGCAGATGAGGCAGCACTGAAGCTAAGCAATAATCCTCAAACTTTTATTGGTTTGATGACTAAGTTAACTGACCAGAACTTGATTGAAGCTGAGCCTGGTAAGTGGACAAAGATTCTATTTTATGACCATCCAACCTATAATGAACGAGTGAAACTAGCTTACAAATGATATACAGTGGAGACTGTTTAGAAATGTAGTACGAGTCCTGAACTTAATTCAGGATAGCCTCGTGCTGCACGACCCTGAAGGGTCGCACTACAAAGAGGTGAGTTTTTGAAGCTTATCTTGGTCAGGCACGGCGAAACTTATTGGAATAAAGAGCGGCGTGTTCAGGGAGGCGGCAGCGATACTGAGTTAAGCGAGGCTGGGTTAAAACAAGCTAATAAGTTAGCCTCATGGCTAAAGGATAAGAATATTGATGCCATAATTTCCAGTCCCCTGAAGCGAGCTGTAAGTACAGCCGAGGCTATAGCTAGCCGGCAGCAATTGCCTGTAGAAATTGATGCTGGCCTTAAGGAGATTAGTGTTGGTGAATTGGAGGGTTTGTCTGTGTCTAGTTTGAGCACTACCTTCAGCCAGTTCTTGATGCAGTGGTGGCAGGGGGGAGGGTCGGAAAGGTTGCCTGGTGGCGAAAGCCTTGTTGAGCTACAGGAAAGAGCCTGGGCGAGCATCGAACGTTTGTTAGCAGAGCACAAAGATGGAACGGTGGTAGCTGTCAGCCATTACTTTGTCATCCTGGCTATCATCTTTAAAGCTTTGGATTTACCGCTGGACTATCTCGCCAAATTCAAGGTAGACCCTGGAGGGGTAAGCATCCTTGAGTTTGAGGATTATGGGCCGCGTTTGGTAGCATTTAATGATACTTCCTACCAAGGGGTTATTGCGAGGGTGAGCCGAAGCCCTGAGTGAAGCGAAGGGGAAGCGGCGAAGCAATCTCTATGAAAAAGATTGAGCTGGAAACAAGGGTCATAGATTTTATTCAGCAGCATAACCTGATTTCAACTGGGGAGATAGTAGTTGTTGGGGTATCAGGTGGTGCTGACTCGGTTTGCTTACTGCATATCCTGGCAGGATGGCAGAGTAAACTTGACATAAAGCTCCATGTAGCCCATCTGAATCATCAGCTTCGAGGTTTTGAGTCTGAAGCTGATGCTAAATATGTAGCTAACTTGGCTGGCAAGCTTGATATTCCAATCACTATTGGTAAACGTGATGTAGCTGCTTACAGAGCTGAAAGGCATTGCTCTATGGAGGAGGCTGCTCGGGAGCTGCGCTATGGCTTTCTTGCCAAAGTAGCTGATGATATCGGGGCCAATCGAGTAGCCATAGGGCACACTCGGGATGACCAAGTAGAAACTATCTTGATGCATATATTACGGGGGACGGGAACTTCCGGGCTGCGTGGTCTTGAGCCTTGTTCGCCTTTCCCATTTTGTCATTCTGAGCCCTTCGCCTCTTGTCATTCTGAGGGAGAGAAATGTAGTTGCCCAATTTATTGGGCGATTGTGCCTGATAAATCAGGCAACTACAAAAGGCTCCGCGAAGAATCTCCGAAGGCGAAGAATCTAGGATTGGTGGTAATAAGGCCACTCCTCAATGTTACTAGAGAGGAAACATTGAATTATTGTCAAGAACGCCAGATTGAGCCACGGATTGATTCCTCTAATCTTTCCTTGTCTTTCTTTAGAAATCGCCTTCGTCTGGAGCTTTTACCCTTGCTTAGAGAATATAACCCGGGCGTGGACCAGGCTCTGCTTCGCCTGGCTGAAATTGCTGGAAATGATATTTCTTACCTGGAGCAGCAAGCTTTTCAGTTATGGGATGAAGTGGCCAGGCGGGAAGAGGATGCCATTTACCTGGATAAAGGGAAAATCGTTGCCTTGCCTATAGCTTTGCAAAGGCAGCTACTGAGGTTAGCTATAGCCAGGCTGGCTGGTGATACTCGGGATATTGAAGCCAATCACATTGAAGCAATAAGAAGTTTACTAAGTAAACCGGTGGGTAAAAGAACTTCCTTGCCTCATGGCCTTGTGTGTTGGAATGGATATGATGAAATGTTGTTAGCTACGAGTGCCGCGAAGCAATCATACCTCACTCTTCCTCTATTGCAAGGGGTATTTCCTCTTAAAGTGCCCGGGGAGACGGTTTTATCCGGGTGGCGAGTGGTAGCCAGCATTGCTGGGGAGCAAGTGCCTTCTCTGTCATTGCGAGGCACTTCCCCTTTGTCATTGCGAGGCGCGAAGCAACGAAGCAATCTCGTTGCTGAATTTGATTTGCGCCGAGCCGGAACTGAATTATTCGTCCGTCAGCGCCAGTCGGGAGACAGATTTCAGCCCCTAGGCATGGATAGGCCTAAAAAGCTCCAACGCTTCATGGTTGATGCTAAGATACCACTTTTGTGGCGAGAGCGTATTCCTATAGTTTGTTCCCCTCGACAAATCATCTGGGTGGTGGGCTGGCGCATAGATGATAGGGTCAAGGTTACCGAGGCTACCAGGGAAATTCTTCGCTTGGAGTTTATCAGGTTGTAATGAAAGCACTAGTTTGGCTGTCACCCTGACCCTGAACCCTTCGTTTTTTGTCATTCTGAGGGAGCACAGCGAGTCCTGAACGAAGTGAAGGAACTTAAGCTCCTTCGTTTCACTCAGGATAAACTCCGAATCTTGCTCAGGGCTGGCTCCGTGAAGGGGGAAGGGTCTCTAGACGCTGCCCTGAGCATGTCGAAGGGTTCTTCGCTACGCTCAGAATGACAGGAAGCGAATGGCTCAGAATGACAAGCAGGATTGCTAAACAAGTTCTATGAAAGCAGTAGATAGAGAATTGCGTTTACGCCATCTTACCGTTGACGAAGCCTTATTTCGGCTGGATCAGTACCTCAACGATGCCTTTATGGCTGGTTTGCCCTCGGTGCGCATTGTTCATGGCAAGGGTACAGGGACACTGCGTCAGGCAGTGCATGAAGTGCTAGCCAAGCATCCTTTAGTCAAATCCTTCCGCCCAGGTGACTACGGTGAAGGGGACTACGGCGTCACCATAGTTGAGTTGGTAAGTCGTTAGCTTTCGCTTTAAAGCCCAGTTTGCTTAATGTCAGAGGCTTATAAGTTACCAATTCTGGACGTCCGCAAGGTGGGTTAGGTAATCCCTGGCAGGAGACATGGCAATTAGCGGTGCAGCCGGGAATAGGCTTGAATTTGCCGTTAGCTTGTTTTTTGGCGAAAGGTAGAGGTAAGCCCTCACAATGGGGAATACCCTTGGAATCGCTTTCCTCGGCACTAAGCTCCTGACAGGTGGCATAGGTCATTCCTTTAGCTTCAACAAAGGCAAGTAATTTGTGATGGAGGCTGTGTCGTAAGTCCTTTCTCAGGCGATAACCTCCCCCTGACCAGTGTGCTTTGTAGACATATTCTTGCTCAAATTTCTTGGCCGCCAGGGGTGATTGAGCGTGGATAACTTTGTATACTCGCTGCCAGATGCTTATGCCAGTATAATCGCCAGCTTGGGAGCGTTTTTTAGATAATTTGCCCGTGCTGCCGATGATGTGGCTAGCTCCAGTGGAAGCGAAGGCATTAACTAGCCCGGCTATTTTATCAAGCCAGGAATCCCCATAGAGAGCCTGAAAGAGATGGATGAAAATGGGGTCGAAACGAATAATAGTATCTATGCCTAAGTCAGATAGCTTACGCACAATGGTCACCCTGGCATCAAATGGCGGTGCTCCGGGCGAGAGTAGCTGCAGTATTTCTGGAGTTCCCTCAATGGTCGTGGCTATAAGCTTAGGTTTGTACTCCACAAAGCCCGGCAGTTCCAAAAGGAAGGATGGATCTCCTTTGGTGGTGATGAAGAAGGAAACTCCGTAGTCCATCAGAAGGTTTATCAATCTTTTGACCTCTCTCTTTAATTCCGGTATATCCTGGCAGGGGTCGGAGATATTGGATAAGGAGATTGGCGGGCATAAAATTAGCTTTTTAAGGTCTTTCTCTACCAAATCAGGCAAGTTATTGTAAAGCAGAGTATCTTCTGAGTAGTTAGCATAAATAGCTTCTCTGGCATAGCAATAAATACAATTATGAAGGCATTGGTTTGGTCCTGGCGGTGTAACATTGATAATCCAGCAATGGAAGCATTTTCGCTGCGTGCTGGCGTAGGGGAAATCATGAAAGGTTGAGCTTTTCTTGGCGATTAACTTTATTGCCATTGGTTTTGCTTCGCTTCCCGCGCAATGACATTATTTTAGCACTGGCTTAATTTTGGTGAACTTTTCCCTTCGATTTTCGTTATAGATATTAGGTAAGGAATCAGTGGTATAATACTACAAAGTGGCTGTTAGCTGGTGTATCAGCTCTGTATAGAGAGGATCTTACACATGAATATGAAGTTATTGATTGGCTTACTGGCTTTAGGCGTGACATTATTGGTTGTAGGCCTGATATTAATGTTATTTCACCTGGTTTAGTCAAGACAAATGTACTCGTTCACATGATTAGTGACACTTTAATCTTCCTTCTTTGTCATTACGAGCTCCTTCGCAGTGTGTCATTTTGAGGGAGCACTTCGGCTTCGCTCAGTGTAAACTCCGCGACCGAAGAATCTCCTCTTCAGTTCCTTCCTATCGTCAGGATTCAGAGCTTCGGCTCATCAGGGCAGGCTCCGGCGTGTCAATCTCAGAAAAGTCTCCTCTTCCTTGATGGGAATCCCCTCTCCACTTGATGGAGAGGGGCAGGGTGAGGTGAGGTGAGGTGAGGGTGAATTTCCCCCTCCTTCTAACTCCCTCCCGCCATATTTGCCCGGGAGAACCCCGGGGGATTGCGGAGCCTGTTCCGAGTAAAACGAGAAATCTCACTCCTCGCAATGGCACAACGGATTGCCAGAGCC
>Ga0116202_10000363_pt1 | contig 24799 bp, 16 predicted proteins | sample LakKivw325mmetaG_FD_94479 | JGI IMG/M metagenome (GOLD analysis project Ga0116202, IMG submission 94479) | Anoxic lake water microbial communities from Lake Kivu, Rwanda to study Microbial Dark Matter (Phase II) - Lake Kivu water 325m metaG | ecosystem: Environmental > Aquatic > Freshwater >... | reverse complement strand
GCCTAAAACGATTGGCAGAAGCATGGCTTGCTGGACTTGAAGCGCACCGCTTCTTGGCATCCAAGGGTCAGTTGGCCGCTTGATCTCGGACGGGACGGAGACCCGCTCAGAACGGCGCGCGCCGCACGATCTTGAAGACATAGGCGTAAGCGCACGGCCTCGTTGGGGGCGTCTCGATCGCCATCCCGTCCTTGGTCATTTCCCATTTCAGGGGCCGGCCGTCGCCGAGCATGCTGACCGAGACGATCTCGGACGGATAGAGGCCGTTCCAGAAGTTCCGCCCCGGATCGGGTCCACCGGCCAGGCTCTTGATGAGGATCTTCTCGCCGGGCCAGCCGAGCGCCGTGGCGTAAAGGACGTTTCCCTTGGCCGTGAAGCGGATATCTTGGGCCTTGTAACGGAGGTTGTCCCGCTCGTTGAAGGCCCCTTCGCCTTCGAGCTTGGTCGGTCCCTCGCCGGCGACGACCCAGGGCCGGGTCCCGTAAACGGCCTCGCCGTTGACTTCGAGCCACCGGCCCAGCCCGAGCAGGATCTGCCGCGCCTCCTCCGGGATCGTGCCGTCCGGTTTCGGGCCGACGTTGAGGAGGAGATAGCCGTTCTTGCTGATCCGGTCCATGAGGTTGTGGACGAGGTTCTCGGTCGTCTTGAAGCCCGCTCCCCTGACGTAGCCCCAGGCCCCCTGGTTGTCCACCGAGGAGTCCGTGATCCACTCGTGGTAGGTCATCTCCTTTTCTTGCCCCAGCTCGAGGTCGTTGATCCCGACACCGACCGGCAGATCGTGGTCCTTGTAGCTGACCACGACGTCCCGGCCCTGCGCGGCCGCCGTGTTGAAGAAGTGGGCGAGGACATCCCTCTTGTATGTCTCCGGGACGAAGCCCAGGCCGAAGTCGAACCAGAGGAAATCGGGCCGGTACTTGTCGACGACCTCCCGGACCTTGGCCGCCCACCGGTCCAGGAAGGCCTTGTCGGGCTGGGCGCCCTTCTCGTGGATCGGCCCGTAGAGGCCGGAATAGCGCGGATCGCCGCAGTCGTAGCGCTTGTCCCAGACCGGGAAGAAGTACCAGTTCTCGGCGTGGTGAAAGGCGGTGACGAACTTCAGCCCGGCTTTCTTGATGGCCACGGACAACTCGCCGACGATGTCCCGCTTGGGGCCCATCTTGGCCGCGTTCCATTCCGAATAGGCCGTGTCCCACATCGAGAAGCCGTCGTGGTGCTCGGCCACGGGGCCGGCGAATTGGGCGCCCGCCCGGCGGAAGAGCTCCGCCCACTCGTCGGCGTCGAACTTGGCCCCGGTGAACATCGGGATGAAGTCCTTGTAGCCGAACTTCTCGAGCGGCCCGTAAGTGGCTTCATGGTAGGCCCGTTCCGGCGAGTTCGGGTTCATATAGATATTGTGCGAATACCAGGTGCCGTTGGGCCCCACCGCCGGGACGGAGTAGACGCCCCAGTGGGTGTAGATGCCGAACTTCCCGTCGCGCAGCCACTGCGGAATGGGGATCCGGGCGAGGGATTCCCACGTCGGGGCGATCGTCCGGCGGGACGCCGCGGCCGCCTGTCCGTCGGGGCCCGTGGGCCGTCCGACGAGGACGGCGCCGGCGGCGCAGATCAGGATGAGGAAGAAGACAAAGGCCGATCGCAAGCTATTCATGTCGATTTTCCTTTCTCTCGGCCTCAGCCGGACCGCCGGCCGCGCCGAAAATATCCGGTCCGTATTTATTAAAAAGCGCCTTCGCGAGGTCCAGCGGATCACCGCTCGGGGCCGCCGGATAGATCTCGCGGCCCCGGGACCAGGCCTGCTCCCAGGCGCACATCTCCCGGACATAGCCCGCCCGCTCGAAGGGACGGCCGCTGCTCAGACAAGTCTCGAGGGTTCCGAGGAACGCTTTCCAACGGGGGAGGTCATATCCCTTGAACAGGCCGGACCATTGCCTTTGGGCGTAGCCGTTGAGGTCGTCGAACATCCCTTCCGTGCACTGGGCCCCCCAAAGCGTGATCAGGTTGCGGGCGTTCCATTCGAGAAGGCGGCTTTCGGCTTCGTCGGCCGCCCAGCGCTTCGCGTCGGCGAGCCACCGGCCCAGCAGGAACTCCTCCCGAGTCGCGAGCAAGGCGTCCAGGTCCTCGATCATTTCCAGGAGCCTTCCGCCCGCGGCCCGCAGTCCGGCGAGATCGCCGCTCCGGTAAGCGCGGTCGATATCCTTGACGAAGGCGTTGGAGAGATTGCTGAAGACCTGGCGGGTCAGGTTCACCGCGTCCAGACGGTAGGTGTCGAGGTTCCCGAGCCTGTCGGCGAGCGATAAGAACTTCAGACAGGCTTGGGCCAGGGCCCGCTCATCGTAGGGAACGGTCGGGACGCTCCGGTAGGCCCGCTGGGGTTCGTAGAGGCCGGGGCGGTCGCGGACGAGGGAGCCGCTCTGGACGGGCGTCTTGTAGACCGTGTCGAGGAGCGTGTCCCACACTCCGGCGATCTCCGGATCTTCGCGGCCGTAGCGGCGGCGGGCGTAATCGCGGATCCAGGGGCCGAGCGGGGGGACGACCGTCCGCCAGACCATGTCCATGACGAATTCCTGGACGACGGGATTGTCGCCGAAGCCTTCCATCATCATGCCGATGCCGGAGAACCGGCCCCGGTCGGGGCTCCCGATCGCGGCGGCGAGGTTAGCGGCCATCGCGGGGAGGTCGCCGTTGAGGCTGGTCTTGCCTCCGAAATTGTGGACAACGTTCCAGATCCATGGTTTTCCGTAGAATGCCTGGAACTTGTCCCAGATCGGGTGCTGGTCGCCGAAAAGGTCCAGGACGATCATCCGGTCGTCCGGAACGGCGCCCAGAAACGCCCGGCTTCTGGCCTCCGTCCAGAACTTGGCCGGCGAGTAGTAGAGGAACCAGCCCTGGAGCACCCAGACGGCCCGGGGATCGGCCTCGGCCATCGCGCCGTAGATCGCGCCGCTGACGCCGCGGAGGAAGTCCGGGTCGCCCGACGGCGGATCCATCTCGTTAAAGGTGTCGGCGGCGTAGAGGTGGTCCGTGCCGAAGAGGGCCGTCTGCTTCTCGATGAACAGCCGGCCGATCCGGCGGAAGAGGGGATCCACGGGATCGAGGAAGTACGTCCCGGAGAATCCCGCCGACCAGTCGCCCGTCTGCCTGATGCGGGCTGACGGGTAGAGGCTCCTGAGCGCCGGCGGGACGTGTCCCGTGAATCCCTGCAGCACGGGCGTCATGCCCAGCTCCCGTTCGCGGGCCAGGATCTTCCGCTCCAGCTCCGCGTGGCTCCGGATCCAGGACTCGGGCAGCGGCCCGCCCAGGCCGTCGATGTTCCCCATCCAGCCCCAGGGCAGATAGGCTGGGCCGACCAGGAAGTCACCGATCTCCTTGGTGCCGAAACCGAGCTCCCTCAGGACCTCGACCCAGACGGCCTCCTGGCCGGTCACCGCCAACGGCATGTTGACGCCGTTGAGGGCGAGCCAGTCGATCATGCGCTCCCAGCGGGGCCAATCCCACCAGGCCATCGTGTAGGAGAACGTGCAATAGTTGAAAAAGTAGCGGTGCTCGTAAGGCGTCGCCACGCGGACCTTTGAGGAAACCGGAGGCAGGGGCGTAGGAACGGCGAGCTGATCCCCGCTCACGGAAATGAGGCACCCGCACATGGTCTTGAGGTACCAGTTCAGGCCCGAAGCCATGGCCACGCTCGTGGAGCCCCGGACGACGATCCGATCGCCCCGGCTTTCGACTTCGAAGACATCCCGCCCATCCTCCGGGGCGATCTCCTCGAAGACGAAGCCCTCCGCGCGGCCGGCGAGGAGACGCGTGGCCAGGGCCCGGGCCGCCGACTCGGCTTGGGAGAGGGGTCTTTGGACGTCGGGGCTGCGCGAACAGCCCGAGAGGATCAGGGCGATCCCGACCATAAAGGGGAGAAATTTCTTCATGCTATTCCGTCCTCTTCCCGGGCCCTCCGGCCCGGTCGCAACGTTCCCTTCCATTAAGGAGGCCGGGATCATAACCTTGCCCTCGGCACCGGCGTGGCCTTCGGACCGCAAGATGACCGGGCGACGGCGCGGCGGATGGTCACCGGCCCGAATAGCCCGGCCGGGATCAGGTCCCGCGGCTTCAGGACCATGTTGGTCCGGGCCAAGGGCTTTTGGCCTGGACTCAGAAGGTCGCCGACGAGACGGTTGTTCCAGAGGTTGGTGACTTTGACCTCGAGAACGTTCCGTCCCGATCGCAAAGCGTCCGTGATATCTGTCTGAAAGGGCTCCTTCCAAAGGATGCCGAGGTTCCGGCCGTTGAGGGTCACCTCTGCGACCTCCCCCAGGGATCCGAGGTCGAGGAGCAGGCCCCGGCCATCGCCGAACACCGTCCCGTCGATCTCGAATTCGGCGGTATAGCTTGCCGTCCCCGAAAAATAGCGGATGCCGGGATCTTCTGATCCGGTCCAGTCGATCAGGCGGCTCCAGGTGACCGATCCCGGCGCGCCCCGGCCCGGCATGAAGCGAACCGTCCAGGGGCCGGGGACGGCGATCGCAAGCCGGTCGTCGCCCGCCGCCTCCAGCGGCTCGGGAGACAGGAAGGCCGCCGGCGTCGGCGTCTCGCGGAAGACCACGAAGACGGAACCGTAGGCCGGCAGCTCCAACGTCAGCCGGCAGCCGCCCTCGACCCGGGCGAACGACCGGCACGGGACGATCGTTCCCGCGGCGGCGTCCCAGAGCTCGGGCGTCCGGCCCTCCCCCGCCCGAAAGACGGCGTCGAAGGTCTCCCGTCCCTTGGCGCTGTTGGAGACGAAGTAGATGTCCTCGCGGGCGGTGGCCCGATGGATGAAATCGATGTGCTGGTCGGCGTTGGCGACGCCGAGCGGCCGGAAGTCGGGCCCCAATCCCCGGTCGCGCAGGAGGTCGTCGAGAGGGATGCCCCAGACGATCCGGCCTTTCCCGTAGGCGCGCTCCTTGACCGCGCCGCCGTCGCAGGCCCCCCAGATCTTGTCGGCCAGGGCCTTGACCTCCCCGTCACAGGCGGGATATCCGGCCAGTCCGGGGGCCCTGACGGGCTTTCGGCCGACGACCGTCGCCCCGGCTTCGACCAGCTCGCCGAGCTTCCGCAGGACCTCGAGCGGCATGTCCTCCCGGTCCGGCAGGACGAGCAGGGCGTAGCTCATCCCGTCGGGCAGGACGATCCGCCCGCCCGACACCTTCATCCTCTCCAGGATCACCTCGGAATTGACGTAATCATAGTCGTGTCCCCGGTCGAGCGAGGAGGTCTGGATCGGCTTGGGCTGGCCGCAGTGCAGGCAGGCCGTGTCCGGATAGATGGGCTGGATGTCGGGATCGATCCGCCGCGAGGGCACGAGGTTGGGCGCCTGGTCGCCGTAATAGAAGGCGACGTCGGCCACGAAGAGGCCCTGTTGGAGCAGGTAATCGCAGCGGGACATGTACTCGATCAACGGGCCCGCCTGGTCCCACCAGGTGGTATTGACGTTGAAGTGTTCGCCGGCGTGATAGACGAAGCCCGGCCGGCCCGCGGCCGGCGGATTGTGGGTGAAGGTGTGGAAGGTCGGATGGTTCAGCCCGGCGCACAGGGCGATGTCGAAGCGCCGCTTGTATTCCGCCGGCCCCTCCTGCCAGTTCCGCCAGCCGGTCAGGGTCTCGGAGTCGACGATGCGCCGTCCGTAGATATGAGCGGCACTGGCGGCCTCCTTGACCACCCAGAACCGCTGGTGGTTCCAGAACTCCCCCATCGGGATGTCGGCCGAGCCCAGCGCCTTGAGGGCGTCCACGCGGGCCGAGCCGCCGTGCCCCGCCTCCGCGAGGAGGCGCACACCGGACTTGGCCAGCACGTCTCGGACCGTGCGGAAATGGTTGTCGATGATCAGATCGCTGACGGTCTTGTGGTAATCGTAGAGGAAGCGCCCGGCCATCCCGGCGTCAAGTGCGGCCGGATCGAACAGGGCCGGCAGGTAGGGGACGGGGTCGTAGCCGTGCCGCGTTCGAAAAGCATCGATGAAGCCGTCCGTCCAATCGACCGCCTCCCGGACCTCATAGCTGTCGAGCATGAAGGTCTTCAGCGCGCCGAGGCTTTTCCGGACGCTCAGGATCCGGTCGAGGATATAGGTCATATCGACCGTCGCGGCCTCGCGGCTCAAGTGGTCGATGATCAGGCCGTCGGAGTTCGGGCTCGGGCATTCGAGGGTCTGTCCGGTATTGCTGGCGACGAAGCGCATGATCCGCGATGCGCCGGCCGGAGCGTCCCAATCCAAGCGGCCTGCGGGGTCCATGCGCTCCGAGATGTCGATCGCGGCGGCGCCCGCGGAAATGGCCAGCACCGCGACGTCCTTCCAGTAGGCGGTCACGCCGTCCGGGAGGGGGACGGTCGTCCGGACGCGGCCCGGGCCTTGGACCCGGATCTCGCGGCACAGCAGCTGCCGGCTGGCGTTCTCGGGCTTGATCCAGGCCCCGCCCGCGTTCCAGCTGCTCGAGGCGAAGAGCCCGAGCTCGAGACCGAGGCGGTCCGCTTGGTCGATGGTATGGGAGATGCTGGCCACGGACTCCGGGCCGAGGAAGGCGGGCCCGGCCGGAATGATCTTCTTTGGATCGGCCAAGCTGCCCACGTCCCAGATGATGGCCCCGCCGAAGTCTTTGGCCTTCAGCTCCTCGAGTTCGCGGGTCAATTCATCGCGGTCGACGAAGCCGTTGAGCCACGGCCAGAGGACGCATGGCCGGGCCGCGAGGGGAGGATCAAAGAAGAGGCGTTCGGAGAGCGCTCCTCCGTCCGAACCGGGCCGGGACCCGGTCCGATCACTCGGCCGGCAGGCCCCGAAGACCAGAAGGGCCGCACCGAGAAGCGTGAAGACCGCTCTTCGAGGTGCGTTCATGGTCGTCAATCCAAGGGGGGCAGATCGATGCCCATTCGCCGGGCATCGGCGTTCATGACGTCCACCAGGGCTTTGAGCCGGTCGTCCGGCAGAGGCTCCACGGCGTGGGTGCCGAGGATCCTGGCGACTTCCTGGCGCGCCCGGTCCCAGGCGCTCTTCTTCCCCAGATGGACCCAGTTCTCATAGGCATCGCGGTCGACCACGGGACCGACCGGATGGATCTCGTCACGGAACCACCGCAACGTCTCCGCCGAAGTCAAAAAATGGTCCCCAGCATAAATATCTCCGTAGAGGTCGCCGGCCAACCGGTCCCCGCGGGCCTCGACGCCCCTGACCATGCGGAGAGCCATGCCGCAGATCTCGTTATCGAACACGAGCTTTTCGAGGCTCTGACAGCTTTCGAAATCCAGCATGCCCGGGCCGGAGATGACGTTGGCCCCGGCGAGGGCCGCGACGAGCGCCCCCATGCCCGTCTCGAAACCCGCCTGGCCGTCGACGATCTTGGCGTCGGACATTCCCAAATAGGCATGGGTGGGCAGCCCCAGATGCTTCCCGATCTGGACGTGGCCGGCGTTGATCATCATGGTCTCTACGGCGCCCATGGGCGGCGTCCCCGTCCTCATATCGAACGCCGCGGGAGAGCCGCCGAAGATGATGGGCGATCCCGAATGGGCCAATTGGTGGATGACGATGCCGCTCAGGTTCTCGGCGGTCAGCTGCACCAACGCTCCGGACAAGGTGATGGGGGCCGTGGCCCCCGTCAAGGGCATGGAGATCAATTCGGCGGGGATCCCCGCCAGAGAGGCGTCGATGAGATTCTGACAGGTCAAGTTGCTCCATTTCAAGGGAGGCGAAGGACAGCAGTCAAAAATGGCCAGAGGCTTCTCTCTCAGCGCCATTTCGCTCCCCCGGACGGCCACCAGCATGTCCTTCATGATCTTGAAGCTTTCCACCGCGAAGGTGCCCGTGATGATCGGCTTCTTGCAGAACCGCAGACCGATGTAGAGCCGATACCTGTCCTGCATGGCCCCGGGCACGTCCATGGAGATCATTTCCGTGCTCTGCGCGGCGACGTTCGCGAGAGCGTCCGTCAGGATCGCGAAACGGACGAGATCCTTGGTCACGGGCTTCCGTTCTTCCGCCGTCACCGGGTCCAGGAACTTCAAGGCCCCGGAGCCCGGATTGAAGTAGACGGCGTCCCCTGCCAGGGCCATCGTAAGCGCGCCGCCGCGGTCGTACATGTCGATCGCCCGAGGCACGGTCTTGAGGGACCTTTCGACGAGGCCGGGCTTGAACGAGACGATCCGCCCCCGGCAGGGACATCCGGCGTCGGCGAGGAGCCGCACGGCCTCGTCGTTCTCGACGAGAACGCCCGTCTTTTCCAGGACCTCCACGGCTTCCGAAACGATCCGGTCAAGGAGCGGCCGGGACAGCACTTCGAGCTTGGGTCTCTTCGTCTCCAACATCTTCGCCTCCTTTGGTCCTATCGATCACCCGCCTCGGGCCGCTCCGGCGGCCCGACGTGGAGCGTCATGGGGACGAACACCGGTTTCGGCGTCACGAGGCGCAGCTCGGCCCGGGCCCCGTCCGCCCCGTCGCCGAACATCAGGACCCGGAATTCGACGGCCCGGCCCTTCCAGGCCCTCTCGATCGGGAGCCGGAAGGTCAGGCCGGCGAGCTTCGGCGCCCCTGAGTTCCATTCGTAGTTGTGATAGGGATAGCTCGGAGCCCGGTGCTGCGGGACGACGGCCCGACCGTCGACCAGGGCCACGACGTAGACGCCGTCGACCGGATCGAACTGCGCCGGGCCGGCCGTGACGGCGACGGCGTACTCGCGGCCGGGAGCGTCCTCGGCCGGGACATGGACAGCGCTCAGCACGCGGCGGGGCGCGGGCGTCTCGCCCAAGAAGTTCGTGGCCCGCCAGCCCCTCCGGTCCAGGGGCCGGCCCGCGCCGTCGTATCCCAGGATCTCCGAAACGCCGAAGTTGCGGCCCCGGAGCCGGACGTAGCGCCAAGAACCCTTGGCGAGCGGGATGGCGATCACGACGGGCTTCTTGTCGCCCGCGTCGACGTCGAAGATCTTGATCGTTTTGCCACGCCGCCTGAGCGGATCCGTAGCCGGGATGCTCGCGGCCGCGGCCAGGCTCGATCCTTCCGTCCGCGTCCAAGTCCTCAAATCGGGGGACGTCTCGACGGCCTCGAGAAATGCCGTGTCCGTCCGGCGGACGATGTGCAATTCGAGCTTCGCCAGATCGGTCGGCCGGCCGAGGTCGATGCGCCAGAGGGACGTCTCGCTCCGATAGGCGGCCGGGCTGCCCGTGAACGGGCTGCGGCGCGGGAACCCGTCGCTCCAACGCGTCCCGGGATCGCCGTCGAAGGCGCTGAGAAAGGTCCCCTCGGCGGCGACGACCTTGTCCCACATGTAGGCCCGGCAGGCCTCGATCTCGGCCCATTTCGACGGCTCTCGCTTCAAGCGGACCATCTCCCGGATCTCGAGCGCGTCGTCGTCGATCGCGAACTTGGCCAGCTCCGCCAGGCGCGTTCCGTCCGCGGCGGCGGCGCGATCGTCCCTGAGATCGGCCAGCCGGGCGAATGACGGTCCTGCCGTGGGGGTGCCGGGGAAGGTGATCGGCCAGGGCTTGTCCCCGGTTGGAACGCGCAGGCCGGAGCCCGTCCGCACGGTGCGATCCCCGAAATCGAGGAACCTAACAGCGGCTGTCCGTCCCGGTGTTCCGAGGAGCTTGATGTCGAAGCTTCGGGCGTCCGGCCCGGGAACGATCTCGTAGGGGACGCCGGCGACGATCGGCTCGGCGGGCGGCGCCGCGTCGATCTGGATGAGCCGGAGGCTGAAGGGATCGAGCTCGACCTGCAGTGTTCCGCCGGCAACGGCGCCCTCGCCCGCCCTGTTCATCAGCATCTCCCAGGGATGGCGCTGCCGGACGGTCAGGGGCGTCCCGGGCGCGGCCGCGAGGCCGATCGAGGCGTCGAGAGGGACCGTCTTGACCGCAGGCTCCCAGGTCATGTTGCGCACGAGCACGAGGGACGACGCGCCGTCGGCATGGGCGATGTCGCCGCCCGGCAGCGGGAAGGCCGTCTTCAGGAGGGGCTCGAGCTGCTTGTGGAGCTGGAGGAGGCGGGCCAGGCGCGGATAGTCCTCGTCGCCGAGGAAGAAGAACGTCCCGTACATCTCGGGCGACAGCACCGAGGCGCGGCCGAAGGCCTGGGCCACCAGGTCGTCCTCCCATTTCTCGAGGCAGCTGTTGAAGCAGATGCCGTGGTCCTCGAACTGCCGGAAGGGCGTCCCGAAGAACTCCGATGTGAGCTCACGGCCGATGGAACAGCCCCGGTTGTAGAGGCTGGCCGTCTCGTTGCTGATGTGGACGTCGATGTAGGTCTCCTCGCCGCGCCAGAGGAGGCAGTCCGTGATCGTCAGCATGTAGGGCGAGTTGTTGATGCGGTGATTGATGGCGATGAATCCCGGGTCGATGCGTCGCGCTTCGGACAGAGCGTCGGCCAAGCTCTGGTATTTCTTCTCCAGGATGTACTTATCCGGGTGGGCGAGCTCGGAGACCACGGTGTCCATCTTGAACAGGCCGACGTTGAAGTCCCTGACCCAGGACCGGAGCTGCTCGCGGCGGGCGGCCATCTCTTCGGGTCTCTCGCCGAAGCCGTCCGGACCGAGCCAGAGGCCGAGGCGCATGCCGAGCGCCTTCGATCCCTCGGCCAGGGGCTTCAGTCCGGCCGGGAACCGCGACAGGAAGTTGGGCATGAATTGGGGATAATACGTTCCCTGCGATTCGACCAGGCCCGCGTCGGAATTGTAGATGTCGAACTGGAGGCCGTAGATCTCCTTGAGCCGGCGCAAAGCGGCGAAGTTGGCCAGGACCTCGGACTCCCGGGGTCCGGAGTTGTCGTGACAGAGCCAGTCGAAATAAAATGTGGCGAAGTCCACGCGGTTGGCCCGGATCTCCTGGATGTAGCGACCGAAGGCCGCCTCGATCCTCCCGGCCTCGGAGACGCCGAAGCCGCTGGTCTTGCTCGTCCAGGTCCCGCCGGGCGGCACCTCCGCCGCGGGGAAATGGCCGAGAGGGAATCGCCCGTCGCGAACGCCCGCTTCGGCGATCGGCCACTCCAGGCCCCAGAAGACCTGCCCGTCCAGGAAGACCGGGTTGTCCGCCTTTTCGGGCAGGGGAATGTTCTCGATCCGAAAAGCGTCAACGGTGGCGTCCCGGACGACGACAGGGACGGGCCGGCCGTTGATCACCCGGAGGATCTTACGGACATACCAGCTCCGCGGCGTCAGGCGGTACTCCACTTCGACGGACAGCCCCGCAAGATCCCTTTGCCCCTCGAAGCGGACCCTCAGGAGGTCCGGCGAGGGTCTCACGGCCGAGGAGCGGGCGAAATCGCTCGAGACAGCGGGAAACGTCCGGCCCCCGATCTCAAGAAGGAACTCGAAGGGGGCGGCCAGGACATCATAGGACTTGCCGCTGAGCTTGTTGGTCAACCGGAAGCGGTCCGGCCCGGTCAATGTCAGGTTCAGCGCACCGTTCTCTAAAGAAAGGTCCGCGCCGGCCGGAGCGGTCTGAGGTCGACCGGCCCCCGCGGCCGCGCACAAGATGGCCAGGACCGTCACGGACAGGGCGCGAAGTCTCATTGGCACTCCCTAACTGGCGAGGCTGGGCCGCGGCCCGAGGATGAACGTTCAACGGGGCTGATGCGGCCGTCGGACGTAGCTCCGCGCGAATTCATTTCTTGCCTTAATTAAGATATAATTTTAAAATAGATTTCCGGGAAATTCCAGAGAGGAATTTCCAGGCGGCCGAGGAGGCCGGCAAATGACGAGGAACACAAAAACGCGTTCTTAATGGCCCTTTGAACAGGACGCAGGGATTCGACATGAGCGCTCCGCCCTTGGTCGTCGGGATCGGCGAACTGCTCTGGGACCTGCTTCCTGATGGCAAACAGATGGGCGGGGCCCCGGCCAACTTCGCTTTCCACGCCCGGGCCTTGGGGGCGGCCAGCATGATCGTCAGCGCGATCGGCGACGACCGGGCCGGGCGGGAGATCCTCGAAGGGCTCGGCCGCCGCGGGCTCGACCGAAGCGGCATCGCGGTCTTAAGCGGCGCGCCGACGGGGACGGTCACGGTCGCCCTGAATGCCGGCGGGATCCCTCATTACACGATCCACGAAGGGGCGGCCTGGGACGTCATTCCCTGGACGGCCGGCCTCGGGGACCTCGCGGCGCGCGCTGACGCCGTAAGCTTCGGCTCGCTGGCCCAACGGTCCCCGGCGAGCCGAGCCACGATCGGCGGCTTTCTGGACGCGACGAGGCCGGACTGCCTGCGGGTCCTCGACCTCAACCTGAGACAATCCTACTTTAGCCGGGACGTCATCACCCGCCTGCTCGGCCGTACGACCGTATTGAAGCTGAACGACGACGAGCTCGCGACGCTCGCCGGGATGCTGTCGCTTCCGGGCCCGGAGAGCCGCGTCCTGGCCGGCCTGCTCGAGGCCTATCCCCTCTCCCTCGTCGCCCTGACGAAAGGTCCGGCGGGAAGCCGCCTTTTCGGGCGCGGCGTCGATATCAGCCATCCCGGCCTTTCCGTCGAGACCGCGGACACGGTCGGGGCGGGAGACGCCTTCACGGCGGCCCTGGTCACCGGGATGTTAAGACACAAGAGCTGGCCTGAGATCGGCGATCGGGCCAACCGCGTCGCCGGATACGTCTGCTCACGGAAAGGGGCCTGGCCGGAGCTGCCCTCAGAGCTGGCCTCCTGGGACCGACCATGATTGGATCGCGGAGGACCGACACGTTGAAATTTAAACGCCGGATCCAAACTTCTCCTCTTTTCGGAAAAGTCTCATCTGAATGAAGGGTACAGACTTATAAAAAGAAAAACGATGGTTTGTGCGGTATGGCTGATTGTGGGGATATTCATGAATATAATGGATCTTGCTGGAGATGACCAACTCTTGCCCAAGGGGCCGGCGTTTCCGGTTATGAAGGCCAAGTTCCACCGCTACGAAAATCTGCGCGCCGGCCGAATCAAGACCGAGCGAGGCTGGAATGTTGCCGATTTTGCGATGTCGGTATTTAACCCGAGTTTGACCAAGCCGACGATGAGCCTTTTTACGCCTATATCTTGTTGGTTCCGGACATAGAAGGCCCAGACGCAACGAGAGCCTATAAAAGCGGAAAAGAAAGCGCTTTCCGAAGATGCCGGCGTTGTTAAGCCGCGGAGTATCAAGCGCTGAGGTGACCCGCACCCCGTTCCTCGTCCATTTTGTCAGCATCCTTTTTATAAGCAAGTCCCCTTTTTAGCCGCTTCGATATCTGTCTCAAGAGTCGCCTTTTGAGGCTCGACGTGATCCGTGTATTCCGCCGGCGTCGGCGGCCTATAGGCCGGCGATGGAGTCCTGTGAGAGGGGCAGGTCATGTCCCGAATTTCCGCCTCTCCCCATGGTCAAACTGCCGATGGCCAGGTCAATATGCACTTGACGTCGCTGAATGATCTGCGTACTTTTACAACATAATCATGTTATCGAGCAGCCCAAGAAATTGATAACAGGCGGAGAGTCCAAGGAAGAAGGAACGATTCCATATAAGGAGTTTATGAATATGCGCTTTCAGCCTTTTCTCCAGGAAAGAGTGATGTCCAAATTTGAGAATAAGGTGGACTATAACTTATCCGAAAGCGGAGTGCATCCTTTAACGGTGGATGAATTCCTGGATTACAAGCCGGGGATCATAGATAAGATTAAATCCACCCTCATCAATTATCCCTACGCTAATGGCAATCCGGGCCTTAGAGAGAATATTGCCCAGATCTATCATGGAGCTTCGGCGGATAATGTTCTGGTAACCGTCGGAGCCATAGAGGCTAATTACAACTCCATTCACAGCTTGCTTTCTCCGGGAGACGAGATCGCCATCATGTTGCCGAATTATCTTCAGATTTGGGGAGTTGCCAAGAACCGCGGCCTTAAAATCAATGAATTCCATTTGAGTGAAAAAAACGGCTGGGCGGCGGATATTACGGAATTGGAAGCCGCCGTGACTCCTAAGACCAAGCTGATTGCCGTCTGCAATCCAAATAACCCGACCGGCAAGATTCTCACGCAAGAAGAAATGGATGCCGTTGTGAACTGCGCATCCAAGGTTGGATCCTGGATTTTATCTGATGAAGTCTACCGAGGTGCAACCAGAGTCGCCAATGATGAAAACCCATCATTCTATAGCCTATATGATAAGGTTCTGGCCATTGGAAGCACGAGCAAAGCCTACGGGCTGCCGGGATTGAGGCTCGGCTGGGTGGTCGGGCCTATTGATACAGTTGATGAAATCTTGGCCAGACACGAATATAACGTTCTTAGCACCTCGATGCTATCTAACGTGCTTGCAGAGATTGCGTTGTCGCCCGATGTTCGCCCAAAACTCCTTATGAGAACCCGCGGGTATATTAGGCGCGGTTTCCCGATTCTGGAAAAATGGATGAATGAGCATCCGGATACTTTTGAAATGCGCCCACCAGATGCGGCCGCCATTGCTTTTATGCGCTACAAAATGGATATCAATTCTACGGAGTTCGTGGAAAGGCTGATGAATGAAAAAAGCGTTCTGATTGTTGCTGGCGATCACTTTGGGATGGATCATTTCATCCGTATAAGCTACGGACTTCCCGAGGATTACATGATTCCTGCACTCAATAGAATTGATGATCTGATGAATGAATTGGCGCGATAGGAATTTCCTTATTGCGCTCGGCCTGAAATCGCCGGCCGCGGACTCATAAGCAACCCGTCCCCAGACAAAAAGAGGATATCCCCCCGGAGAAGAGAGTCAAGAACGCGAGATCCGGCCGCCCGGTTCTGGACGATGGCGCCGTCCGACGGGCTCGTCAGCGGAGGGTATTGCCTGGCCAGCCCCGGCAAGGAATACGTGATCTTCCAGGCCGCGGCGCGGCCCTTTTCCTTGCGCCTGGACGGGGCGGCCGGCCCGGTGCGGGCGAGATGGTTCCGCCCCTTCACGGGAGAGTATCGCGAGGCCGACCCGCCGACCGGGGGAGCGCCGCAATGGACACCGCCCCCGACGTGGGAAGCCGGTCCCGTCGTCCTCCGCGCGACAGCCGGATCCACGTATTGACACCGTTTCGCTCGCCCGGGTAGGATACTCGCAGAAGGGTGTGACATGAAAAAAATCAAATCCGTGTCTGGCTTTTTGTGCGTCGCCCTGGCCGGCCTGGCCGCTCTGGCCGCGGCCCAGACCCCCAAGTCCACCGGCGAGCTCCTGGCGGCCGCGGAGCCGCGGCTGAAGGCCGTCTACGAGCTCCGCGAGCTCGCCGCCAAGTCGTTCCGCGGCGCTTGGCTCCCCGACGGCTCGGGCTACGCGCTCCTCGAGGGCGCCGCCGGCAGCCGCGAGCTCGTCAAGTACGACGCCGCCACCGGGCAGCGGACCGTCCTTCTCGCGCCGGCGCAGCTCGTCCCGCCGGGGGCGACGAAGGCGCTGGCCATCGACGATTACGCGGTCTCGCCGGACGGCGGCCGCATCCTGGTCCAGACCAACAGCCTCCCCGGCGAGGGCGACGGCCGGCGCGTCGTGGACTACTGGGTGTTCGACCGCGCATCCGGGACCCTGCGCGAAGCCGCGGCCGGCGTCGACACGTTCCCGCTCCGCGACTGCTTCTCGCCCGACGGCAACCGGATCGTCTACGCCGTCCGCCAGAACCTCCATTCCAAGGACCTGCGGAGCGGTAAGACCGTCGTCCTGACGACCGACGGCGATGACGACGCGGTCTCCTACGAGAACGCGCAATGGAGCCCGGACGGCGCCCATATCGCGTTCACCCGGACCGATTCCTCGGCGCTCGGGCTGCGGCCCATCCTCGATCCCGCCGAGCCGACCTATCCAAAGGTCCGCTACGTCCGCTTCGACGTCGTGGGGTCGACCATCCCCACGCTCCGCGTGGGCGTTGCGGCGGCCGAGGGAGGCGCCGTCCGCTGGATGGACATCCCGGCCGAGGCGAGGGGCTATTATCTCGCCGACGTGAGCTGGGCGGCGAGCTCCGACGAGCTTCTGATCGAAAAAGAGAGCCGGGGCCGCGACGCCCGCGACTTCCTCCTGGCCGACGTCCGGACCGGGAAGACCCGCGTGCTCTACCGCGAGACCGACCCGGCTTGGGTCGAGGCGAGCTACCCGACCAACGCCGGCCTCGAGTGGATCCGCGGCGGCAAGTCGTTCGTCCTCCTGAGCGAGAAGGACGGCTGGCGGCACGCGTACATCGGCTCGCGCGCCGGCGGCCCGCTGACGCTGCTCACGCCCGGGCCGAGCGAGATCATCGCCCGCGTCCGGACCGCGGAGAAGGACGGCGCGTTCTACTTCCTCGCGTCGCCCGACAACGCCACCCAGAAGTACCTCTACCGCGTCAAACTCGACGGGACCGGCAAGGCCGAGCGGCTCACGCCGGCCGACCAGCCCGGAACGCACACCTACGCCGTCTCGCCCGACGCCCGCTGGGCGTTCCACACCTACTCGACGTTCGATGCGCCGCCCCGCATCGAGCTCGTGTCCCTGCCCGACCACAGGGTCGTGCGCGTCCTCGAGGACAACGCCGCGCTCCGGGCCAAGCTGAAGGCGTGGATCACGGTGCCGACCGAGTTCTTCAAGCTCGCCATCGGCGGCGGGGTCGAGATGGACGCCTGGATGATCAAGCCGCGCGATTTCGACCCGTCGAAGAAATACCCCGTCTTCGTCTTCGTCTACGGCGAGCCGCACGGCCAGACGGTGCTCGACGACTGGTCCGGCGGGCAGGGCCACAGCCTGTTCCACCGCGTCGTCGCCGACCTCGGCTACCTCGTCGTCTCCATGGACAACCGCGGCACGCCGGCGCCCAAGGGAGCGGCCTGGCGCCGCGTCATCTTCCCCACCCTCGGGCCCCTGTCGACCGAGGAGCAGGCCGCGGGCGTGAAGGAGCTCGGCCGGACCCGGCCGTACGTCGACCTGTCGCGCGTCGGGATCTGGGGATGGAGCGGCGGCGGGTCGAACACGCTGAACGCGCTGTTCCGCAGGCCCGACGTCTACCGCCTGGGCATCGCCGTAGCTCCCAAGCCGCAGCCGCACCTGTACAACGCCTGGTTCCAGGAGATCTACATGCGGACGCGCGAGGACAACGCCGAGGGCTACGCCAAGTCCGCCCCGATCAACTTCGCCGAGGGCCTGAAGGGCGACCTCCTGATCGTCCATGGGAGCGGCGAGACCAACACCCACATCCAGATCACGGAAGGGCTCGTGGACCGGCTGATCGAGCTGGGGAAGCGTTTCGACTTCTTCGTCTACCCCAACCGCGACCACGGCCTGAGCGAGGGCAAGGGCACGCCGTTCCATCTCCGGATGCTGATGACCCGTTATCTGCTCGACCATCTGCCGCCCGGACCGGCGTGCTAGCTCAGGAGAAGGCGCATGCGAGCGAAGCTCATACGGCTCCTGTTCTGCGTCCTGATCGCGGCCCTGGGCGCGCCGGCCGATCAGGCGCCGGCCTCCAAGTCCATTTCGCCCGCCTTCCTGGCCGCGGCGCCCCCCGCCGCTCAAGCCGGTCCGCCCGCCGCCTTCCGGCCGGGCACGCCGTACGTCGGCGTCTCGTACTACCCCGACGTGGCCGGCGACCAGATCGACGACGACATCCGCCACATGAAGGAGCTCGGCGTCAACATGGTGCGCTTCGGCGATTTCGCCTGGAGCGCCATGGAACCGAGCGAGGGCAAGTACGACTTCGCCTGGATGCACCGGGCCGTGGACAAGTTCGCGGCGGCGAAGATCGCCGTGGTGCTGTGCACCCCCACGGCCGCGCCGCCGGCCTGGTTGAGCGCGGCGCACCCCGAGATCCTGAGGATCGGCGCGGCCGGCCAGCGGATCGGCCACGGCGGGCGGCGGCACTACTGCCCCAACTCGCCCCTCTACCGCGAGTACTCGCGGCGCATCGCCGCCCGGCTCGGCGAGGAGTTCGGCAAGGACCCCTCTGTCGTCGCGTGGCAGATCGACAACGAGTTCTGGGACGACTGCTACTGCGACATCTGCCTGGCCGCGTTCCGCCGATGGCTCGAGCGCCGCTACGGCACGGTCGGCGAGCTCAACGCGCTGTGGCTCACCACGCTCTGGAGCCAGACCTACTCGTCCTTCGACCAGGTCCCGCTGCCGATCCCCCAGAGGGCGGGAGGCCAGCACCACCCGTCCCTGCGGCTGGCCTACCGCCGATTCCTGGGCGAAAGCTATATTTCGTACTGCATGGAGCAGGCGCGCGAGCTGCGGAAATACACCAAGGCCGGCATCACGACCAACGGCCACAACCCGCGCTATCAGAAGATCGATTATCCGGACCTCTTCCGCGGGCTCGACCTCGTGGGCACGGACAGCTACGCCGGTCCGGAAGATCTGATGCGCTACGCCTTCGAGGCGGATTGGATGCGCCCGCTGGGCAAGCCGTTCTGGCTGGCGGAGACGTCGTCCACGTATGCGGCCGGCACGGTGGCCGGCGGCGACACCGACTTCGCGTTCGCTCCGGGCGCTCTGCGCGCCAAGATGTGGCTCAACTACGCGCTCGGCGCCGAGGCGGTCAGCTTCTGGCTGTGGCGGGTGCACTGGGCCGGCCAGGAGCTCGAGCACGGCAGCCTGCTCTACCCGTGGGGCGACGAGACCGTGAACACGCCCGAGGTCCGGCAGGTCGCCCAGGAGATCGGGCGGAACGCCGCATGGCTCGCGTCCACGCGGCCGGCGCCGCGCTCGGCGGCCTTGCACTACGGCGTGTCCGAGCAGCTGCAGTTCGAGGCCACCGGCATCGCCGACGGGTTCGACTACGACTCCGCCATCAGCGGGTTCCACAAGATGCTGGCGAACGCGGGGGTGGCGCGGGACGTGATCGCCCCCGAGGCGCCGGTGGACGGCTATCGCATCGTGTTCTCGCCCTATCTGCCGTACATCCCGGCGGAAACGATGACGCGGATGCGGCGCTTCGTCGAGGCGGGGGGCACCTGGGTGATCGGCCCGCTCTCGGCCTGCCGCACGGCCGAGGCGACCGCTTTCCGCGACGGCGCGTACGGCGCCGACTTCGAAAATTGGCTCGGCGTCCATGTCCGTCACCGCGTGCCGGCGCATGCGTCCATCAAGCTTGCGGCCGGAAGCGATGCGCTCGCCTGCAAGTGGTGGTGCGACGCCTACCAGCCGGGGAGCGGCCGCAAGACGCTGGCCCGCTACGCGGGAGGCGCGCTCGACGGGTTGGCGGGCGTCGTCGACTGCCCCGTCGGGCGCGGCCGGGTGATCCTGGTCGGCACCCAGCCGCCGGAGACGTGGTGGCGCGGGCTATTCCGCGACCTCATCGGGCCGGACGCATTCGCCGCCACGCCCGGCGTGGACGTCTGCCCGCGCGTCGACGCGGAGGGGCGTCCGGCGGGCGTGATCGCGGTCAATACGACGGCCGCCGCCGGCTCGTTCGTGTTGTCCGGGACGAAGCGGGAGCTCGGCCCCTACGACGTTCTGGCGGCGCCGGCCGCAAGCCGGAAGTGATCCGGCGCGCGCCGGCGCTTACTTGACGGCCAGGAAGTCCGGCTTAGGGTTCCCGGAGAAGAGAGTCAAGAACGCGAGATTAGGCCGCCCGGGACCGGCAGCCGGGCTGATCGGCCCGGAATTAGGCCAAGGGGGGACAGTCCACTCCCTTCTCCCAGGCGCCTCTAATCGTAATCCCCGCTCTCCTCTGCCGCGAAAGAGCCCCGCTGAGCCGGGGGCGAGATCCATCGATAAGCGGCGGTCTTTCGCCTTCAGCTCTGGGCCCAAGTCCCGCGGATGGGGTGGGACATCTGGGCGTTGAGCGACTCGGGCGACAGGATCCGGTAGCCTTGGGGATCCCAGACCACCTCGGCGCCGCTCTTGATGGCCAGCAGCGACAGGTGGCTCAGCGCGTCGGAGCGGACGGCGTCCCCGATCGGAGAAATCGGGGGCAGCCCGTCGCGGACGCTGTCCACGAAGGCCTTGTAGTAGCGGTTGTAGTAGGTCACGCGCTTGGGGCCCTCGCACTGCCGCAGCTTGAGCCATTCCGGATTGCTCGCCGCCGAGCCTTCGCGGCTGAGGCTGATCCAGCCTTTGCTGCCGATGAATGTCGTGCCGTCGCCTTGGACGTCGCTCCGGTATTTAGCGACGATCGGCTTGGCGCGCTCGGTGCTCATGAAATGCATCGTGATGCCGCCGGAGAAAGCGATCTCCACGTCCCAGGCGGCGCAGGTGTCGAAGAGTCCCCGGGGCGTGGGAAAATCGCCCGTGCCGCGGAAACGGATCGGCCCCTTCGTATCGGCGTCCATGCCCCAGATGGCGATGTCGAGGGGATGCGCACCCCAGCCGGCGATGAATCCCAGGGCGTAGTCGGAGCAGTACCAGGACGCGGCGGTGGTGATCCGGTCCGTCGTGCAGGGCTTCATCGGCGCGGGGCCGATGTACATCTCATAGTCGAGCCCTTCCGGAACGGGGATCTCGTCGAGCGATCCGCCGCCTGTCCCTTCCGGCGCCCAGACGTCGAGGTGCCGCAAATCGCCGATGTAGCCGTTGAGGACCAGCTCGACGCCGCGCTTGAGCATCTCTTGGCTGCGCTGCTGGGTCCCGTATTGGAAGACCCGGCCGGCCTTCCGGCAGGCTTCGAGCATGGCCTTGTTCTGGGCGAGCGAATGGCCAAGGGGCTTCTCGATATAGACGTGCTTGCCGGCCCGCACCGCGGCCAGGCCGACGGGGACGTGCCAGTGGTCGGGGGTAGCGATGACGACCGCGTCGATCGAGGGGTCGGCCAGCAGCTCGCGGAAATCGTTGTACAGCTTGGGGTCGTGCCCCTGCTCCTGCTTGACGAAGCCGGCCGCGCGCTCGCGGCGCTGGCGATAGGGGTCCGCAATCGCGACCGAAATAGCGGAATCGACCGTCAGGAAATTGCGCAGCAGCCCCGTCCCCTGGCCGCCGGTGCCGATGTGGCCGAGGCGGATCTTGCGGCTGGGCGCGGTCTGGCCGACGAGGACGCGCCGGGGCACGATCGCCGGCGCGACGGAGGCGGCAAAGAGGCCGCCCAGGAAATGGCGGCGGCTCATCGAATTCTTCTTGGATGTCATGGTCTGGCTCCTCGTCCTGCCGACATTCTGCCCAAGGCCGCTGACGTTGTCAAACGCGGCCTCGGGGGCCGCGAGACACGACCCGCGGCGACGGCCGCCCGGTCCCGCCTCTTTCGGAGCGGGTCAGCCCCGTCCCGCCGCCCAGCGGATCCCGCGAAACAGGATCGTGGCGAAGCTCGGGTTCTTCCAGGCCGCGGAATCGTGGCCCGACATCAAATAGAACACCCGGCTCTTTCCGTACGTGTGGACCCAGGCCAGCGCCGGGACGCTCCGCGGATGGTCCGTCTCCAGAAGGACATGGACCGTCGGCGCCACGTAGCATCCCCCATAAACCTCGTCGTGCAGGACGAAATCCGTCAGGCCTCTGGTGATTTCGTGGTCCCGGTCGGCGATCCGGACGTTGACAGTCTCCCCTTCGGCGTAGGTCGACGCCGGGTAGGCTTGGCCTTCCACGGTTCCCGGCTGGAGAAAGTACTTCCCGCCTCTGATCTTCGTGAACTCCGGCCAATCCCCGTGGGCGCCTAAGTCGTGATGAAGGAGGACGAGACCTATCCCTTCGTTCAAGAGCGCGACGAACGCCCGCTGCTCGTCCGGCGTGATGGCCTTCACCATGTCGTACATGACGATCACTTCGTATTCCTTCTCGAGGCCCGGCTTGAGGAGGGCCGCCGCTTCGGGATACGCCGCTTTCCGGCAGGAGATATCCGATCGGCCCTCGAACATCGCGAAGAACGGGGCCCTTTCGAAATCGTGGCCTCCGGTGACCAGGAGTATGCGCAAGGGCGGGGCCGCGCTTCGGGCGGGCGCCGCGCCCTGCGCCGGGCCATGGATCGCCGACAAGCACACCGCCAGGCCTATCGCCGTCATCCTTCTCATCATCTCCCTCCTTCGATCAAACCGCCGCCCCGACGCGACCGAAGCCCCGCGGACCATCTCCTCCCACCAGGCATACTTGTAGTCCCTCTCGACTTACTCGGCCCCGAGCGATTTCAAATAAGCGTAGCTCTGCAGGACCGCCGCGTCGCCCGCGACTTCAAGTGTGCTGTAGCCGTCGAAACCGGCATTCACCAGGGCCTTGAACACGCCCTTGATGTCCACGACGCCGGTGCCAAGAGCGATGCCCGACATGCCCGCGCCGAACTGCTCGCCCCGGTTGGCTTCCATCTCGGAGGGCCAGTCCTTCCAATGCACGTGCTCGATCTTGTCGCCGAGACGCTTGACCATGGCGACCGGGTCCGTGCCTCCGAGCCAGGAGTTCCCCGAGTCGAAATTGACGCCGAGCGCCGGCGAGTCGCTGAGTTCCAGGATCTTCTCCATGTGGTCGATGGAGTCGGTGTACCTGCCGTGCGGCTCGAGCAGGATCTTGACGCCGTGGTCCGCGGCCACGCGCAGGGGCTCGTAGAGCCGCTCGCGGATCAGGAAGAGGGCCTCCTTGTCGGTCAGGCCGTGCCCGAACGCGGTCTTGGGGTCGCCTTCCGACGTCACAACGTGCTTGACGCCGATCGCGGCCGCCCCGCGCACGGCCTTGATGATCTGCATGGTGCCGAAGCGCCAGGGCGCGGAGGCGTCGAGCAGATTCGCGTGGGCGCAGAAGGTGGTGATGATCAGCCCGTGCTTCGCGAACAGCCGCTTGATGTCGAACGGGTTCGCGTCCAGGCTCGCGACCGCGGCGAAGCCGTATTCGGCGCCCATGCTGCCGCCGTCGGTGCTGTCGGTGACGTCGGCGTACTTAAAGCCCCAGTTCTTGATCCGCTCCAGCTGGTGGTCGAGGACGGAGAACGGGTCGATGAGGGCGAAACAACCGACTTTGATGGCCATGGCACGCTCCTTGTTTTGGCGATGGATCCGGTCCGGGGACTCGATCGACCTGCGATCATGGATAATAGGATAGGTAACATGATGATGTGATGCACCTCTGACCAGCCCCCCATCAATGCACCAGCACTTGAGTGAATTTTCCGACCATAAAGGCCTCTGGAGCTGGCGGCCTGTAGTCTAAAGAGCTATGCGGCCTAAAGCGATTGTATTCCCTTCGCCAGCCCTCGACAAGGACCTTCGCTTCAGCCAATGTGTCCAGCACTTCGCCGTTGAGAAGCTCATCCCGAAGCTTCCCGATATAGGACTCGACGTAGCCGTTTTCCCAGGGGCTTCCAGGCTCGATGAAGAGCGTGGTTACGCCAAGGTCTTCAAGCCAGTTCCTAACCGCTCTCGCCGTGAATTCCGCGCCGTTATCCGACCGAATATGTTCAGGCACTCCCCGCGTCAGGAATAGCTCGTAGAGTCGTTCCAAAACATCCTCAGATCTAATCCTCCGGGAAACATACATGGATAAGCATTCCCTTGTATATTCGTCGATAACAGCTAGGATCCGGATCGGCCTTCCGTCCGAGGTCCTGTCCATCGCCATATCCTTTCGACTCGCTTGTGGTTCACCTCCCATCCGTCATTCCGTAATAACGCCGTGATCCGACGATAGCCATACCGCCCATACCGAGTGGCCAGGCTCACGACCTGGCCTACTAAACGCTCCTCGTCATCGGGTATCTTCCGGACATGCCTCTGGGTTGAGCGGGGCTGGTCCAAAACCTGACAAACCCGCCGCTCGGAGATACCCATGACGTCACAGACATGCTCGACGGCCCGGCCTTTTTTGGCCGGGCTTAAAGATTTCCCCGGTTTGCTTCTTTCAGGACGGCATTATCCAACGAAAGATCGGCCACCAACTTCTTCAGCCTCGCGTTCTCCTGTTCGAGCTCCTTGAGCCGCCTGGCCTGGTCGACCCTCATCCCGCCGTACTCCTTCCGCCAACGGTAGTAGGTCTGTTCAGAGATCCCCAGCTTGCGACAGACTTCGGCGACCGGAGTTGCCTGGTTGAGAAGAACCTCCGCCTCCCGGAGCATGGTGATGATCTGCTCCGGAGCAAACCGTTTCCTGGCCATATCTACCTCCCTCAGTCCAGCGAAATCTTACCACAAGGGCTGGATTCCTATGAGGGGGGCAGGTCAGTCGCGAGCCCGGTTCAGTCGGAGCAGATAATCCGATTGCTGCGGAATTAACCTGTTCCTGCCCGATGAGGACCTCTGTGTCACTCTCCTCGGCGATCGAAACGCCAGCGAGCCTCGCAGCGGCTGAAAAAAAGACTTGCTAATCCAAAAAGGTGTTGACAGAATGGGCGAGAAACGGAGTGAGGCTCAAGACCATGGTTCAAAACGGAATATCCGAGGATATCTTACTAAGGGCGGTTGAATTCGGAGCTTCTCTGGCGGGATTGGCCTCCATCCTGGATTTGAAGGGATCTCCGACTTATGGGATCTACCAAAAATCCCCTTATTATGATGGCTATCGTGGAGTGGAGTGGCCGGAAAAAGCGAAAGCCGTTCTTGTCCTTGCTCTCGAACATCCTTCAGATAGGCCTGAACTGGACTGGTGGGGCGAAGCCATTCCCGGCTTTACTCCCGGGAACAGGATCCTGATAAGGATCTCCAAGAAATTGCAGAAATGGCTGAAAGATATTCATGATATCAATGCTGAGCCCCTGCCCTATCCTGTAGAAAAGGGGGGCATCTTCCTCAAAGATGCCGCTGTTCTGGCCGGTCTGGGAATTATAGGAAAAAATAATCTTCTCGTTACTCCTGAATATGGGCCCCGGATCCGTCTCCGAGCGCTTTTTCTTGATAAAGTCATGGAGTTAACAGGCCCCATAGATTTTTCTCCCTGTGAAAAATGTGATCGCCCGTGTTTTGCCGTTTGTCCGGAAAATGCCTTTAGCAGTGGTCACTACGCGGTCAACTCGTGTGAACCGGAGATGCG
>Ga0116202_10000358_pt1 | contig 25041 bp, 20 predicted proteins | sample LakKivw325mmetaG_FD_94479 | JGI IMG/M metagenome (GOLD analysis project Ga0116202, IMG submission 94479) | Anoxic lake water microbial communities from Lake Kivu, Rwanda to study Microbial Dark Matter (Phase II) - Lake Kivu water 325m metaG | ecosystem: Environmental > Aquatic > Freshwater >... | reverse complement strand
GGCCTCGGGGGTGAAGCGGGGCAAGTACGGCGTGGCCCTCATCGCCGCCAGCGGCGTTGCCGCCGGCGTCTTCACCAAAAACAGGATCAGGGCGGCGCCCCTGGACGTCACCGCCGAGAACCTGAAGGCGTCAGAAGGACGGCTTGAGGGGGTTATCGCCAACAGCGGCTGCGCCAACGCCTATACCGGCCCGCGGGGGGTCGAAGACGCCCGCTGGATGGCATGCCTCCTCGCGGACCATCTGGGCGTCGGGCCCGAGAAGATCGGAGTCGCCTCGACGGGGGTCATCGGGAGGTATCTCGACAGGGACCTGATGAACGATCTCTTCTTCGAGGCTAAGTCGAAGCTGCGAAGCGACCTTGGGGCAAGCGGGGAGGCGGCGAAGGCGGTCATGACGACGGACACTGTGGTAAAAGAGATCGCCGTCGAGCACGCCGGATTGAGAGTGGCGGGGATCACCAAGGGCGCAGGGATGATAGAGCCCAACATGGCGACGATGCTCTCCTTCATCTTCACCGACGCAAAAGTGTCGTCGGAGGCGCTTCAGGAGTGCCTCACCGAGGCTGTCGACGAGAGCTTCAACATGCTGATCGTCGACGGAGACACCAGCACCAACGACATGGTCCTGATCACGGCGACGGGAAAGGTGGACTGCGATCTCGATGAGTTCAGGGAGGCCCTAAGCTTCGTCTGCACCGAGCTCGCAAAGATGATGGCGAAAGACGGCGAGGGCGCCACGAAGCTCGTAGAGATGCAGGTATCGGGGGCGATGGACGGGGAGGACGCCCGCCTCGTCGCCAAGACGATCATGAGAAGCAGCCTCGTCAAGACCGCCATATTCGGGAACGACCCCAACTGGGGGAGGATCGTGGCGGCAGCTGGAAGGTCCGGAGCCGAGATCGACCCCGAGAAGATCACCCTCTCGATATCTGCAGCGGGCCGGGACGGAGATGTATTCCTGGTCCGGCGGGGCAAGATCGTCGACGGCGTCCTGGAGGAGGCCGAGGAGGCGATGAGGTCTGAGGAGCTTCTGATCAAACTCGACCTGGGCCTCGGCGACGGTTCCGCCCGCGCCTTCGGCTGCGACCTCTCCTACGACTACGTCAAGATCAACGCGGATTATACAACCTGATGAGAGGAGGGAGGGGAACGATGCTATTGAGAGGAGAGAGGCTGGGGGAGATCTCCGGGGAGGTGCTGGAGTTCATATCCTCCCGAGAGGCCGACCGCTGGATCTTCGAGGCGGACCTCCTGGTGGACAGGGCCCACCTGGTGATGCTGAAGGAGCGGGGCCTGATCGCACCCGAGGAGTTTTCAGAGATCGCAGCGGGGCTCGATGGGATCGAGGAGGAGAGCCTCGGAGAGGGCGAAGACGTCCACGAGGCGATCGAGGCGGAGCTGATTGCGAGAATAGGCGCCGTCGGAGGCAGGATGCACACCGGAAGGTCTCGAAACGACGAGGTCGCCACCTGCATCCGGATCGTCCTCCGGGAGGAGGTCATCGGCCTTATGGCCGAGGTGGACGGCCTCGCCAAGGCCCTGGTCGAGAGGGCCGCCGAGAACTCTGAGGCGATAATCCCGGGGTTCACCCACCTCCAGCACGCCCAGCCGACGACCCTCGCCCACCACCTCCTCGCCCACGCCGACCCCCTCCTCCGGGACTTCGAGAGGCTCCGGGAATCCTACCAGAGGATCAACCGGTCTCCCCTGGGCGCCGCAGCCTTCGCCTCCACCGGATTTGATATCGACAGAAACAGGACGGCAGAGCTTCTCGGATTCGACGGCCTCGTCGAGAACAGCATGGACGCCGTCTCGACGAGGGACTTTCTTATCGAGGCCTTATCCGACTCCGCCATCCTGATGGCGAACTTGAGTCGCCTCGCCGAGGAGCTGATCTTGTGGTCATCGTCGGAGTTCGGCTACGTCGAGCTGGAGAACCTCTTCACCTCGACGAGCTCCATCATGCCCCAGAAGAAGAACCCGGACACGGCGGAGCTGGTCCGGGGAAAGACGGGATCGGTCATGGGGTCGCTGGTCGCAGCTCTCGCCATCGTCAAGGCGCTGCCCATGAGCTACAATCGGGACCTCCAGGAGGCGACGCCGAACCTCTGGCGCGGGATCGCCACCACCAGGGGCGCCGTGAGGATCATGGCCGGGGCCGTCTCGTCGGCGGAGTTCAAGACCGACCGGCTCGATGCCGCCGCAGGCTTGGGCTTCTCGACGGCGACGGAGCTGGCGGACTCTCTCGTCAGAAAGACGAAGATCCCCTTCCGGACAGCCCACCAGATCGTGGGGGCCCTGGCGGCGAAGGGCGGAACGCCGACGATCCGGGACCTGGACGAGGCGGCGGAGAGGATCGCAGGGTTTCTGCCGAGCGAGAGGGGCTTCGGCGAGGATGAATTGAAAGCTGCCCTCGACCCGAAGGAGAACGTCGCCCTGCGGTCGACGACCGGAGGGCCGGCGCCAGCTGAGACGAGGAGGATGGCCGCCGACCGCTTGAGGAAGATCGAGGAGAACGAGCGGCTGGTCGGAGAGATGCGTGGGAAGGTCGACCGGGCGCTCGAATCCCTGCGGGAGATGAGGTGACCTCCCAAAAAAGAGCGATGGCGGATGTGAGTTCAGATCAGGCGAGGGGCGGCGGGGCTGGGGTGGATGGCCGGGAACTGCCATCCGGGAGATCCGACCAGAACGTCGAATCGATAAACTGGAAGCGAAGGATCGGATTCTTCCTCGTCATCCTGTCCTGCCTTCTTTACGGCTGCCTCCTCCTCGTCCCGATGACACCCTTTTCCACCGAAGGCAAGGTCGCATTATCGTCTCTTCTCGTCATCTCCGGCGAGGCCTCCTTCTGGATCGGCGGCCTCTTCCTCGGCCGGGAGGCGATCGCTCGATGGCGGTCCGCCCTCGATCCGTGGCGGTGGCTTCGGGGGCGGTGATGAGCCTGCAAGGATCTTTTTTCAGCGCCCTCGATTCCTGAACGAAGTGGGGGCAAATCATCATATTTTTTGAAAGTGGGATCTTGGATTCCAGATCAGAGGCCGAACTTCCTGTACATCATCGCCTGAAAAGAGTTGACGCCCAGGACCTTTGAGACGAGGGCGGCTTCATCGCCCTTCAGGGGGCGGGCACAAGCCGGAGGGATCGGCTTTCCCCTCAGAGCGAAGACGAAACCTCCGGTCATCTTGGCGCAGATGAAGCCGCCGGCGTCCCCCGCCACGAAGATCTCGCCTCCTCTCAATTCGGCGGCGGTGAAGTCGCCCGCCTTGCCGAGGACGACGAGCCTTCCCCCCCTCATCAGAACGCCCGCATTCTTCCCGGCGTCGCCCAAAATCTCCAGAAGGCCCGAGCGCATCAGGATCCCGGCGCTCATCCCGGCGTCCCCTTTCACCCTCAGAGCCCTCGCCGATCTGCTCCGCGCCGCCAGGGTCTCCCGGAGGAGGCCGTCCTTCAGGACGAGGCTGCCATCCTCCAGCAGGTTCGGCTCGCTGACTTGGCCGCCCCGTTCAAGAAGCTCGGTGATGGAGACGTACTTCCGGTATCCGGTCAAATCCGACTCGACCTCGACGACGTTTCCCAGCGGGTTTGAGACGCTCCCGCTGACGTAAGTCGAGCCGCGGATCATGCTGATTCCCATCCTGGGCCCGACGTCCCCGTCGACGATGATGGGGCCTGCACCTTCGATGGGGCCGCCAGATCCTCCGAAGCTGGCGAGGTCGACGCCGAGGCTCGACCCGAGCCGGCCGCCGACGTCGCCCCGGATCCGCACGCCATCGCCCCGCCGAAGAGCCTCCACCAGGTCCCGGCGGGTATACGAGCCGGATACCACCTCGTCGGGATCGAGGCGAGACCCCTGGTGCTGCCAGTAAAAGTCGAAGGTGAAGTCGCAGAGGCAGCTTTCGCCCCTCGCCTCGATCTCGATCAGGAGGAGATCCCTCCGAAGATCGTCATCTCCTACCATCCACCATCTTCTGGGAGACCTTCACGCCGACGATGGTGATCATTATCGCCACCGCCGCCGAGGCCGCCAGGTACTCGGTGGTCGACCCTGAGATGAGGGGTGAGATGAGAGGGAAGTCGATGCCGGCGCTGTTCGCCAGGATGAAGACGCTGGCGGACCAGAAGATGATCCCTGTGGCGAAGATGAAGAAGGGATAAGAGTAGGCCCTCTCGTCCCCCACCCCCTCGATGTATAGGTCCAGGATCTTGCCAAGGTTCACGCAGATCCCGGCGGCCACGTACCACCAGATGCTGTAGTTGACATAGACCATGACGAGGACGATGTACCCGTACCAGATGTCGCCGGTGTAGTAGTCCCAGAACTTGGCGAACCCCTGGATCGTGGCTATCAGAACCAGGACCGCGGCGAGGACGTAGGTGACGAAGGCCACCTTCCCCCGGCGGAGGTTCACCCTGAAGGTCTCCTTGGTGCTCTCGATGAAGTCGTCGAGGCCGAGGCCCCGAAAGAGGAGATAGACACCGACGGCGGCGAGGATGGCGACGACGGCGAAGTCGGACCTCCCGAGGAAGCTGAAGGTCGAGTATATGAGGAGGGCGAGGCCTATGGGTATGAAGAATGTGTGGCTGATCTTCGGGTCCCTGAAGACCTGCTTGAGGAGGTAGTAGGTGCTCTCCAGGTTGTGGCTCTGCTTCACCAGGACCCTCCTAACGCCGTCGACTTTTACCCGGGACTGGATTAGGGGGAGGATCGCCTCGTCCTCAGCCCCGTCCGAGACTACCACCACCCCCTCCGGCCGGAACCTCTCGATGAGGGCGTCGATCTGATGTGCGATCTTCCCGTCGGATACGAGGCCCACGTTGGAGTCGCCTGCCACCGAGGCGATCTCGACGGCCCGACCCTGGGATGCGAGGTCGTCGTAAACCTTGATCCCGCCGAGGATGGTGTTGACGTCAGAGTCCTCGGGGTCTGCCAGGCCCAGCTTTAGAGTCGCCTCGACGTTGGCGGCCCTCCCGACGATGGGGCTCTCGATCCCGGCCTTCCGGCCCAGGTCGTCGTCTCGATCGATGCAGAGCACCAATATTTCCATACTCGAAATATCATCGGACAAGAACGTACTTAAAGATTCGCCGAGCTTCGGATCTCGAATAGAATATTCCGATTGAAAAAGGATATTAATCGCCGAGGGGAAGAAGGACGATTATGAAAATGACGATCTTCATCCTGGCGGCGGCCCTGGCGTTCGCCTTATCGGCTCCGGGCTCTGCCATCGCCTTTGAAGACATTCAGCACGCCGTCGAAGTCTACAACCTGGGCGCCGAAAACGCCCCGGACATCTTGAAGACCCTCCTCGGAGACGAAAGGGTCCAGATAGAGATATCAAAGTCGGACGGCTCAGTCCTCATGGCGGGCCTTGAGACGAAGGACGGCATCATAGTGAACACGACGGAAGGGGAGATCGAAGACCCGACGATAGTGGTGAACTCCACAGAGGATGCGATCACCAGGGTCTTCAAGTCGGACGACCCGGTGGCGGCCTTCCAGGAGGCAAATGACCTGGGCGAGATCAGCATCGAGGGCACAACCTGGAAGGCAAAGGCCAAAGTGAAAGCTGCCCTCTCCAGCACCGCGGTCCTCAGGTTCCTCGCGAGCCTCCTCGGGAAGTGAGCATCACCGGCGGAGGTCTATATTCTCCGCCACTATCTTGTGGGCGCAGAAGTCTCCGCCCATGGTGCAGACCTTCCCGTCGGACGGGGATCTTTCGGCCATCATCCTCATCGCCGTCTCGGGATCGATGGCCGATGGCGAAAGAGCATGTCCCGCTGAGCCCTGCCCATGGCCAGGTCCTGGTCCCGGTCGCCGTTCTTGATCATATCGCCGACGGAGGCTGCCACCCTAGCGGCCATCACCCCCTCCTTTACGTGCTGGACGTTGGGGAGGGCCAGATGCTCTGCGGGGGTGACGTAGCAGATGAAGTCTGCCCCGCTGGCGCTGGAGATGCTCGCGCCGAGGGCCGCCACCAGGTGATCGTACCCGGGGGCGATGTCGGTGACCAGGGGCCCCAGCATGTAGAAGGACCTCTCCCCCGAGAGCCGTTTCATCACCTTGACGTTCGCCGCGATCTCGTCTATGGGGATCTGCCCCGGCCCCTCGACGATCGTCTGGACCCCGATGTCGTTGGCCCTCTCCGCCAGCTCGCTTTTGATTATCAGCCCCCGGATCATGGCCCTGTCGGTGGCGTAGGGGACGGCCCCGGCCCGAAATCTTATTCATATGAGATAAATATGGAGCGTTCTCGGATCTCGGCGATGCTGATCATCGGTCATGGTTGCCATCTTCTCCCGACTATCCTGAAGATCGTTACAGTCATCCTCTCCTGATTATCCAGAAGATCGCGACCGCACCGACGACGTTTATCACCAGGATCAGGATGGCAGCGACCGACTTCCGGTTCAGCCGGTCGAAGATCGAAGGTACCATCTCCTCCGAGCCCCGAGGAGACTCGCCGGTCAGATCGAGAACCTGGTCACCATATAGTTGAACAGATGCCTCCCTTCCACCCGACTCCACTGAGTAAGACCCCCGCTCCATGTTCTTGAAGAGGTATTGGGAATCGCCGGTGGCCCGAGCCACGAGGTCGCCATCTCTTCGAACTTCGACGTCGGCCACCTTCCCGACGTCGACGGTGAGGTCGAAGCATTTCGAGACGGGGATGACCCGCCCCTCGGATAGGGGCAGATCCGGCCTCATGCCCAACAGGTCCAGGAGGGTGGGGGCCAGGTCCACCTCCGACCAGTTCCCGGCCAGGACGAGGTCGTCCGTCCCGGGCCCGATGAAGACCGCCGGGACCTTGAGAGACTCCGGCTGGGACGAGTACTTGGCGGAGGAGTGGCCGCCTTTGCCCTCGTCAGAGGGAAAGGACATGCCGTGGTCGGCGGTGATCAGAATAACGACGTTGTTAGATTCGCAGGCCTCGACGAGCCGCCCGAGGGGGGCGTCGAGGCCCGATATCGTCTCGACGTACCCTTTGGGTCCCAGATTGTGGCCGGCGCTGTCGACGGCCCCGACGTTCACCATCAGCAGGAAGGGGCGAGATCCCATCGCACTGACGACCTCGGCGGCGGCGTCCAGCCCCCAGGCGTTGTAACCGACGTAGCCGGGGACGCCCCTCTCCTGGTTGTAGAGGGGGAAGCGGTCTCTCCAGGCCCAGAGGAGGTCTTCTAAGTCCGAAGGAAGGTCGGCCTTGGAGCCGAGAAGGGGCTCGGCGCCCCAGAGGGAGTTGTCGTCGAAGAAGAGGAGGCCGTCCTGCTCCAGGACCATGCCGATGGAGTCGCCCCGCTGGAGGAGGGCGATGCAGACGAGGCCCTCCTCCCTGGCGAGATCGAAGATCGTCGCTCCGGGGGTGCCCAGAATTGCGGTGTCGGCCCACGAGCAGCCCGTCACCAGGACCGAGTGGCTGGGGCCCGTCTCCGGGACGGGGACGGTCACGTTAAGAACTCGGGCGCCCCTCCCCGTCAGGTTGAAGAGGAGGGCGGAGCCGAGGGGGCTCTCATCATCGACGGCTCGGGCCCGAAGCTCGGGATAAACGTAAGCTGACCCCATGCCGTCGACGACGAGGATGACGGCCCCGGCGGGATCGGAGCCATCGCCCACGGGAACTTCCGTCAGGGGGCGGCCCGATCCTGTCAGGATGAAGAGGATGAGGAGGGCGAAGAGGGGGCGCATCTCAGAAGTCGGTCATCACTCTGTACTGATCTATCTCCGTCTGCTTCAGCTCTGCCAGGAACTGCTCGGCGGCGTCCTTGACGTCCTTGGACCCGGTGATCGCCCTGCCGGTGACGACGATGTCGGCCCCGGACTTGAGGGCTGCGGCGACGGTATCGACTCTGATCCCGCCGGCGACGGCGACGAGGAGCTGCCGGTCGGTCTCGGCTGCCATCTTCTTGATCTCGGCTATGGCCTCCCAGCTGTGCTTCTCCGACTCCTGGTCGATCGCCCTGTGCATCTCCACCACGTCAGGGAGGGCCGCAAGGGACCGGAGGACCGCCAGGGGGTCGGGGACGTTCAGCATGTCGATCACCGAGTAGATCCCTGTCTTCCTCGCCTCTTTGATCGCCAGCTCCAGGGTCTTCTTCGGGGCGAGCCCCGAGATCACCACGGCGTCGGCGGTGGCGTCGGCGGCGAGCCTCACCTCCAGGTTCCCGGTATCCAGGGTCTTGAGGTCCAGGACCACAAAGGAGCTGGGCCGGACGTTTCTGATCTCCCTCACCACCGAGGCCCCGAACTTCTTGACCAGGGGCGTTCCCACCTCGATGAGGAGGTGGTCGCTATCCGGAAGCTGGGATAGGACCTTTCGGACGACCGCCAGGTCCACCAGGTCCAGAGCCACCTGGAGGTAGGGCGGGTCCCAGAGCCTGATGACCCTAAAGCCCATGATCGGGTGGGTCGACCTATCCTTCTCGTAGAGGACGGTATCGATGTCCGGGAAGCCCTCCATCGCCCTCTTCACCGCGAGCTTCGTGGCGCCGTAGTTGTACCGGTATATGGCGTCGTAGTCCCGGGCCTGGGGGTGGATGAAGACGCTGACGACCAAGACCAGGTTCTCGACCTCGGCTTTTGGGATAACCCCCTCGGCGACGGAGTCGGCCACCGCCTTGGCGACGGCGGTCTGGGCGGGGCCGAAGATCTGAGCGGCCTGGTCCATGCTCTTCACTGTGACCTTCGGCACTATCAAGGTGGCGGGCTTAGGCGGAAGGTTGGGCCTTATCACTGAAAGAAGCGGGGTGTGGCCCGCCGAGAGCTGGGCGAGGCCGTTCGCGAAGGCCATCCCCACAGGTCCGTCTTTGTCACCGATTAATAGATCGATATGAGCGAGTTCGGGCTCGTCCCCCATCAGCGCCTCTCCTATCAAAAACAAGCGTTCACCTCGAAAGCGAAAAACATCTCGCCGGTATTAATCTTTTTGCACAGGCCCGAATCGTCAGAGGAGAGGAAGACAGCCTTGGCCTCAGATCACCTGCCAGTAGATGAGAGGGGCCAGAGCGAGGAGCGTGAGCCCCGTCGCCAGCCTGATCCCGGCCCGATGGTCCTTCCTAAAGTCGTCGACCTTCTCGGGGCTCATGCCCAGGGCGATGACGCCGCCGAGGATGAGGATCGGCGATACGATCCCCAGGTTGTAGAAGAGGAGGTAGGCCGCCCCCGAGGAGTATCCCTCCCTGGAGATGAGGCCGAGGATGGCGATGTAGACGGCGCCGACGCAAGGAGCCTTCACCAGGGAAAAGAGGGCCCCCAGGAGGAAGTAAGAGCTGAACTTCCCCTTCGAGAGGGCTCCTTCAACGTACTTCTGAGACCAGCTCGCCTTGAAGAGGGAATGGCCTCCGGCCGAAAGGCGCCTTGCGTCCTCGACGTGGACGAGCCCCAGGGCAACGAGAAGGATGGTGAGGGCGATCCGAAACCTCGAGGCCACCGCCTCGGCGTGGATGGTCTTCAGCATCCCGACGCCGAAGAGGTAGTAGATGACGAATATCCCCAAAGAGAAGAAGGCCACCATCAGAACCAGGTCCCGACGGCGGCCACTGCTGGAGATGACGGCGGTGGCGAGAAACGCCAATATCCCCAGAAGGCAGGGGTTGAACCCGGCCAGGAGCCCCGCCAGAAATACCGTAGCCATGGAGAGGGAGGAGACGGCGATCTCCTCTTCGGACCCGTCGGGGACCGTCACAGGGCCAAAGCCTTCCTCTGGTGAGCCTATGGCGCCCGGCGCCTCGGGCCCTCCGGTCCCGGACGAATCCGAGGCGAGGGCCTCCCTGACCAGCGCCTCCAGGAGGGCCTGGTCGCCTTCGTAATCCTGGTAAGCGATCGATACGTTACCGGCCACGATGGAAGGAACTCCGCCCTTGAGCCGGTGCTCCCGGACTACATTTCGCCCCTCCTCGGTATATACGTCGTAGATCGCAAGCTTTCTATCCGGATAGTCGGCCAGAACCTCCTCCAGCGTCCCCTCGGCGGCGGCGCACTTGGTGCAGCCCGGAGACTTCACCAAGATCACGTCGTCCGCGGCCCCCGTCAGGGCGAAAAAAGGCATGACGGCGAGGGCGAGGATGGCCAAAAGGCCTAGGGTGGATGCCGACCTTCCGGTGCCGGATAGAGAGCGAGACATCAGGGACGGGACAGGGATGATGACATATAAAAAGTTAATTTTGGAGCTGCCGGACGATCCCCGACGCTCCAAAGATCATAGATCTGCGGGATCACTCCTCGGCGGTGGCGACCGTCAATAGGGGCACGTTCCCGTCGGAGTCCTCCTTGGAGGCGAAACCGACGGAGGCGTCCCCTGCTGCCACCATGACCAAGGTGAAGGGACAGTCGGGACACTCATCGATCGCCTTCCTCACGACGTTGGCGGCGTCGAACTCGTACCAGCCCTCTTCGGTGACCTCTATGAGATCATCCACCTCTTCATCGTACTCGGGCTTATCTTCGTCCCATGCGATGGTATCCTCGTAGAAGCCGTGGTTGTAGAAGTGGAGCTCCACCTCGCCGGGGGTCTCTATCTCTTTGGCGTAGACCTTCAGGGTCGCAGAATCTACGTCATCGGAGGATTCTATCCCCAGGGCGTCGATCATGAGGACCGTATCGAAGCCGAGCCAGGACTCCCTCGCAGGATCGGAGGAGGAGACCCAGAGGATCTCCTCGGTGCCGAAGTTATCTTCGTCGACGCCCTCGACGATATACGTGTCGTCCGTCAGCATGCTCTCGGAGGACCAGCTCATGGCGATGGCCGCCCCCAACATCAGGACGGCACAGGCCAGGGCGCAGCCCAATTTTAGCGAATATTTCAAACTGAACACCTCAAGCCCCCATGAGCCGGGATAAATAAAAAGACTTTTGTTCATCTTTGACCTACATGACCCCTATAAAAGCCTCCTGGAGGGCGGGGCTGAAAATTTTGGCCCCCAGCAACCGTTTATTCCCGATAAGGGGTCCCGTTAGCTTTATTAACCGAAGCTCCTCCTTAAGCTCGGTGGGTTAGGTTGAGAGCTTCAGCGGACCATTGCCGCCTCTTCAGCGCCACGGCGACCCTGGCGATTCTGTTATTGACGGCCGCATCGGCGACGACTTATCAGACAGGCTCAGACCTCCAGGCAGCGATAAATGGAGCCGCTGCCGGAGATACGATCCTCGCAGGTCCTGGGGTCTACGACAGGGTGGAGATCGCAAAGAGCATCAGCCTTGTGGGCACGAACGCCAGGATCAGGGCCGGCGAGCGGGATATAGGGCTCAAGATCGCGGCAGACGGCGTGAGCGTCTCGGGCTTCACCGTCGAGGGCGGTTTTTACGGGATCCATCTGGTGGGCTCTCATAACTGCACCATCACCAACAACACCGTCACCGGATCTGTCCAGTGGGGGATAGGCCTCGTCTTCTCCGACGAGAACAGGATCGAAGATAACGTCGCGAACTACAACGGCCTCGGCGGCGAGGGGTGGTACGGAATATACCTCTCCAACTCGAACCGAAACCTCATCAGAAACAACGTCGCGAGCTCCAACGGCGAGTACGGGATATGCCTCTTCCCCTCCTGCTCCGAGAACGTGATCCGGGGGAACGCGGCGGAGGATAACGATTACGGCATCTACGCCTTCACCGACTGCGACGAGAACCTGATCATGAAGAACAGGCTCTCCAGGAACAAGAACTCCGGGATCAAGATGATCCATGGCTGCTCCAACAACCAGATCCTCGAAAATGATATCTCAGAAAACGGCGTCGTGGGGGTATTCCTCCAGTCCGGGTCGGGGTACAACCTCATAAGAGGAAACGAGATCGCCGACAACTCAGACTTCGGGATCCAGATCCAAGAAGGCCCCGACGGAAACAACACCGTTCTCGAGAACAACATATCCGGGAGCGAGAAGGGGGTCTTCGTCAACACCGACGGAAACCACGTATACAAGAACAGGATCTTCGACTGCGTCATCCCCGCCGAGGATAGGGGGGTGAACCAGTGGTATGCGGCCTATCCTGAGGGCGGAAACTTCTGGGGCGACTACGTAGGATCCGACGAGTTCAGCGGCCCCGGCCAGAACGTCTCGGGGAGCGACGGATTTGCAGACCTTCCCCGCGTCATCAACGAGAGGGCGAGAGACGTCTACCCCATCATGGGCGACGCGGTCTTACCCCTCAAGCTCGTCGACGCCTCCATATATCCGGCCCGAGCCCAGCTGGGCGCTCCGGTGACGGTGGAGGCGGTCGTCGACTCTAAATACGGGGTCGCCACGATATCGGCCCGGACCAAGAACGTCCTCACGACCTCGATGCCCAACCAGTACATCCGGATGGACCGATCCGACGGGAACGTCTTCGTCGGCACCCTCCAGACCGCCCTGATGGAGGAGGGGAGGTACGCCATCGTCCTCTCGGCCAAGGACGCGAAAGGGTACGAGATGGAAGAGGAGCTGGGAGAGGTGGAGCTCCTCCCTCGGTCCGGATGGGACTTCAACGAGGCCCTATCTCAACAGCTTTAAGGTGATCACACTTCGCAATTAGTTTTAGGGGAAAAGCCATGTTATTTTTGGTTAGAGAAGACGGATCTTCAAATCGCAGGCCCGGCGCAAGGGCCGGGGGCAAATTTTCAGGTATCCTGTCCAGGATCGGCAAGACTGCCTGGACTTTGGCTCTGATATTCGCTCTGGTCGCCGTTGTAAATGCGACATCCAACCAGAATTATGAGGAGCTTACAGATGCGCACAAGGGCAGGTGGGACTGCCCCGCCTGCAAGGGGATAACGACCTCCAATCTGGACATCTTCAACTTCCTCGGCCACACCTGGGGGGACGATACCGCGGGCGTGAAGCCCCTGAGGCCGGAGGAGGCCCGGGCCGCCATGGAGAACGAGTCCGAGAGCGATGACGGAGAGTTCGTTCACCCCGAGTTTCTCGCCTCCGTCGAGGAGGCCGAGGGCGCCGACGTGATCCTGGACGTGGGGTCCGACTACGAGACCTCCCACATCAAGGGGGCGATCCCCCTCTACTGGGACGAGCTCCTCGACGAGAATAACAACCCCAAGTCCGCCGCCGAGATGGCCGAGATCTTCGGGAACGCCGGCATATCCCCCGACGACTCGGTGGTGGTCTACGGCGACTGCGAACCCTGCGACGGCATATCCGTCGCCCCCTTCGTCTTCTGGGCCCTGAGATACCTCGGCCACGACGACGTCATGGTCCTGGACGGAGGGCGAGAGGAGTGGAAGGCCGCGGGGCTAGCAACGGAGACGAAGGCGAACGAGAGGCCCGCTGTGACCTACGAGCCCCGGGTGAGGTCGGGGCTGTTGGCCGACTACGAGGCGGTTTCCAGCGGCGAGCTCCAGCTCGTCGACGCCCGGACCCTCGAGGAGTACGCCGCGGACAAGATCCAGGGCTCCATCCACATCGATTATGACGAGGTCCAAACGGGCGGCCGGGTGCGGAGCAGCGGGGACCTGGCGGACGCCTTCGCCAGCCTCGACGCTGACGGGCCGGTCGTCGTCTACTCCAACGCCGGCGCCAGGGCGGCCATGGTCTGGTACGCCCTCCAGCTGATGGGATACGAATCGAGCCTCTACACCTGGAACGACTGGGAGGCGAACCTGCCCCCCGTCAGGGCCGTCCTGAAAGACGTCCGGGCCGACCCGAACCCCGCCAGGCCCGGCCCAGTGAAGATATACGTCACCTTTGAGGTCGTTCCCGATGAGGGCGATTCTGATACGGACCTCTTCGCGACGGAGGAGACCGTCGCCGCCGAGGATGAGGTCGTCGAAGGTTCGGCTGCAGTTACTGAGGTGGCGGAGGAAATAGCCGGAAATGATACCGGGTCCAACGAGACGATCGTCAGCGGAGCCGAGATCGAGGAGATGATATCAGAGCCCTCCATGGAGGAGCCGACGGTGAAGACGATGGACTGCGTCGCCTGCTTCAACCCCGTAACCCTCTACGCCTCCGGCTCAAAATCCTCTGAAGTGACGGGTGGGGTCAAGCTCGGCTCGATGGCCGACACCAGCACGGCGCAGATCACCGTTGCGGGGGCCCAGATCCAGAACCAGGACGGCGAGGAGATGGCCACAATAGAGCTCGCCCCCACCCTTGGCGACGAGCGCGTCGGGACGTGGGACGCCACGGGCGTGCCAGACGGAGTCTACGTCGTCACCGTGGCGGCAGCCGCTGGCGGCGAGATCTCCTACTTCGAGGACGTCCTGACGATCGAGATCAACAGCTCAGCTCCGGTCCAGGAGACAGAGACGACCTCCGCCAGCACGGGGATCAGAAAGCTGGGAAGTTATTAATCGGATGAAGAAGTAAAATCTCCGGAGATGAGCCGCCCAAATCCTTCATTTTTATCGGTCGCCCTGGTGGCGATCGTAGTCTTCGTCTCCAGCGGCGCGGCCATCTCCGTCAGCCTTCACGAACCTCAGGAGGTCTCGCCAGGGTGGTTCCTCCAGAGGTTGGACTCGGCCTTGAACCCCGACGACGACGGAGAGGCTCCTGTCATCTTCAACGCCCACGTGGCTCCGATGATCATGAAGCAGGGCGACCCGAACGTCGCCGGGGTCGAGATCTCCGCCTGGGTGAGTGACGACGGGGCGGTCGAGACCGTCTACGCCGAGGTGGGCGGGCGGTACGTGCCCCTCATCGACCTCGCCCGGAGCGGAAGGTACGAAGGTCGCTGCAGCTCCAACCTCTCGCCCGGAGACCACAGGATCGTCATCGTCGCCGTAGATCGGGCTGGAAACGCCGCCATGTATGGCGACTTGGTCCTCAAGGTCCTCGACCCCCTCGACCTCAACTCCAACCGGATCGAGGACAGCCTCGAAGAGCGGGAAGATCGGGAGCTCCAAGTCATCGTCCTCACCGAGGAGAACGTATCCCTGAAGGGCCGGGAGCCGGAGGCCCAGGAGAGGGTGGACGAGGAGTTCAAGGTCCTCTCCGGCGCCTCGATGATGGTCCCGAGGGACGAGCTGGAGGGGCTCGCCAAGACCGAGGGGGTGAAGGGAGTTTACGAGGATAAGAAGCTCACCATCCTGGGCGACGTCTCGGAGGGGTACACCCCCAGGACCGACCCCCGATTCGGCACCGACGGCTACGATGGAAGAGGCATGACGGTGGCGATCCTCGATACCGGAGCCGACCCCAACCACCGATCCATCGACGACATGGACGACGACATCCTGACCGTCGACCCCAAGATCATCGCCTTCAAGGACTTCGTCAACGGCAGGGAGGATGTCTACGACGACCATGGCCACGGCACCCACTGCGCGAGCCTCATCGCGGGGACCGGCGATCAGGGCGGGGTGGCTCCCGGAGCCAACCTTGTGGTGATCAAGGTGATGGACAAGGACGGCGCATGCTACCTGTCCGACGCCCTCACCGCCCTCGACTGGATTTTAGAGAACCAGGGAGACCTGGGGATAGACGTGATCTCCTTCAGCGTCGGCGGCGAGGGGCCGAGCGACGGGTCCACCCTCCTCGATTCGGCCTGCGACAGGATGGTGGACGAGGGGATCATCATGTGCGTCGCCGCCGGCAACTCCGGCCCCGCCGAGAGGTCCATCGTCACGCCGGGGACCGCAGAGAAGGTGATAACCGTCGGCGCCATGGACCCCGCGGGAGAGATATTCCAGAGGTCGTCCCGGGGCCCGACCCCCGACAACCGGGTCAAGCCGGACCTGGTGGCGGTGGGGGTCGACGTCGCCTCAGCCCAGTCAGGAACCCTCCACGGCGAGGGGACGATGTCCGGGACCTCCATGGCCGCGCCCCAGGTGGCGGGAGCCGCGGCGGTGATCCTGGAGAAGCAGCCCGGCCTCGACCCCGCCTCCGTCAAGAGGGCCCTCCTTCGGTCCGCCGACGACATAGGCCTTTCGGGCCCTGACAACACCTACGGCTACGGAGCCATCAACCTCTCCTCTGCCCTATCCCTCGTGGAGGAGCCGAAAGAGAGGGCCGACCCCCAGGTCTTCAGCCTCGAGCTGAGCAGGTCCACGGCCTCGGCCGGAGATCCCGTCATGATCGAGGCGGGGGTCTCGGGAGACGTATCCTCGGTCGAGATCCACGTCGTCGGCGAAGGCAGGGAGATCAGGATCCCCATGCGCGACTTTGACGGCAACGGCGTATATTCTGGCCGCTGGGAGACGAGGTTCTGGGACCCCGGCGGATATTCGATCGAGGTGGAGGCCACCGACCCGTTTGGCGGGATGGGGACGACCGCCGTCCCCTTCGTCCTGGCATGAGGTGAAGGCGATGGACCCTAAAGAGGAGATATCGAAGTTCGGGCGAAAGGTCGTCGCCTCGGGCCTCGCTTACGCCCATTTCGGCAACATCAGCCTTATTTTCGAAGGAAAGATCCTGATCACCTCCACGGGATCGATGCTCGACGAGATCGGCTCCGACCAGGTGATCGAGGTGACCCGGGAGGGGCCGTGTCCCGAGGACGTCCTCGCCAGCTGCGAGACCGTCGTCCACAGGGCCATCTACGAGAAGACGAAGGCCGAAGCCGTCATCCACACCCACTCTCCTTACGCCGTCGCCACCTCGATCCTGGAGGAGGGTCCCTTCGAGCCGATGGACGGCGAGGGGTCCAGGTTTCTCGGCGCCGTCCCCATCATCGATGGGGAGATGGGAAGCCTCGATCTGGCGAAGAACGCCTCGGCCGCCCTTTTGGGCAGCAGAGCCTGCATCGTCCGGGGTCACGGCGTCTTCGCCGTCGGCGCGACCCTCGAGGAGGCCTACATCGTCGCCTGCATGGTGGAGCACAGCGCCATGGTTCGGCGGCTGGTGAACGTGGGGTGAAAAAAAGTGATGCCCCCGTCAGCTGACGGGGGCTGGCTCGAAGCCTCTATGTCCATCAGAGGCACCTGGTTTTAGTCTTCCGGCGATGTTACTCCATCGGCGGATAGACGAAGGCGCCGTGCTCGGCGAGGTCGTAGTCGACGTGCATGAACTCGGTCAAGAACTCCTGGTGGATCGCCTCGGGGTCGAGGTCGCTGAAGAGATCAGGGTAGAGCCACTTGGCGACGGCGACGGTCCCGATGGTCATCTGAGGGCCGAGGGAGAAGTCGCCTGAGATTATGTAGACCCGATCGTTTTTCACGGCGTCCACGAGATCGAAGCCGGGAGCTGTCATGATCCCGTCTCGATACGCTCCCAGGGGAGCGTCGTCTTCCGCCTGGTAGCCGCCGCTGTAGGAGAGGCCTATGATCACTGCGGGGTTCTCCTCCATCACCCACTCCGCCTCGACGTCGCCGTTGTAATCGATCTTCTTTTTAGCGATGTTCACCCCCCAGCGACGTCGCAGAGGTCGGTGTAACCGGTATCGCTGGCGTAGGCCCACCGGACGGAAGGCTCCTTGTCGGTGCTCTCCCTCTCCAAAAAGACCCTGACCCTGTCCTCTTCGGGGATTTCGGAGACCCTCTCCATAACGGCTCCCATGTATTGGTCGTACCACTCGTCATAATCTTTTACAGCCTCTCGATCGCCGATGAGGTAGCCGAGGGCCATCATCTCCTCTTTCAACTTGTCGGACCGAGAGAGGTCGAACCGCACGAGGGCGACCTCGGGAGGGAGCTTATCGTCCAGCTGGTCCTGGGGTCCGAGATGGGTGAAGGTGATGACGAGGTCAGGATCGAGCTCGAGGATCGCCTCGACGTCCGGCTCCTTGGTGGCACCAACTGAAGGTCTCGTGCTCAGGTTTCCGAAGAGCAGATCTCGCTCACGAACTGTGCTATCGACGCCGACGATCTTCTCCTCGCCGCCGAGGACTATGACGGCGGTGGCGTGGCGCATCTGGAGGGGAACGATCCTCGAGACGGGAACGTTCACCGTCACGACCTTATCCGTCGAGTCGATGAGGGTGATCTCCGTCGGATCGCCCCGGATTATCTCCTCCACCCGATCCAGGTCGTCCTCGTCGAGGTCGCCGTCGTGGTCGGCGTCCGCAAGCTCCGTCTCCTCCTCCGATCCACCGATCATCGCCTCGATGGCGGCGATATCCTCCTCGTCTATGACGTCGTCCGTATTGGCGTTGCCGAATATGTGCAAGGTGTCGCCCGCGGCCATCGAGGGCACCGCCAGCAACAGAAACAGAAATGATGATAGCATCAACGTGGGTATGGTCTTCATGATCTCGATCCTCCGATTTGGCGGCTGTCCGAGGGATGGTAGTCCGCCATGGCTCCTCAAGGAGCCGCTTGGTTATAACTATTTCTATCTAAGTAATACAAAAGGTCATGAAATGGATTAAGTGTGTGCGATCAGCCCCTTCACCCAAGTCGCTTTAGAAACAAAGAGAGGTCCTGAAGGTCGATCAGCGGCGACTTTATCCCACCCCTCAAAAAAGATATTAACTGGCAGGGCGAGTCTCTGATCATGAGCTCCGCCTTCTCGATCGGGAGGATCGCCGGGATCCCCATCAGGCTTCACATCACCTTCCTCGCGATCATACCCTTCGTCGCCATCGGATTCGCAAACATTCGTGGAAGTTTGCCCATAGATTCCGTCACCCTCTTTGGCGAGGTCTACAAACTCTCCTACGGGTTTGGGGCTGTCGAGCCTCCCATAACGAAATGGCTCTACTCCTTTGCCTTCTCCATCCTCCTCTTCATCTGCGTCGCCCTCCACGAGCTGGGCCACTCCTTCATCGCGATGAGGTACGGGATTAAGATCAGGAGCATCACCCTCTACTTCTTCGGCGGCGTAGCCTCGATGGAGGACATCCCCCGAGACCCGGGGATGGAGGCGAGGATGGCGGTGGCGGGGCCGAGCGTCAGCGGGATCCTCGGGGTCGGATCGATCCTTCTGAGTTTCCAGTCGGCCATCCTCCTGGGCGGCGGCCACCCCCTAACCACCCTCCTCTGGACCCTGGGGGTGATCAACATCGTCCTCATGGTCTTCAACCTCCTGCCGGCCTTCCCCATGGACGGGGGGAGGGTCCTCCGGGCCTGGTTCGCCTCCCGGATGGCCTACGTCGAGGCGACGAGGCGGGCGGCGAACATCGGCAAGTTCTTTGCGATCCTCATGGCCTTCCTGGGCCTCTTCGGCGGAGGCATCCTCCTGGTGGTGATAGCCGTCTTCATCTACATCGCGGCCTCTGACGAGGAGAGGTCGACGGCCATCGTCGTCCCCCTGGAGGGGGTTAAGGTGAGAGACATCATGTCGAAGGACCCCAAGACCGTCTCGCCGGAGACGCCCCTCACCGAGATCATGAACCTCATGTTCCGCGAGAAGCATCGGGGCTACCCGGTGACGGTGGACGGGAAGCTCGCGGGGATCGTGACCATCTCCGACGTCCAGAAGGTCCCCGAGGAGAAGAGGGGCACCACCACAGTGGGGGAGATCATGGTGAAGGCGATATACGTCATCGAGCCGAACGCCGACGCCGCCGAGGCGATGAAGAAGATGATGGAGCGCCAGATCAGGAGGCTTCCCGTGATGGAGGACGGCCAGCTCGTCGGCATAGTCTCCCGATCAGACCTCCTCAGGGCGATAGAGATCTGCTCTGGGTGGTGATCAGACCAATCGAATCCGCCGCCATCGTCCACAAAGGGTTTTTTTAGGTGGTCGTCCTTTGATGGGCCACCGCGAGGTAATCGAATTGGAAGATATGGATTCAAAGGGCGCCGGAGAGGCAGAGATCCGCCAGGCCCCTCAGGAGGGCAAAAAAGGCGAGATCGTCATCGTGGGGACGGCTCACGTATCCGAGAAGAGCGTCCAAGAGGTGACGCGAGCCATCGAGGAGCTGCACCCCGACGTCGTCGCCGTGGAGCTCTGCAACAGGAGGTACCGCGCCCTCACGGGCCAGGAGGAGACGGGAGAGATCCAGATAAAGGAGATCCTCAGCGGCGGCAAGCTCTACCTCCTCCTGGTCCAGTGGTTCCTCGCCTACGTCCAGAAGAAGATCGGCTCTGATCTGGGGGTCAAGCCCGGCTCCGAGATGATCGCCGCCATCGAGGTCGCCGAGAGGACGGGGGCGAGGGTGGCTCTGGTGGATAGAGACATCGCCGTCACCATCCAAAGGTTCTGGTCTGCGATGAGCTTTTTGGAGAAGGCGAAGCTCGTCGGCTCGATGATCCCCGCGGCCTTCGGGAAGGGCGAAGAGATCGACATCGAGAAGGTCACCGAGGAGGACGTCGTCTCTGCGATCATCGAGGAGTTCCGGGAGGTATCGCCGGGGGCCGCTCAGGTTCTGATCGACGAGAGGGACGCCTTCATCGCCCGAAACCTGATCCGCCTGGGAAGAGAGGGACGAGTGGTGGCCGTCGTCGGCGCTGGCCACAGGGAGGGGATAACGAAGTACCTCGCCCATCCAGAGAAGATCCCATCCTTCGAGAAGATGGAGAGGACCTCCAAGAGGAGGGTCTCGGCCCCCAAGCTGATCGGAGCCGCCCTGACGCTTCTTGTGGTGGTCACCATCGCCGCCGTCCTGATCGCCGGCAGCGGTAGCGAGCGGTTCCTCGACGCCCTCAAGATCTGGTTTCTGGCGACCGGCGTCCTCAGCGCCGCGGGAGTCGTCCTGGCCCGGGGCCACCCCCTATCGGCCCTGACCGCCTTCATGGTCGCCTGGATGACGAGCCTAAACCCCCTGATCGCAGCGGGCTGGTTTGCAGGGATCGTGGAGGCCTGGAAGAGGAAGCCTACCATGGCCGACACAAAGAAGCTCGCCGAGGCCGAGACCTTCAAGGAGCTGATGGCGATACCCCTCTTCCGAGTGATACTGGTGGCTGCCCTCGCCAACGTCGGGTGCATAGCGGGGACGGTCCTGGGGGCCTACCTCATCCTCAAGATGTCCGGGCTGAGCCCTGAGGATCTTGTGGGCGGCATCCTCTAAAAACGCCCATGAATGTGAGGACGAACGCTCCCCAAAGTGACGCCCATCTTCCCCTCGGCGGAGATGGATCGCTCTTCTCCCCCGCAAACTACTTCTCTTCTCGATTCCATCCCAACCGCAGTGCTGGCATGGGCGGGATACATTCTTTGAGCGAGTTGAGGTCGGTTTTATGTGGGCCCTTCGGCTCATCAGGAGCCGTTGGCCTGTTTCCTCATCCATAAGCAGAAATGGAGTCGATGTTGGAGGACTTCGATTTACTCGTTAATGAACAAAATAGAAGGAGGGCAGAGGAATGGATGCAGCAGATCTGGAGAAGGTGGACGAGATAATTGACGGATATCGAGGTCAAGAGGGGGTTCTGATCCAGCTTCTTTTAGACCTGCAGAGCGAACTCCACTGGATACCAAGAGATGTCATCGATCATTTGAGCGAAAGGTTGGGGGTTCCCACCAGTCAGATCTACAGAATCGCCAGCTTCTACAAGGCCATCAACCTCAGCCCCGTGGGCAGGCATATGATACAGGTCTGCATGGGCACCGCATGCCAGGTCCGGGGGGCCCAGAAGGTGCTGGACTTCACCGCCTCGAGGCTGAATATAAGGCCGGAGGAGACGACTCCGGATCTGGCCTTCAGCCTGAGGAAGGTGAACTGTCTGGGATGCTGCTCGATGGGTCCTGTGTTGACGGTGGACGACGAGTACTACGGCGGCGTGACCCTGGAACGGGTGGAGAAGATCCTGAAGAAGCGAAGTTGAGGGGAGATTATGCCAAAGCTTGCCTCATTTCAGGACCTCGAGGATATGAGGGAGAGGTTGAGGTCCCGAATAGATCCCGGCGAGTCGGGAGCGCCAAAGATAGCGGTCTGTGCAGGCACGGGATGTCTGGCTCTCGGAGCGCGAAAGGTCATCGATTCCTTCAGAGAAGAGATGGCCGAGAGGGGCCTTGAAAAGAAGATCGAGCTGAAGGAGACGGGATGTCCAGGATTTTGCGAAAAGGGCCCCATCGTCGTGGTATACCCCCTGGGGGTTCACTACATAAAGGTCAATCCGAGAGACGTGCCGGAGATACTGGAGGAGACCGTTTTAAAGAACAGGCTGATCGATCGTCTCCTATACGTGGATCCTGCCACCGGGGTCAGGGCCGTCCACGAGGACGAGATCCCCTTCTACAAGCACCAGACCAGGATTTTAATAAATAATAATATAAAGATAAATCCTAAAAATATAGAAGATTATATAGCTCAAGGGGGGTACAGCGCCCTCGCCCGAGTTTTATCTGGAATGACGCCCCAGGAGGTGGTCGACGAGGTGAAGAGGTCCGGCCTTCGGGGCCGGGGTGGAGGAGGGTTTCCCACGGGGCTTAAGTGGGAATCTGCCATGAGGGCCTCGGGGAGCCCCAAATATGTGATCGTGAACTGCGACGAGGGCGATCCGGGGGCTTTCATGGACCGGGCGCTGATGGAGGGAAACCCCCACAGCGTCCTCGAAGGGCTCGTGATCGGGGCATATGCCACAGGATCGGTGGAGGGGTTCATCTACGTCCGGGCGGAGTATCCTCTGGCGGTCGAGAACGCTAGGATCGCCATAGCGCAGGCTCGAGAGATGGGCCTTCTGGGAGAGGACATCCTAGGATCGGGCTTTGATTTTGAAGTGAGGTTGCATCGGGGGGCCGGAGCCTTCGTCTCGGGCGAGTCCACGGCCCTGATCAATGCTCTGGAGGGGAAGGTTGGCGAGCCGAAGCCGAAGTACGTCCACACCTCCGAGAGGGGCTTATGGGGTTGCCCCACCCTTCTGAACAATGTTGAGACCTGGGCCAACATCCCCCTGATAATCAATCGAGGAGCCCGCTGGTTCAGCTCCATCGGGACTGAGGGAAGCAAGGGGACGAAGATATTTTCTCTGGTGGGAAAGGTGAACAACACCGGCCTTGTGGAAGTTCCCATGGGGATGACCCTGAGAGAGATAATATACGATATCGGGGGCGGAATTCCCGGAGGAAAAAGGGTCAAGGGGGTCCAGACCGGTGGGCCCTCGGGAGGGATAATACCCGAAGAGCATCTGGAGACGCCAGTGGACTTCGATCGGCTCACGGGGCTCGGCTCCATGATGGGGTCTGGAAGCATAATAGTTTTGGACGAAGATACCTGCGCCGTGGACCTGGCCCGCTACTTCGTGGACTTTCTCTGCGACGAGTCGTGCGGAAAGTGCGTCCCCTGTCGAGAGGGGCTGAGGCAGATGAGGGAGATCCTCAGCGAGATCGTGGCGGGAAGGGGGCGGGAGGAGGACCTCGATACCCTCCATGATATTGCGGGCCTGATGAGGTCGGCCTCTCTCTGTGCTCTGGGTCGGACGGCACCAAACCCAGTCTTGAGCACCATCCGCCACTTTGAGGACGAGTACGAGGCCCACATCCGGGACCGACGATGTCCCGCCCTGGTATGCGAGCAGCTGATATCTTATATCATCCGCCCAGACCTCTGCATAGCGTGCGGCCTCTGCAGGGAGAACTGCCCCCAGGGGGCGATATACGAAGTAGAGGGGGCAGAAGACGGCGAGAGCACCGTCATGGTCATAGATCAATCGAGATGCTCCCGGTGCGGCATATGCTTCCGCGTATGTCCGCCGAAGGTGAAGGCCGTCGTCAGGGTCTCCGAAAAATCGTCTCCCTCCCCGGTCCCAAAAGCCTCGACCCTCTCGCCCAGCGATGCGGGAAAGGAAGGCGAGAAGAGGTGACTCGACAATGGCGAAGGTGACGTTGAGGATAGATGATAGAGTGATAGAGACCGATGATGGGAAGACCCTCCTCGAGGCCGCCAGGGAAGAGGGCATTTATATACCCACCCTCTGTCATCACCCCGCCCTCGATCCCACCGGTGTGTGCAGGCTCTGCTCAGTGGAGGTCGAGAAAAACGGAAGAAAGATTATCGTGACATCCTGCAACTACCCCGTCGAGGGAGGGCTGAAGGTGAAGACCACCTCCCCCGACCTGTTCCATCTCCGGGCCATGATCCTCGAGCTCCTGCTGGCCAGGTGCCCCAAAGAGCCGAAGATCGCAAACCTCGCAAAGGAATACGGAGTCTCATCCCCCAGGTTCAGGCTCGCGGATGAGAGCTGCATCCTCTGCGGACTATGCGCCCGGGTCTGCCAGGAGCTGGTGGGGGTTTCGGCGATAAGCCCCGTCTCCCGCGGCGTCGAGAGGGCCATAGACGCTCCATACCGAGATTTTTCTAAAGATTGTATTGCCTGCGGCGCCTGCGCTTTGATCTGTCCCACAAGCGCCGTTAAAAAAATGAAGAACATTTACCCCCTGACGTCAGAGGAGACGAGAGAGATCGAGGGCCGTTTCCTTCGGGGGGAGATGGACGAAGATATCGGCGTATTTAGCGACGTTCTAGCATGCAGGGGTCATCGAGAGGGGCAGGATGGCGGGGCTGTCACCACCATTCTGGCCAAAGCTGTCGAGAGAGGCGCCATAGACGCCGCCGTCGTAGTCCTGTCGGGAGAGGAGTACAGGGCGGAGGCGGCCATAGCCGAGAGCGTCGGAGCCGTCCTGGACTCGCGGGGAACGAAATACCTGAGGGTGTCGGTCATCCCGAAGCTTTTGGAGGCGCTAAGAAGCGGAAAGAGGAGGCTGGCCGTGGTGGGGACCCCCTGCCAGATCAGAGCGGCAAGAAAGCTGGAACTCGAAGGAAGCCTCGGAGAGGAGTTTCCGGATGCGGAGATCATCCTTATCGGCCTCTTCTGTTTCGAAAGCTTCGACCGGGTGAAGCTGAGGCGCCACGTCCAGGATATGTTCGCCGCAGATCTCGAGAAGGCCGATAGAATACAGATAGGAAAGGGAAAGTTCTCGATATTCGTGGGGAGGGAAGAACATTCCTGCAAGGTTTCGGATCTGGAAGAGGACGTGAATGAAGGCTGTCGATTTTGTGGCGATTTCGTCTCTCGTCTGGCGGATATATCGGTGGGATCGGTGGGAAGCCCTGAAGGCTACTCCACGATCATCGTCAGGTCCGACCGGGGACGAAGGCTTCTGGAGCTGATAGAGGGTGCCGAGGTGGAAGTCAATCGGGAGGAGATAGCCAAGCTGAACGGCATCAAGAGAAGAAGAGCAGAGAGACAATTCAAAAAGATAATTGATGGATTATAAAGATAAATCGAGAATTCAGAGCCAAAAAGAGGCGGAAGGCTTGGAGGCGCTCCTCCGAAGGATGACGATATCGCGGATTTATTG
>Ga0116202_10000356_pt1 | contig 25116 bp, 24 predicted proteins | sample LakKivw325mmetaG_FD_94479 | JGI IMG/M metagenome (GOLD analysis project Ga0116202, IMG submission 94479) | Anoxic lake water microbial communities from Lake Kivu, Rwanda to study Microbial Dark Matter (Phase II) - Lake Kivu water 325m metaG | ecosystem: Environmental > Aquatic > Freshwater >... | reverse complement strand
TCGGGAAGGTTTACAAATTCCGTCAGGCATTTTCAAGTCGAGGACAAACATAAATGGTATCTTTTATGAAATATGTTAAGCTTTTACAAATTTTATGTACTAACTATTCCGGACAGTAGTGATATTTTTCGTGAATCATGTTTCTGTCGAACTCATAGAATTCAAGAAGCATTGCATCCTGTTCTTCTTTCGTAAAATAGTCCATACAGGGGAAAAAGAAATGTTTGTCTTCCTTTGCTATGTGCTGAGGATAGAACCGGGCCAATTCCTTCAGGCAGCCGATGACTTCCTGGGAGGTGTCTTCACCTGCCAGGTATCTCTCCCTGGCTGAGACAAGTTTCCCTACAGTTTTCCGCGCATATTTATGCTCTTCGATGAGTTCGTTCATAATCCCGGCATGTACCGGCGAAAGTTCCTTTTTAACAAGATCCCGAAACAGGATGTCCTCTTCCTTGCCGTGATGAGTCCTGTCCGCATAGGTTTTGATAAAGTCAACAGCCGTATCGATAAAAACGGTATCCACTTTTTTGGTCTCAGTGATCTTTATGATCTCACCATCAAACAGCCTTAACATTTTTTCAATTAATCTGTGTTCCCACATCATCGGGCCGATTGGTTTCATGGCAATCCTCCTTAATTCATGAATTCACTTCTCCGAATATGTCATCATTACGGGCTGACCCCCTTAGAATATTTATACCACATTTTATGAGAGGATTCATTCATGTGTTGAAAGCTTTGCATATCTTCATTTTATGCCATTCCGAGGAGCAATAAGCGACGAGGAATCTTAATTATATCAAAATATTCAAGATTTCTCCCTTCGGTCGAAATGACATAAAGTCGACATTGTACAAAGCTTTCGTATTAATAGGCGCCCCTGACGAGACGAAAACCGATGCTTTTGAACGCATTTCCCGCGGGAAAGCTGTAGCGGATCGATGCCCGGCAATCCCTGGCCCTATCCAGCCAGCAACCGCCACGGAGAACCCGGGTCGTGCCGTCTTCGGGGCCTGGCGGGTTGTCCCTGGGGCTTGCCTGGTAGTAATTTTCGCCGTACCAGTCCTGCGTCCATTCCCAGACATTTCCGGACATGTCGTAAAATCCCAGGCCGTTGGGCTTTTTTCGCCCCACCGGGCGAATCCTGTCTTCGGCGTTTGCATCATACCAGGCATAGTCGGCGAGTTTAGCGTCGCTGCTCGTGCCGGCCCATTTCTCCTGCCTGCCCCCGTCACGGGCGGCGAACTCCCACTTCGCCTCTGTGGGAAGGCGGTATTTCTGTCCGCTCATACTGCTCAGTTCAGCGATGAAGGCCATTGCATCCGTCCAGGCAACGCTCTCCACGGGACAGGAATCCCCGCAGTCCCTGAAGTGAGAGGGATTGTTTTTCATGACCTTGCGCCACTGTGCCTGCGTAACCTCATGTTTTCCCATGTAGAAACCGTCCAGGCATACCTCGTGAATGGGCCTTTCATGGTTTTCCCCATCCCCGAAATTGTCCCCCATTTGAAAGCAGCCTCCCCTGACCAGGATGAATTCCATGCCGGTGACGGGATCTGTGAAAGTGAAGGGCAGGTCCTTTTTCGGTTTTTCCACGGACGTCCTGGCAACGGCGGCAGAGCCCGCAGCGGTCTTCGTTTCCGGTATGGTCTGAGCTGCGCCGGCCGCTGTCCGTTTTGCGGGATGAAAGAAGAAGTCTCCCTGAAGGGATGACAACTCCCATGGTATCTGTTTGCCGCCCGTATCCTGGTTTAATTTCTGGCGGACATTCTTAAAGACCTGTTCAATGGCAAGCCCCGGCATCGTCATGTAGTGCATGAGGGCGGACGCAAAAGGGCTGTTCCGGCCTTCTCCATCCAGGGCCACCTGTCCGGGACCGGTCGAATAGGAGATGTAAGAACCCGCAGGGGCCTTGCCGAGCACAGCCAGCCCGCGGTTCGCGGAACGGAAGCTTCGGGAGAAGGGATTGTCGCGGCAGGCGTCGAGGATGACAATGTTCAGACCGTTGTTGGCGTTTGCCATCTCATCGAGAATCATTCCTGCATCCATGGTTTCGTATTTAACGTCGGATTCCTTGCTGATCCTGGCGCTGACAGGAACAAGATAATTGATGCCTTCGACCTGAAGGCCGTGACCGGCAAAATAGAAAAGCCCCACCCCGCCTCGTTTGAGGCGCTTCCCGAAGTCCCGAACGGCCTCCTCCATGACCTTGAGGCCGGCGTTCTTTTTCAGGGTTACCGTAAATCCCTGCTTTTGCAGAGCTGCGGCGATGTCCGAAGCGTCGTTGACGGGATTCTTCAACGGAGCGAAACCGTAGTTGCTGTTGCCGATAACAAGCGCCAGACGCTGATCTTCGGATGCTATGGAGTTGAACGATGCGATGAAGACAAGCAGGAATGTAAGAAAGGCGATTCGAATCAGGCCGAAATGCAAAGGAGTCTCCTTTATTTTAAAAGCGGATGCAAGTATACATTAATCAATGTCAGACCTCAAGCGATGTGTTGGTTGCAATCGTTTGACATGTTATGAACGGGTGATCCGGAAATCCTGGAACTCTCCCGTAAGCGGCTCTTCTTTGGCGTCGACGTCATGTACGACGGCGTAAGGCGGGCCCTTTTTGCACCATTCCAGCATGACCGAGACGTTCTCTTCTTTTCCTTCGAACACGGCCTCCACCCTGCCGTCGGAGAGGTTCCTAACCCAGCCGGTGAGGTTGAGGGATTGCGCGGTTTCCCTGGTGTATGCCCGGAAGAAGACGCCCTGGACGCGGCCGGAAATATAAACATGCATACGCTTCATCTGTTTTCTATCGTCCATGTCGTTAAAGCCTGCCTGTCAGTTTGAGGAATTCCTCCTCGTTGAGGATGGCGATCCCCGCTGATCGGGCCTTTTGAAGCTTGGAGCCCGGCGCTTCGCCCGCTACGACATAGTCCGTCTTTTTCGTGACGGATTCCGATATCTGCCCCCCGAGAGATTCAACGATTTGTTTCGCTTCGGTACGGGAAAGTCTGGCGAGGGCGCCCGTGAATACAAAAGATTTTCCCGCAAGGAAGGCCGTTTCACTCTTTGCTGTCTCCGTGGCTACGACGTTGGCGTCCCTGAATTTTTCCATGACGCGGATATTGGAGGGTTCGCAAAAAAAGCTCAAAATGCTGCGGGCCGCTTCCGGTCCCACATCCCGGATCGCGAGGAGTTCTTCTTCCCCGGCGCGGCTGAGACTTTCGAGATTCATGAACTGCCTGGCCAGTACGGCGGCCATGCGCTCGCCCACGTGGCGGATGCCGAGAGCATACAGGAACTTGTCCAGAGAAGGGGATTTCGTCCGCTCGATGGCCGAAAGGAGGTTCGAAGCTGATTTTTCCGCCATTCTATCGAGGCCAAGGAGTGTTTCCTTTGTCAGGAGATAGAGGTCCGCCGGGTCTTTGATGACGCCCGCGTTCACCATTTGAGAGACCAGCTTTTCACCGAGACCTTCGATGTTCATGCCGCCCCGGGAGGCAAAATGGGTGATGTTTTCCTTGATCTGGGCGGGGCAGGCCATATTGATGCAACGGTAAGCGACCTCACCCTCGAGACGGACGACCTTCGAACCGCATCCTCCCTGATCCGGTGGGCAGATTTCAGGTTTGGAAAATTTTCGCTCCATTCCATCCCTTTTCGATTTGACAACCGTAACGACTTCCGGAATCACGTCTCCCGCACGTTGGATGATGACCGTATCGCCGATGCGGATGTCTTTCTTGTCGATTTCGTCCATATTGTGAAGGGTGGCCCGGCTGACCATGACGCCGCCGACCCGGACAGGTTTCATGAGGGCAACGGGGGTGAGGACGCCCGTCCGTCCCACCTGGAAGACGATATCTTCAATGACTGTGGTCTCCTGCGTTGCGGCAAATTTGCAGGCGACGGCCCAGCGAGGGCTTCTGGAAACGGTGCCCAGGCGATCCTGGATGGAAAGGTCATCCACCTTGATGACGATCCCGTCAATCTCATAGGGAAGTTCTTTCCGGATGTCGTTGATATGATGATAGTATTGAATGCAGGAATTGACGTCTTCGGCCTGGCGGATCCGGTCATTTACTCTAAATCCCCAGCGCCTCAGGGTTTGCAGGACATTCCAGTGGCTTTTGAAAGCGGTTCCCGTGCCCGTGCCGATGCCGTAGCAGAAGATGTCCAGAGGCCTTCTGACGGTGATTCTTGAATCCAGTTGCCGGAGCGACCCGGCGGCGGCGTTTCTGGGATTGGCAAACGGCGGCTCGCCGTTCCGTGTCCTTCGTCTGTTCAGGGTTTTAAAGGCCTCGGTTTCCATGAACACTTCGCCCCGGATTTCTATTCTTTCCGGTATGGCAGCCTCCGGCGCTTCCTTCATTCGCAGGGGAATGGTATGAATGGTCTTGAGGTTTTGGGTAATGACTTCCCCTGTCGCTCCGTCTCCCCTCGTCAGGCCGATGTCCAGAACGCCATTAATATAAATGAGATTGACCGCCACGCCGTCCAGTTTGGGCTCGACGACAAACGTGACGGCCTCATCCGTGCCGAGAAATCGCCGGATGCGCTCATCGAAATCATGGATATCCTGCTCGGAAAAGGCATTGGCGAGGCTGAGCATGGGGGTGAAATGGTTCCGGGTTTCGAATTTTTCCAGAGGAGCGGCGCCGACACGCCGGGTGGGTGAATCGGAGTGGTCAAGATCGGGGAATTGGCTTTCAAGTTCCATGAGTTCTTTCATCAATCGGTCGTACTCGGCATCGGATATTTCAGGGTCGTCCAACTGATAATAGCGCCGGTTATGGTAATTGATGATGGCTCTGAGCTCTTCGATTCTCTTGATGGCGGCTTCGGTATTCATGAGTTAAGAACCTGGTTCCCCGCCTTCGCGGGGATGACAACGGGTTTATGGAGCCCGCCTTCGCGGGGATGACAATTTTTCCTTATTTCACAAGTCGCAGGTCTGGTTTCCCCTTTTTTTGTGGTTTGACAGGGGGTTTTTGTTTGTTGTTCTGAAGTTTGAGAATGTTTTCGTTGAAGATGTGGTTCTTCGCCCTGACGGAGTTGATAATAAAGAAGATGATGACCGCCTTTTCCCATTCCTTTGACGTATCAAACTGCTCCATGCGTGTCTTGTATTTTTCCCAAAGGTTGGTCAAAGAGGCCTCATCCAGGTCCAGTATTTTTTCAGCAAGTCTTTCCAAGGTAGATTCGAGCATGATGTATTGTTCCTTTGCGGTTGTTGAGGCAAATAGTATAAAAGGTGCCTGCATAAAGTCAAACGAAAACCTCTTGCGAGCTTCAAATGCTTCCATATTGTCACGCGTTGAGGACATGGAATGCGGGAAACCGGGCAATGCGGAAGGGGCAGATCTCCTTGATCGGGGGGGCCGTTTGACATTCAGAGGATCGTCCTTACATTATGTTAAACAAGACATATCAAAAAGTTTCTCATGGAGGATAAGATGAAACATCCCCTTGTATATCTGCTGACACTTATTGTATTTTTCTTTGGTTGTCAGAATTCCGGCAGCAGCCAGCGGGAGGTAAAAAATAACATGACGAAAAATAATGTAACGACAAAGACAGCCACGTTCGCCGGGGGCTGTTTCTGGTGCGTGGAATCCGATTTTGAAAAAGTTCCGGGCGTTGTGAAGGCCGTATCCGGTTATACGGGCGGGTCCATGGAAAGCCCTACCTATGAAAACTATGGCCGGGGAGGGCACGTGGAGGCCGTGCAGGTATATTACGATCCGTCCGTCGTCACCTATGAACAATTGCTCGACGTGTTCTGGCGGCATATCGATCCTGCGGATCCGGACGGGCAATTTGCCGACCGGGGCCGTTATTACCGCAGCGCCGTCTTCTATCACGACGATGAGCAGAAACGGCTGGCGGAAAAGTCGAAAGGGGCGCTGGGTAAATCGGAGCGCTTCCACAGGCCCGTTGTCACGGAGATCATCAAATTCGAAAAGTTTTATGATGCGGAAGAATACCATCAGGATTATTACAAAAAGAATCCCCTGCGCTACAAGTATTACAGGCATGGATCGGGCCGTGATCAGTTTTTAAAAAAGGTGTGGGGAAGCGGCGACGCGGGCCTCAAACCCGTACCGGCGCAGTCTTATAAAAAACCGGCTGATGAAACACTGAAAAAGAAGTTGAATTCTCTACAGTATGACGTTACGCAGAAAGACGCCACGGAACCGCCCTTCCGCAATGAATACTGGGACAACAAGAAAGAGGGCATCTATGTCGACGTCGTTTCGGGCGAGCCGCTGTTCAGCTCCCTGGACAAATATGATTCCGGCACCGGATGGCCCAGTTTTACCAGACCCCTTGAGCCGGTCAATATCGTGGAGAAGGAGGACCGCGGCCTGTTCATGAGACGGACGGAAGTAAGAAGCAGATACGGGGATTCACATCTGGGGCACGTCTTTCCGGACGGCCCGAAGCCGACGGGCCTCAGGTATTGCATGAACTCGGCCTCGTTGAGATTTATCTCCAGGGAAGATCTGGAAAAAGAAGGATACGGCCGGTATTTGGGATTGTTTGATCGGAAGTGAGGGGCGTCGGCTATTTGCTTTTCGCGGGGACTTTCCCGCCCATGTCCCGCACCAGCTTCCTGAAGGGCTGCGATGAGTAAAGAAGGCGTTCCGCGACATCCCGCAGTTTGTCGACCTGCTCCTCTGAAAGGTTGAGATTGGTGGGGATGTCATTAAAATAATCGCGCTCCTCTTTGACCGGGAGATAATCGAAGGCCACATGGATGATATAGAAGTCGATGGGCTTTCGTCCGGCGTCCACATCTTCTTCATACCATTCCTTGATGTAGCGGCGGAGGAGATCAATGGTTTCGAAGTTGTATTTGTTGATCATAATGGTAGAAGATAATCTGATGATGTCCCTTAGACCGGGGATATCACCGCCCAGGCGCCATTGGGGTTTTTCCTTTCTCGCGGCATCGACGATAACGAAGGCTATCCGACGGGTCTTCCCGAGTCCCGCGGCCTTCAGAGCATCTCTGATGCCTCCGCGAACGGTGACGGAATCGATGAGGCCTCTCAGTCCGAGGTTGTCGGAAACACCCCCGTCCACGAGATGAATATACGGATTTGTCTCCGAGTCAAGATAGGAATTGATATTGACGGCCATGTGGTAGGCTCTGCTCGTCAGATCGGGCCTCTGAAGGGCCTGCTTCACCCAGCGGGGTGCAGTGCTGCTACATTGCCCGGCATAGTTTCGCAGTATGATGGGAGAGAAGAGGCCGGGAACGGCTCCGGAAGCGGCGACAGCCCGGGAGACGGGAAATTTGTCATAATCTGAACAGATTAATTCAAACTGGCCCGGCGTGAATGAAAAGCTGAGACCGTCAACGGCATCCGTTGCGAGTATCAGAATGGCAGGGCCTTTGCCCTTTGAAAGATCCCCCAGCGTGGCGTCCTTGAAGAGAATGGAGTCGAAGTACTGCTGGGCCAGATCGCTCCTGCCGAAGCGGGGGGACAGAAGCTTAGGCCAGTTGAAGGGATTCGCAACACCGCGAACAAGGACGCTTTGATGGTTTTGAATCAGGAATCGGGATTTGAAATTCCTGAAAATATCTTCACCGTAAAGCCCGTAATAGGCAGCCGTGAAGCTTCCGGCAGAAACGGAAGAAATCAGATCCACTTCCTCCAGAAGCGTATGTTTTTTGACGGGGTCTTTTGCTTCCTTGTTTTCCGTGGAATCCGGCAGTTCAATCCGGGACATGGCTTCAAGAACGCCATAAGAAAGAGCCGCCGCGCGCGTCCCTCCGCCGGAAAAAGCAAGAATGAGAATGATCCTGTCAGAGCGTTCCCGGGATGCCAACTTATTCTTCAATGACGAAGTGCCAGGGGTGGTTTCAAGTTTTTTATTGAGGGTATAATGGGCAGTACAGCCGGAAAGAACGATCAGGCCCGCAACGATCAGGAGGCACTGCATAACGTGTCGAATCTTTGAGATCGCCGGTTTCAATGGCACGTTTCACCTCGAATGACAGACTGATCATCTTGTAACATATTTTCGATCAAAATTCTGCCAGTATTGTTTTTGTTAATTGGTTGATTATGGACAGGGTCCCTTATGAGTTCATGTTTTACTGTTTTGTGCCGATATGGAGGTGGGCAACCCCCATGGTCAGGGGATATTGTTCGATTGAAACCAGGCCGGCTTCACTCATCAGCCCTGCGAAGGCGCTGGGAGAGGGGAAGTGGACAATGGAATCGGCAAGGTAGTAATAGGCCGATGGATTTTTTGAGAATATATGCGCCGTCCGGGGAAGGATTTTTTTCAGGTAAAGGGAATAGACGCCGCGAAAAAACCTTTGTTCCGGATAATGCATCTCCAAGATCATCACCTGGCCGCCCGGAACAACCACGCGAGTCATTTCCTTCAGTGCCTGAAGATACTTCGGAATATTCCGGATACCGAAGGCAATGCCCGCGACGTCGAAATCATCATCGGAAAAAGGCAGATGAAGGGCGTCTCCCTGAACGAGACGAACCCTGTCGGCAAGGTTGCACCGGTTGAGTTTCTTCTGTCCTACGGCCATCATTTCTCCGACGAAATCGAGACCCGTCACATGGATGCAGGGGTTTCTCCGGGCCGCCTCGATCGCCAGGTCGGCCGTGCCGGTTGCGATATCCAGAAAACGGTTGGTTTGAAAAAATCGCATTCTTTTCACGGCGAAACGGCGCCAGGCCAGATCTCGTCCGAGGCTGAAGAAATGGTTCAGAAAATCGTAACGCCCATGGATTGTGGAAAAGAGTTCGCGGACGATACCGACCTGCTGTGATGTGGTCATCTCTTTTACGAAGGGATATTTCTTTTTTTCCTGTTTTTCCATTTTCATAACTTTACGTAAATATGCCGCATTGAAGCGCGGCCGCAAAAGGGAAATGTATGTATCATAAAAGAAAGATGAGATGGTAGATTATTCAGCATATTCCCAAAATAACAATAAAATTAATTCACACGGAACGGATAGTCAAATAATGCTTGTCTTTTTATGTTGTATCGATATAATTCTTTCGCCACACAGGGAGGGATGACGGGTGAAAATCGGAGTTATATCAGATACCCATCTTACCGGTTATGACAACAGGCTCAAGTATCTTCTGGACAATCATTTCCGGGATGTCGATTTGATCCTTCACGCGGGGGATCTGGTAGACATTCGCGTTTTAGACGCGTTTGAAGGGAAAGAGGTCAGGGCGGTTTACGGAAATATGGATCCCGAGTCTGTCAGAGCAATCCTGCCGGACAGGCTGGTTTTCGAACTTGGGGGTCACCGCATCGGAATGATGCACGGATGGGGGATGCCTTTCAATCTTGAGAAGAAACTGTTAAAAGAACTTGGCCCTGTGGACTGTCTTGTTTATGGCCACAGCCATAAGCCGGCAAACAGGATAAAGAATGGCATTATGTTCTTTAATCCCGGATCGGCCATCGACAGGCGCTTTACGACGCATAATACCGTCGGCATCCTCGAGATTGGTAACCGGATTAAGGGCGAAATCCTGGAAATCAGAGACTGAACATGGAAAAAATATATGCACCGTGGAGGATGACCTACATCAAGGGTGAAAAACCTGATGGCTGCATTTTCTGCAAAAGTTCCATGAGGTGTGAGGACCTTGTTCTATTTGAAGGTGAAACGGCGTTCGTCATGATGAACCGTTACCCTTACATCAGCGGCCATCTCATGATTATCCCCTTCAGACACGTCAGCCGCATCGAAGACCTTCTTCCTGAAGAGAAGAGCGAAATGTTTGACCTTCAGGTCATATGCATTCGGGTTCTGAAAGAAGCCGTCAAACCGGATGGTTTTAATATCGGCATGAATCTTGGGAAGGCGGCGGGTGCCGGAGTGGATGATCATATTCATGTTCATATTGTTCCCCGATGGAATGGCGATACCAATTTCATGAGCGTCGTCGCTGAAATTCGGGTCATTCCTGAGGATATACAAAAGACATGTGCGTTTCTACAGCCATATTTCAAGAAATATTGTGGGGGGATCTGAGATGAGGGTTATTTATACAATCATTATTGTTCTGATCATGTTGTTTATCATTACATTTTCGCTGGCGAATACGGTTCCGATCCAGATAAAATATTACCATTTCATTGATGTCATTTTACCAACCTACATGTTGATTTTTATATTCTTTCTTGCGGGCGTGATCTTTACCGGGTTCATGGGTGTTGTGGAGAGATTCCGCCTGAACCGGACCATCGGCCGTTTAAACAAGACAATCAAAGATCTCAGAAGAGAGCTCAGAGACAGCAAAAAAGAGCAATTTGTCGAGGAGCCAAACCTGTCTGCCGGCAATGAATGAGAAAATAAAATTCCTGGTAGATTCAAATCTCGGAAAACTGGCAAAGTGGCTGCGCGTTCTTGGATACGACACGACATGTTATTCGGGGAATGCGAATCGCAGCTTTTTGACGAAGGCGCAAAAGGAGGGAAGGGTAGCCCTGACGAGAAAAAGGGACATGGCGCAAAGGCAATTTTCAGGGCAACTCGCTGTCATAGAGCATGATCGCGTCGGTGAGCAGTTGGAAGAGATCGTCAATAAACTCTCTCTTGAACCGGAGATGGATCAGATACTCACGATCTGCCTGAAGTGCAATGATAAACTGAAAGCGGTTTCAAAAGAGGAAGTTTCCGGGATGGTTCCGGATTATATTTTCAGGCGCCATTCGGGATTTTATAGGTGTCCCCGTTGCGAAGGAATTTTCTGGCCGGGCACACACAGAGAAAATGTCGATCAATTTCTCATGACGCGCATTCCGCGTCGTCACCCTTGATTTTTTCTATGGCGTGTTTCAGCGCCGGCAGAATCACTGCCAAATTCTCCCGCACACCCCTGGGGCTTCCCGGCAGATTGATAATCAGCGAGCATCCTCTGATTCCAACTACGGCTCTCGATATCATGGCATGGGGTGTGATGGCCGCACTCTCCCGGCGCATGGCTTCCGCCATGCCAGGAACCTCTTTTTCAATGACTTCGAGGGTGGCATCGGGTGTCACGTCCCGCGGGCTGACGCCTGTGCCGCCGGTGGTGACAATCAAGTCAAGCTGCTTTTTGTCTGCGCATTCGATGAGCGCGTCTTTGATCTGATCCTTTTCGTCGGGAATGATGATGGTGTGGACAACAGTCGCGGCAATGCCTTTCAGCATGCTGACAATCTCCTGGCCGCTTTTATCTTCCCGTTCTCCGCGGGAACCCCTGTCGCTGACGGTAATCACCCCTGCAGAGATGACCATTCTACACGTCTTCTTTCTTTGATTCGGCTATGATTTTCTCGGAAATATAGGGGGGAACCTCCTCATAGTGGGAGTGTTCATACGTGAATGTTCCCCTTCCGCTCGTCATTGACCGAAGATCGGGTGCGTATTTCAGGATTTCCGCCAAAGGAACAAGCCCCTTGATGATCTGGTTGGATCCTTTCGAATCCATCCCGAGCACCTTCCCGCGCCGGCTGTTCAAATCGCCGATGACGTCGCCCATGTACTCGTCAGGGATTTCGATGTCAATATTCACGATAGGTTCCAGGAGTACGGGCTGGCAGGCAAGGACCCCTTTCTTGAATCCGAGAGAACCGGCAATTTTGAAGGCCATTTCGGATGAGTCTACGGTATGATATGAACCGTCCACGAGTGAGACCTTAACATCCACAACGGGGTAACCGGCAACAACGCCTTCGCTCATTGCTTCGACGATGCCCTTCTCAACGGCGGGCCGATACTGTTGGGGGATGACCCCGCCTACAATCTTATCCGCGAATTCAAAGCCTCCGCCCCGCGGCAGGGGCTCGATATCAAGCCAGGTGTCTCCGAACTGCCCACGGCCGCCGGATTGCTTTTTATACTTGCCCTGAACATTGGTTTTTCCTTTGATGGTTTCCTTGTAGGGCACTTTGGGTATTTTCAATGTGACTTCCACGCCGAATTTCCGCTTCATTTTTTCCACTGTGACCTCGATATGAACCTGTCCCATTCCGGAGAGAATCATCTCCCTGGTCTGGTCATCCCTGTGGAAGGCAAGGGTCGGATCTTCTTCCAACAGCCGGTTGATGGAAGAGACAATCTTTTCTTCGTCTCCCCGGCTTTTGGGTGTCACGGCAAAGGACATGATGGCAGGTGGAGGGGCCACCTTTTCGAAAATAATGGCGGCTTTTTCGTTGCAGATTGTGTCACCGGTTGCTGTTTCCTTCAGTTTTGCGACTGCGGCGATGTCACCGGGAACCAGTGGGGAGTCGACGGATTTCTGGTTTTTGCCCTCGAGGAAAAATATATTTCCGAAGCGTTCATTGATTTTACGGGTTGCATTGTGGAAAGTGGAATCGGAGCTGACAGTACCCGAAAATACCCTGAATAATGTCAGGCGTCCGGCGTAGGGGTCGGCAATGGTTTTGAAAACTAACGCGGAGAAAGGTTCCGATTCTTCCGGTTTTCTGATTTCCGCACTTTCCGTACCGGGTTTTTCCCCGCTTGCAGGGCCGCGATCCAGGGGAGAGGGGAGAATATAAACGATGGATTCAATCAGGGTTGTGACACCGATATTCTTCAGAGCCGATCCGCAGGCTACAGGGACAATGCCTCCTTCCAGCACCCCCTTTCTGAGCCCTGACTTCAGTTCATCGAGAGAAAGCTCTCCCGCTTCCAGATACTTCTCCATCAGGGCTTCATCGGATTCTGCGATGTCTTCCACCATACTTTCACGGTATTTTTCTACTTCCGCCGACATATCCGCGGGGATATCGGCCGTCTTATAGATTCCTTTCGCCTCGTCAAAAATCAGGGCTTTATTACTGACAAGATCAACGATGCCTTTAAAGGCAGCCTCCTTCCCGATGGGAAGAAAAATCGGTGTGGCCTTTATCCGGAGACGAGCGCTGATGCTTTCAAGTGTCTTTGTGAAATCAGCCCGTTCACGGTCCATTCGGTTGACGAAGATGATTCTGGGGAGCTTATACACATCGGCGTATTCCCAGACCTTCTCCGTTTGAAATTCGACGCCCCCCACCGCATCGATCACAACGATTACCGCATCTGTAATTCGAAGGCAACTCTGAGTGTCAAAGGCAAAATTGGAGTCCCCCGGAGTATCCAGAAGATTGATCTTGTGTTTATCCCATTCGATAGAGTTGGTTGAGGCGCCAATCGAGATGCGACGTTTCTGCTCCTCAGGTTCGAAATCCATGGAGGACGTCCCTTCATCGACTCTCCCTGGACGGTCTGTCTTTCCGGTGATAAACAGAAAAGATTCGCACAGGGTTGTCTTACCCGTCGCTCCGTGTCCAACGATTGCTACATTTCTCAGGGATTTGGATTCATATTTTGCCATGGGGGCTCCTTTCTTAAACCGTTAACAAATTATATGTTTGCGCTGTGTAGCTCATTCGCACTTTTAAAGTCAAGACAATTTTAAAAAGTGTGTTCAATCGTTTCTTGACATTTATGATGTTTATGATATCTCACAAATTCTTTTTACTGCTTCCAGGAAGAATATTTGAAAGGAATAAAAATGTCCAAGGACTTCTATACCTTCCTGATCATTCCCAAGAGAAAAAGTTCGGCAAAGAAAATAACCATATCAAGCGCCCTTTTAAAGGGTGTATCTCTGTGTATTGCGGTCTTCATCCTGTTTTCCATGTTCGCATATTACGATTACATCGGTATCAAGAGGGAAAAAGTTGAACTGGCCCGTTTACGACAGCAGACGAAAGAGCAGAAAACACAGATTGACGTTCTGGCTGAGAAAGTGAACCATTTTGCCGTAAAGATGGATGAATTCAGGCAGCTTGACCAACAGGTGCGGATTCTGGCAAATGTCGAGGATAAGCGTAACAAAGGGCAGATTCCCGGTATCGGAGGATCGCTGAGTTCGGAAAACAGGGTTGCGTCCCGGATGGAAACAGATCAGAAGAGGCTTATCGCGAGTATCGACAGAAGCATGGATAATCTGACGGAAGACGCAAAAGACCAGACGCTGAGTTATAACGACTTGCTCAAGTTTTTGAAGGAGCAGAAATCCATACGTGAAGCGATGCCGTCAATCTGGCCCGTCACAGGCTGGGTGACGTCAGAGTTCGGAAACCGGTCGTCCCCTTTCGGCAGAGCCCGGGAGTTTCACAAGGGGATAGACATAGCGACAAGAATGGGAAATAAGATCGTAGCGCCTGCCGATGGAATTGTTGTAGAGGCTGCCTATGACCGTGAAATGGGACACATGATAAGAATCAATCACGGTCACGGAATCATAACATGGTATGGTCATCTCATGAGGAACGTCGTAAAAGAGGGGATGCTGGTCAGAAAGGGCGCCGTTATCGGTTATGTCGGAAACTCGGGAAGGAGTACGGGATCACACCTTCACTATTCCGTCTTTTTAAACGGCGTGCCTGTAAATCCGAGAAAATATTTAAATTAATTGCCGATATTCATAAAATTTGTCGGTCACTTTCACGTGGCATTGATACATAATTTTCACACGTTGCCCCGGTAATTATTGCCGGTTTTTTTAGAGGGGATTGGAGGTTATGTTTGCTTCCTTATTGGAAAAGGTTATAGGCAGCAAGAATGACAGAGAATTGAAACGCTATTCTGCCGTTCTTGAAGAGGTGAATGCTTTAGAGCCGGAAATGATGGCTCTATCTGACCGTGAGCTGATGGCTAAAACACCCTATTTCAAGCAGAAGCTCGCCAACGGGGCGGAGCTTGATGACATCCTGGCTGAAGCGTTTGCCGTTGTCAGGGAGGTGTCCCGAAGAACCCTTTTGATGAGACCTTTTGATGTACAGATCATCGGCGGCCTCGTTCTTCATGAAGGAATAATTGCCGAAATGAAAACAGGAGAGGGGAAGACGCTCGCGGCAACCATGCCGCTCTATGTGAATGCGCTGACGGGCGAGGGAACCCACGTGGTGACGGTCAATGATTATCTGGCAAAGAGAGATGCGGAATGGATGGGGCCCATTTACAAGTTTCTGGGACTCTCCGTAGGCGTAATTGTCCACGGGATGGATGATGATGAAAGAAGGGTTGCTTATCATGCAGACATCACCTATGGCACCAATAATGAATTCGGCTTTGATTATCTTCGCGATAACATGAAGTTTTCTCTGGAGGATTATGTCCAGAGAGACTTCAATTATGCGATTGTTGACGAGGTTGACAGCATTCTTGTAGATGAGGCGAGAACGCCTCTGATCATATCCGGTCCATCGGAGGAATCCACCGACAAATATTACCGCATCAATCAGGTCATACCGAGATTGAGAAAAGACAAGGATTATTCGATAGATGAAAAAAGCCGGACCGTTGTTCTGACGGAAGAGGGCGTGGCAAGGGTTGAAGGCTATCTGAAGGTACAGAATCTCTATGAACCACGAAACATAGAAATTCTTCATCATGTGAACCAGGCGCTAAAGGCTCATACCCTCTTCAGGCGCGATGTCGACTATCTGGTGAAAGAGGGAAAGGTCATCATCGTTGATGAATTTACAGGCAGGGTCATGCCGGGCAGACGCTACAGCGACGGTCTTCATCAGGCCCTGGAGGCAAAAGAAAAGGTAACCATTGAACAGGAAAACCAGACTCTGGCTTCCATTACCTTTCAAAATTATTTCAGGATGTACAAGAAGCTTGCGGGAATGACGGGTACCGCCGACACGGAGGCGGCCGAGTTCAAGAAGATATATAATTTGGATGTTGTGGTCGTACCAACCAACATGCCCATGATCAGGGAGGATCACTCCGACGTGATCTATAAAACGGAAGTGGAAAAGTTTAATGCAACCATTGAGGAAATCAGGGAGTTGCACAAAGCCAAGCGGCCTGTTCTTGTCGGCACCATATCGATCGAGAAATCGGAGCTCTTAAGCAAATATCTGTCGCGGACGGGAATCAAGCATCATATCCTGAATGCCAAGAATCACGAAAAAGAAGCCGAAATCGTAGCCCAGGCGGGTCAGCCGGGCATGGTGACCATTTCAACCAACATGGCAGGCCGCGGAACTGATATAAAGCTTGGAGAAGGTGTGGCAGAGCTTGGCGGGCTTCACATTCTGGGGACGGAAAGGCATGAGAGCCGTCGTATAGACAATCAGTTAAGAGGTCGATCGGGACGTCAGGGAGACATGGGCTCTTCGAGATTCTATCTTTCCCTTGACGACGATCTTCTGAGGATATTCGGCGCGGAAAGAATATCTTCAATCATGGATCGCGTGGGGATGGAGGAGAATCAGCCCATCGAGCACAAGCTCATTTCAAAAGCCATCGAGAACGCGCAGAAGCGCGTGGAAGGCCATAATTTTGATATTCGGAAGCATCTCCTTGAGTTTGACGATGTCATGAACCGGCAGAGGCAGGTCATCTATGAGCAACGGAAAAAAGTCCTAAAGGGCGAGGAGTTATGGTCGGATATTGAAGAAATGCTTGAAGAAATAACGGGGTATATTCTGGGCGATTGTATTGATGAAAAAGCCCATCCTGAAGACTGGAATCTGAAGGGATTGGACGACATGGTTTTCAAGCAGTTTTCCCTGAGACTGAACCTTGCCGAAACGGGGAAGGAATTAGGCAGGGAGGCTATCGAAGAAAGGATTGTTTCCAGTGTAAAGGCTCATCTTAAAAACAAGGAGCAGGATTTCGGCAAGCCCCTGATGGATTATCTTATGAAAGTGATCATGTTGCAGTCCATAGACACGCACTGGAAGGACCATCTGCTGGGCATGGATTATCTGAAGGAGGGGATCGGTCTGAGAGGTTATGGCCAGAAGGACCCCATCAGGGAGTATCAAAAAGAGGGTTATGAAATGTTCATGGAAATGATCAATCGCGTCAAGGAAGATACCCTCGAAAAGCTCTGCATGGTGAGAATTCAACGTGAAGAGGACATAGAACAGATGAGAGAACAAACCCCGCAGCAATTTGTTCTGAGCAGGGGGGAGGAAACCACGTCTCAAGCGCCCATAAAAAGGGAAGCAAAGAAAGTCGGCCGCAACGATCCGTGTCCTTGCGGCAGCGGCAAGAAATACAAAAAATGCTGTGGTCAGTAGACGGGAGTATTTAAACATGAAGATTCATGGAACTGAGACATACGCCGTGCCGGGTTTTATAGCAGGCGGAATTCATGCGGGCATCAAGGAAAAAGGCCTGAAAGACCTTGCATTGATCGTCAGCGCTGTTCCGTCAAAAGTGTCAGCGGTATTTACGACGAACGCCTTCAAGGCGGCGCCCGTTCAGTTGGATCAGGAAAGGATAAAATCGGGAACCGCACAGGCCATACTGGTCAACAGCGGCAACGCCAATGCAGCGACGGGCGCTAAGGGATATGAGGACGCTGTTTCCATGGCGCGCTTTGCTTCCGGGCATCTTCATATCAAAGAAGATCATGTTCTTGTCGCATCCACCGGCATCATCGGTCATCGACTGCCCATGGATAAAATTGAAGCACACATGGGCCAGCTCGTTAAAGTGTTGCACGAAAGAGGTATTCCCGAAGCCGGAGAGGCGATCATGACAACGGATAAATTTCCGAAGATGGCTTACCGGAAAGGGGTCATCGGTTCAAGAGAAGTCACCATATGCGGAATCGCAAAGGGAGCCGGCATGATAGAGCCCAACATGGCGACCATGCTTGCCTTCGTTATGACGGACGTCAATATGGAACTGCCTGTACTTGATCGCATGTTTAAAAAGGCCGTCGCCGTCAGCTTCAATGCCATAACGGTTGACGGCTGCATGAGCACCAACGATACGGCAATCATTCTGGCAAATGGTCAGGCAGGAAATCCCGCGATTAAGGGTCCATCAAAAAATCTTCATCTTTTCAAAGAGATGCTTTTCGGCGTGATGTCGGATCTGGCAATGGCAATGGTAAGGGATGGAGAAGGCGCGACAAAAATAATTGACATCATTGTGGAAGAAGCGAAATCAACCGGTGAGGCGAGAAAAATTGCCTATGCCATTGCCAATTCCAATCTGGTGAAGACAGCCATGTTCGGTTGTGATGCCAACTGGGGGAGAATTTTGTCGGCAGCAGGATCATCGAGAATATCACTTCCCGTTGACAAGGTGCAGCTTTTCTTTGAAGATGTGCCGGTTTTTACCAATGGTCAAGGGATGTACAGCCATAAAAATGAACTTGTGAAAATCATGACGGCAGACACAGTCCGGATACGAGTCAAACTTGGAATGGGGAAAAAAACATTTCGAGTGCGTGCCTCCGACCTTTCTTTTGATTACATCAAAATAAATGCCCACTACCACACATAGTAATATCCTTTTTCTCTTGATAGTTTAAAATCTTTGTGTTATCAGCCAAAAGATTTCACACATCCTCGGATTGACGGTGTGTTGCCTGTTATGGTTCAGGTTATCCGTTCAAGACGATGAGGATGGAGGAAAAAAACACATAAAGGAGACGGGTTATGGCAAGTATATCAATGAAATTGTTACTGGAAGCAGGGGTCCACTTCGGACATCAGACAAACAAGTGGAATCCCAAAATGAAGCCCTACATCTTTGGCGCAAGGAACGGCATTTACATTATCGATCTTCAGCAGACTGTCGGAATGTTCCAAACGGCGTATAACTTTGTTGTTGATATGGTATCGGGCGGCGGGGAGCTTCTCCTTGTGGGGACAAAAAAACAATCCCAGGAGGCGGTTAAGGAAGAGTCGGAGCGATGCGGGATGCCTTATGTCAATCAGCGTTGGCTGGGAGGGATGCTGACGAATTTCACAACGATCAATAGAAGTATCGAGCGTCTGAATACCCTTGACAGAATGTTTACGGATGAAAGTGTAAAGGCATTTCCAAAAAAGGAAATCATGAAGCTTCAGAAAGAAATGAATAAACTGGAGAAGGTGCTGGGTGGAATAAGGACCATCAAAGGGCTGCCGGGTGGTTTGTTCATTGTTGATCCGAAAAGGGAAAGTATCGCCGTTCAGGAGGCGAAAAAGTTGAAGATACCGATCGTAGCCATTGTGGATACCAATTGTGATCCCGATGATATTGACTATGTCATACCGGGCAATGACGATGCCATCAGGGCCATCAAATTATTTTCTTCAAAGATTGCCGATGCTGTCCTCGAGGGGAAGAAACGGTTCGAAGAACGGATACAGGCTGACACGGATAAGGGATCGCGGTCTGCGGGTGTTGAATCAGAAGAGGATATGGAATCGGACGTCCCCGAGAGTATCGAGACGAAAGACGGGATAGCCGAACTTGACGAAGTGCCCGAAGGCAGAATGTAATATCAGGAAACATAGGAGGTTCTGTAAATTGAATATAACATCGCAAATGGTAAAAGAGCTGAGAGTAAAGACAGGCGCGGGAGTGATGGACTGCAAGGAAGCACTGACCGATGCGGGTGGAGATATTGAAAAAGCCATTGATTATTTGAGAAAAAAAGGCATGTCGGCAGCTACTAAGAGATCTTCGAAAGCGGCCAAGGATGGCGTTATTGCCTCTTATATACACATGGGTGGAAAGATTGGCGTTCTGGTAGAAGTGAATTGTGAGACGGATTTTGTGGCGAAGACGGATGATTTTCAACGTTTTGCCAAAGATCTTACCATGCATATCGCTGCGGCGAATCCTTTATTTGTAAGACCGGACGAGATTTCTGCGGAAGTGATTGAACGGGAGCGGGAAATCTACCGGAGTCAGGCCTTCGCAGAAAAAAAACCTGAAAAAATATGGGACAAGATCATCGAAGGAAAAATGAAAAAATATTATGAAGACGTATGTCTTGTAAACCAGAAATTTATCAGGGACACGGATATCACCATAGAAACATTGATTAATAACATGATTGCGAAAACGGGCGAAAATATCGTCATCAGAAGATTCGCAAGATTTCAGTTGGGCGAGAATTCAAAGCAATAAATCATGGACAAGGCTGTTTATCAAAGAGTCCTGTTAAAATTGAGCGGTGAAGCCCTGCTTGGGAAATCCGCCTTTGGAATTGATCCCGATACGGTTAATGAGATTTCCCGGGAAATAAAAGAAATTGCCGATATGGGTGTTCAACTGGGAATCGTCGTCGGAGGGGGCAATATATTCCGGGGGTTTGACGGCAGCACCAGAGGAATGGATAGAACGTCCGCGGACTATATGGGCATGCTGGCAACAGTCATTAACGGCCTGGCCCTACAAAGCGGTCTTGAACAGTTAAATGTCATCACGAGAGTTCAAACCGCCATAGAGATGAAACAGGTGGCTGAACCCTTTATTCAAAGAAGGGCCGTCCGACACATGGAGAAGGGCAGGGTCGTCATATTTGCGGGCGGTACGGGCAATCCCTACTTTACAACGGATACGGCCGCATCTCTGAGGGCGATAGAGATCAAGGCAGATGTTATCATAAAAGCGACAAAAGTAGACGGTGTCTATGACAAGGATCCCGTGATACACCATGACGCAGTGATGTTCGATAAAATAAGTTATACGGATGTGCTTGCCAGGAATCTCAAGGTAATGGATGCAACAGCCATTTCCCTGTGCAGGGAAAATCGCCTGCCCATTATTGTGTTTAATTTGAATAAAAGTGGCAACATCCGTCGTGTCATATGTGGGCAGTCCGTAGGAACCATCGTGAGAGGTTGAGAGAATGAAGGAGTTGGTTTTCGAAGAGCTGAAGGAAAATATGGAAAAGGCTATTCGCGCTTTGGAAAAATCTTTTAGCAAGGTAAGAACCGGACGTGCGTCACTTGCCCTTCTTGACGGGATAAAAGTGGAATATTATGGTGTTCCCACGCCCCTGAACCAGGTTGCCACACTGTCCATACCCGAAAGCCGCATGATAATGATTTCACCATGGGACAGCACCATTATCGGGAGTATCGAAAAAGCCATTCAGAAATCCGAACTGGGGTTGATGCCTGTGAACGATGGTAAATTGATTCGAATCAATATTCCGCAACTGACAGAAGAAAGAAGAAAAGACCTCGTTAAAGTGGTCAGAAAAATGGCTGAAGAATGTAAAATCAATCTCAGAAATGCGAGAAGAGAAGCCAATGATCAGTTAAAAACCTTAAAGAAGGACAATGACATATCGGAAGATGAGTTTTTCAATTATCAGGATGAGGTCCAGAAAATCACGGATAAATATATTGAGAAGACGGACGGTGTTCTCGGAAACAAGGAAAAAGAGATCATGGAGATATAGCAAGGTGATCTGTTCGTTAGCTTTCCAGGGGAGCCTTCTGGCTCCCCGTTTATTTTGATGCGTTGTTCAGGATGAAACGGGTTCGGTTGAAAATGACGCAACCTTGTGTTACAATCTCAAAACATTCTATGCATGATTTTTTACGAATGCATCAAGGTATTTCCAAGAGGAAATAGAGATTCACGTGGAAGAATTAAATTTAAATAAATTGCCCAGACACATTGCCATTATTATGGATGGTAATGGGAGATGGGCAGAAAGACATATGCTGGGAAGAATAGCAGGGCATAAAAAGGGTGCCGAGTCAGTCCGTATGACCGTCAGGGCCTGTCGGGAGATCGGGATTCGCTACCTTACTCTTTATGCTTTCTCTGTAGAAAACTGGCTACGTCCTTCCGACGAAGTCGATGCACTGATGGGATTGCTGGAGACATATCTCAAATCCGAATTACCTGAATTGCTCGAAAACGATATACGCTTGACGACGATCGGAGATATCAACGCATTGCGCTTTCCTGTCAAAGATATACTCAGAGAAGCAATAGAGAAAACTGTGGGCAGCAAAGGCATGTTTCTCAATCTGGCCCTCAGTTATGGAAGCAGGGATGAGATTATTGAAGCCGTAAAGAGAATGTTGATGGACATCCAGGCCGGTAAATTTCAAATTCAGGACGTATCTAAAGAATTGTTTTCAAAATATCTGTATACTTCCGATATGCCTGATCCGGATCTTCTGATCAGAACAAGCGGTGAATACCGTTTGAGTAATTTTCTTTTGTGGCAGTCTGCCTACACGGAATTTTATTTTACGGATGTCTTGTGGCCTGACTTCCGAAGAGAGCATCTTATCGCCGCCATTGCCGACTTTCAGAGAAGAGAAAGGCGGTTTGGCTTGACAAGTGACCAGATCCAGAGGGATTGAACAGAACAGGATGAGCCCTCATGTCAAACGGTGGATAACAGGGATAATCGCGGCGCCTCTTCTTTTTCTGATCATATGGTATGGCTCGGAGGAGGTATTTGCCGCTTTCATCGTTCTTGTTGTACTGGCAGCTTTTCATGAATACAACAAACTGGTCTTTGGGTCTGCGCATTTTTGGGAAAAATGGATCGGGGTGGTCCTTGCCTTCTTCATTCCCACTGCCGTTTTCACAGGCAATACCCGTCTGATACTTGCGGTTGTTGCCTTGTCTGTACTCAGTGCCTTTATCATTTTTCTTTCGCAAATAAAAGATTCGTCCTTTAATATCAATCACCTTGGAAAACTGGTCTTGGGCCTGATGTATGTTCCGTTCATGGTGTCTCATTTCATCCTGATTCGCCAGGCTGAAAACGGCGTCTTGTGGGTATTCTTTATACTGGTTCTTGCTTTTTCAGGTGATATTGCGGCCTATTATGTGGGAAAGACTATTGGAAAGAGGAAGCTGATTCCCGTCGTCAGTCCGGGGAAAACGGTGGAGGGAACGCTTGGGTTGATCGCTGGAAGTACTGCGGCATGTGTTCTCTTCAAGGTGTTGTTTTTTCCGGTCCTCCCTCTTATTCATGCACTTATTCTCGGCTTTTTGGGGAGCATTATCGGGCAGCTGGGTGATCTGTGTGAATCGGCCATGAAGAGAGCCTCCGGAGTAAAGGATTCCGGTTCTATCCTTCTTGGTCATGGGGGATTGCTGGACAGGTTGGATTGTCTTATTTTTATCGCTCCCTTTGTATATTATTATCAGATTTTTTTAGTGAAATGAAAAATATATCCATTCTTGGTTCGACCGGCTCCATCGGAATGAGCGCACTGGATGTCATAAAGGACAATCCGACGCGGTTCAAAGTTGTTGCCTTGTCTGCGCACCGGAATGTTTCTATGCTAAAAAAGCAGATCGATCAATTCACTCCAAAGATCGTTTCTGTGGTTGATCAGGAAAATGCCCATGAACTGAAAAAAATCGTTGATCCTGCATTGGGGACGGAAATACTGTTCGGAGCGGACGGGTATCGACAGGTGGCCTCAATAAAAGAGGCACACATGGTTATCTCTTCCATGGTTGGCTCAGCCGGCCTTCTTCCCACGATCGAGGCCATAGAGGCCGGCAAGGATATTGCCCTTGCCAATAAAGAAGTCATGGTCATGGCGGGAGAAATAGTTGTAAATAAAGCCAGGGTGAAAGGGGTGAATATTTTACCCGTTGACAGCGAGCATAGCGCCGTCTTTCAATGTCTTTCGGGTCACCGGCACGCCGATATCAAGCGTATCATCCTGACGGCGTCGGGTGGCCCTTTTTTGCATCTGTCCAAGGAGGAACTCGATAATGTCAAACCGGAACAGGCTTTGAGACATCCGAACTGGAAGATGGGGCCCAAAGTTACTATCGATTCCGCCTCTATGATGAACAAGGGACTTGAAATATTAGAAGCCAAATGGTTTTTTGGGGTTGATATCGACCATATTGAAGTGCAGATTCATCCCCAGAGCATTATTCATTCCATGGTGGAATATGTGGATGGTTCCATCATTGCTCAGCTTGGTGTACCGGATATGAGGATACCGATCGCCTATGCACTGTCTTATCCTGAAAGAATCAGCCGTTCGGAACCATATCTTGACCTGCCGAAAGTGGGTCGCCTTGAATTTTTAAGTCCCGATTTGGAAAAATTTCCAAATCTGAGGCTTGCTTGCGAGGCGGGTAGGGTCGGCGGGACACACCCTGCTGTTTTAAATGCGGCTAACGAAGTCGCCGTAGAATCTTTTTTAAAAGGAAGCATTCTCTTTACAGATATGCCGAAGATGATAAAAGAAGTCCTTTCTTCCCATCAGAGGAGACAAAATCCGACTTTTGAAGACATTTTGTCGGCCGATCAATGGGGCAGAGAAAAGGCGAATGAAATTGCTGAAAGGGTAGGTATAGGATAGTGATCGGTATCAGTATTGTTTCTGTCATCGTCCTTCTCGGAGTTCTCATTTTTGTTCATGAGGCCGGTCATTTTCTGGTTGCCAAGTGGGCAGGGGTAGGGGTTCTCAAGTTTTCCCTTGGGTTTGGCCCAAAGTTGTTCGGAAAAAAAGTGGGGGAGACAGAGTATCTCGTTTCTGCGGTTCCTCTCGGGGGCTATGTAAAGCTCATGGGCGAGTCGGATGACGATGAACTTTCCGAAGAGGACGAAAAGAGGTCTTTTTTGAAGCAGCCTGTGCTGAAAAGAGCAGCCATTGTTATCGCAGGCCCTGTTTTTAATTTTCTGCTCGCCATTTTAATCTTCACCATCGTTTATATTATCGGGATTCCCACCTTAACGACACAGATCGGTGGCGTTCAGGAAGGATCGTCGGCCTATGAGGCCGGAATCAAGGACGGGGACATCATTGTCGCCATTGACGGCAAGGAGATTTCCAGATGGGAAAAACTTGCCGAAATGATTAGCGCGAGCAAGGGCAGGGAATTAATCATTCGTGTAAAGCGAGGTGAACAACAGTATGATATACCGCTGACACCCAGGCTGTTGAAGACAAAAAATCTTTTTGGCGAAGATATTGAATCTTATAAGATAGGCGTCACACCCTCTTCTCAGATCACCGTTGAAAAAATGAATCCCTTTCTTGCCTTCTGGACAAGTCTCAAACAAACATGGTTCATCAGCAAGTTAACGATCTTAAGCATTATCAAAATTTTGGAAGGGGTCATTTCCCCAAAAACCCTGGGAGGACCGATTCTGATTGCTCAGATTGCGGGGGCACAGGTCAAAGAAGGTATTATTCCTTTTGTATTGTTCATGGCGTTATTGAGTATTAACCTGGCCGTGCTCAATCTTTTACCGATTCCAATCCTCGATGGAGGGCATTTGTTCTTCTATTTCATTGAAATGATATCAGGGAAGGAAATTAACATCAAATGGAGAGAGATGGCGCAGCAGATTGGTTTTGTCCTTCTTGTGA
>Ga0116202_10000355_pt1 | contig 25237 bp, 24 predicted proteins | sample LakKivw325mmetaG_FD_94479 | JGI IMG/M metagenome (GOLD analysis project Ga0116202, IMG submission 94479) | Anoxic lake water microbial communities from Lake Kivu, Rwanda to study Microbial Dark Matter (Phase II) - Lake Kivu water 325m metaG | ecosystem: Environmental > Aquatic > Freshwater >... | reverse complement strand
TTCTCGAACGATATGGGATTTCTCTGGATAGAGAACAATTGAAATCTCTTTCGAGGTGAGGCTGAGTATTACTGTGTAATACCCAACTGAAGCTAAATTTTAAAATCCACGGATTAAGGTGGCCTTTATTCTATGGTAAGGAGGTGATGCCTATGGTAAACTAAAGCCGGCTTCTTCGCCTCCGGGCGGCGGAGAGGTTAGGTCATTCTACTTCAACCCCCGGATAGATTTAATAAAAAAGGAGGTGATACACATGGCGAAACCTTGGGAGAAACCTTTCAAGAATCGTGAAGAGATAAGGACTACTCTTAGTCCCATGGGCCTGATGGGGCACGTTAGTTTTTTTATGGGCATTATATTTGCTGTGTTGGGAATCGTTGCTGATGCCGCGAATGTGGCTCTTGGCTTGGAGCCAACATCTTGGTTATTGCTGGCAATTGTTGCTTGTGTGGCTGGCATGCCTGCGTGGCTTACCTGGGCAATATCTATGCATTTGCTTGGAATGGAGGCTAAAAGTAAAAAGGAGGAGTAAATCTTTCTTCCCCCACCGGGAGCGGAATCGAGGGATTAAAGGAATAAGCGGCCAAGGTAATTGGTCGGTAGCGGAGCTGGTTGCCTGGCTGGATATTTAGTGAAATACCGTTATTTTGGCAAGGATAGAATCGACGTTCGAGTTGAAGAGGGTTACGAAATAGGCAGACCTTCATTGCTCTTCTTAAGCGCCGAAGATAAAGAGGGGAAAATAGACGTATTGGTCGGAGGAAGGGTTGTCATGGTCGCCCGAGGAGAGTTTGTTTGAACAGCAGTTAAGCTAAGGGCGCGTATCTACCTGTCCTTGGCGCGACTCGAATCATTCATCTCTGGCTGGGACCTCATACAGCCGCAAAATGTTATGTCAGGTTGCCACCACGCTATCTGCACAGCAGACAGCGGCAATCAGCACCGTTTTCGGGCCAGAGCGCATCACATCCACCACACAGGCATGCCTGTGCATCCCCTCAAGGTAAGACACTCACAACAAATGCTTATTGACCTCTCCATATTCTGTGATATACTGGAGATATGGCCTGAAGCGGACCGGGCGACAATAAAATATGATTCTGGGCATGGTCTTTGCGGTTCTAAACGTCGTTCATTTGGTCAAGCATTTGACAATAGCGCCATCTGCTCACCAGCCCCTAGTTATGAGTCCAACGGCTGTGACCACAGCGCTGATATCCCGCTATGCACTGAAGTGGCCTAGACAGGCAGTATGAGTCATTCACGAAGAAGAATGAGGCCAGTTTAAGAAGCGCAGCCAATAAGTGAGTGGTAGCCCTTATTCTTTGCAGGGAGGTGATGCCTATGGCAAAAGTAAAGCTGGCTTTTTCGCTACGGGTGGCGAAGAAGTTGGTCTTATTTCAACAGCCCAAAATCTGAAAGGAGGGTGAGTAAATTGAAAAAATTGAATGCGGCAGCTATCTTGATTTGCATCCTCGGAGCATATGCTGTGTTTGAAGGCATCTGGGCACTTGCGGCGACCGAGGGCTTTATTCAAACGTGGGCAGAGATGATGGGAACAACTGCCAAGGAGTCAGCAGTTCTGACAATGGCGGTTCAGTTCTTTGGAATATATCACCTGGTCGCTCTCGTATCCTTGGCCATTGTTGCCGTGATTCCGCTCAGGAGAGCAGAGAAATGGGCTTGGTTCACAATCCTAGTTTTGGGTGGAATCGGTCTAGGTTCGGGCATTGCTCTTTGGGCTCCATATGCTCCTATCATGTATGTTTTCTTTGCGATGTGGATAGCAGCGTTAGCGCTTTCTGCAAAGCCAAGCCTCCAAAAGAAAGGATGAGTGGTGTGGAACGCTAAAGGAAAGGAGTGAAGTGATGAAAGTAATACAGCAAGGTACCTTGAAAATCGTCCCTGGCAAGATGGCAGAGTATATGCAGCTTGAAGAAAAACGCAAAGCTATGTCAAGTCGCTTGGGGATGCCTCCCGAGAGGGTCTACAACTGCGTCAGCGGCGACATGGCTCATACCCTCGTTTACGAGATAGAGTGGGATAGCCTCGCCGTAATGGAAACCGCTCTTGAAAAGATGTTCGCAGATCCAGAGAGGCAGGCGTTCGTGTCGAAGTATGACGGCCTCATCGTGAGCCACGAAAACGAATACTACATGCCGATGCCATAGGAGCAGGGCTAAGGCAGGTCAATTTTGTGTCAACTGGTCACCCTGATAAGGCGAGGGGGTGGGCGAAGTCTGCGCTTACTTCGCTCCCTTGCCCTTCAGGTCGCCTAACACACGCTTTGTGGCTAACTCCATTCGACCAAATCTCTTCGGCGACTTCAGATACACGCACAACGTTAAGCACAAAACACTTAAAGAGAGGAAAAGGTGTGACCAAACATATTGGAATAGTTGCCTGTAGTGCAGAGGGGGCAGCCCTTTGCTATCGCACAATCTGCATAGAAGGGGCAAATTTGATGGGGAGCTATGCTCATCCTGAGGTCACTATGCACACCTTTCCCCTCAGCGAATATATGCGATACATCCAAGTAGCGATTGGGAGAGCGTAGCTAGTTTAATGTTATCTTCAGTGGCTAAGGTAGCAAAGGTGGGGGCGGATTTCGCCATATGCCCCGATAATACAATCCATCAGGCATTCGACCTTGTCGTTAGGAAATCACCAATTCCGTGGCTTCATATTGCTGAACAAGTTGCCGCTGAGGCAAAACGTCGAAACTATAAACGTCTCGGGATTTTGGGCACACGCTTTTTGGTGGAGGGGCCGGTTTATCCTGGTAAGCTTGCTGCCCTTGGTATTGAGCATAGGATTCCTGAAGTAGAGGACCGGAGGCACATTAGTGCAATTATTTTCGATGAACTCGTTTATGGCCGTTTTTCCTCAGAAGCTCGGGCATATTTCAGCAAGGTAATCGGCAGGTCAAAAAAAAGGCTGTGATGCTGTTGTTCTTGGCTGCACCGAGATATCACTGCTATTAACCGAAGAAAATTCACCCTTGCCAACATTGGATTCTACAAGGCTATTGGCAAGGGCTGCTCTGAAAAAAGCAACCGAACCGGCATCTTAATAAGAATGCGTGCTATGCCCAGTAGCATGTCTGCGATTTTTTTCGCTGGCTCAAATGACTCACATTTGCAAACACATAAAACGTTTAAATTAAATGGCGACCGTAATTACCTGCAAGTAAAAATAGCATGCTTTGAACTCTCGGATTCTCCTCACCTCCCCCGAGGCAACCTCACTCCATTTGCCATGTGCTATACTTAAACAAAAATAGGCAAGGCAACTAAGTTAAAATAAGACATGTCCAGAATAGCTATCCTTAGCGATGCACATCTTTTAATCCAAGCTGAGCGCTTCAGGGACGAGAACTACCGGTCTCCACGGGGGGAAATCTCACTCAAAAATTTTAGCCAGGTTATCAGTCAGGTCATAGCAGAAGAACCTGAAGCAGTCATCCTTGCCGGTGACATGTTTGACGAGAGGGAAAAGGGAGGTGACTGGATAGCGGATTCAGAAGCAGCGAAATACTGGCCTGAGATTCGCAATGAACTGAAGCGATTAATTGAGTCCACCAAATATGGGATTTACGCTTTGCGAGGAAATCATGACTCTGCCTCTGTGTTGAAAGAGCTTCAAGATTACCTGGGAGACGGATTCCACTTTGTACGAGATGAAGAGAAGGAAATCGGCGACCAGCACATATATTTTATGGAAAGCCGCTATCGGCAGGGCAATTATAAAATTCCTGAAGAGGAGCTTCCCCGTGAAGGGGAGATGCTCATCATGCACGAAACCATACCCTGGGGGATGCCTGGATTGGAGGAGAAAGTGTTTCAGGAGCTGGGCAAGAGGTTCTCTCTTTTATTTAATGGTCACATGCATCATTATGCCCGGGGTCCACTCGATATACCCCATCTTTACTCCCTGCCAGCCCTGATTCCATCGCAAGAGCTAAAAAACAATTTCACCATCAAATACCAATGGCCCGGCGATTTAGACAACCCCGAAGCCAGAAGCTCCCCTTTTGGCTACCTGACCCTGGACGGTCACGAGATTTCATTCCAAAGATATACCCCCATACAGAGCATAGTTAACGTTCGGATTGAAGGAAAAGCTCCTCGCGATGTCGTTGCTGGAATCAACGAAGTTTATTCTAGATTGATGGAGAGGGAAGACAGGGATAATCTCTGGATTTGGGTTTCCGTTCAGGGGGTCACTTTTAAGGACACTATTCAAAAGGAGACCAATAAGTATTCCCAAATAAACACCATGAACATAGAAATCAAGGCAAGAAAAGAGCCTACCACGCATGCCGAATTAAAGGGACTGGAGAAGATGATAAGCCTGTCCGACCTCGAGGCAAAGGTGTTAACTTCCCTGCCCTGGCCCGATAGAGATTTAGCCCAGAAGCTGTTCGAGGAAATCTTCACCGCCGATAATCTATCCAGGAGGGCGGATAGCAACCTAGGAAGGTTTCTCTTCCAAAAGTTTCTGGAATTATCCGCTCCTCGTTATGGCGTGTCACCAGAACGTGTAAATGACTTTCTTAAGACAGTAGACCCACTGTGGAAGAAAAGGTAAGGGAAAATGAAACTGGCTAGGGTCGCTTTTGAAAACGTGATGGAACTGGAAGGCTACATTGCCTTTCCCGAGGGGAAGGCAATTGTTATTTATGGCGAAAACAAGGCCGGGAAGTCCAATATAATCCATGCTCTCAGATATGCTTTCCTCAGCAAAGTAGTAAGGCCCAGGAAAAGCCCGGGATACAATGAATTGAAGCTGGTGACAGGAAAAGAGATAGCTCCTGCTGAGGGTGTGGGAAGGATACTGATAGAGTTCGAGCATAATGGTGAGCAATTTGAAATCCGCAGAGAAATCGACAAGTACGGAGATAGCAACAAGATTCTGAGGAAAGAGACTGGAGGACTTCGAGAGCTTGATTTCAACAAGACCATAGCTAAGGAACTGAAGGCGGGGCTGCTTGATGCTCTTTTCGCTCCGGATAGCGCTATGGGTTTCAATCACCTTAACGAGAAAAATATTGATGCCGTTATTCGGGAGTTATTCAAAGAGATTGGGAATGCCAAGGTGCTAGCTAAAGATTTCAAGCAGCGCGTGGAGAGACTGACGGAAGAGGCACAGGCAAAAGTTACCGGCATAGAAAGAGATTATAGCTCCTTCATGGGCGAATTGAAGGCAAATCTGAGAGAGTTACCCCTTGATTTGAGCAGCTTTGAAAGATATCAGCCTGGCAAGACAGCCGAGAAAATAAGCTGTGCCGGCGAGGAGTTGAAAAGGTACATTGATAGCATCGAGAAAGGCGAGCTCAAGGAATGGCTAAACGAAATGAGAAACCGGGCTAAGATAGCAGAAGATATAGAAGGATTGCTCAAGAAAGATGAAGAGGTCAGGAGCTGTTTCAAAAAAATCAAAGACATTGCCCAGGACAAGGAACACCTCAGCCTACTACTAGCTGAACTCAGGGAAGTAAAGCTCGGCAGCCCCATGCCGCAAGAACCAGGCAAGTTCTATCACAGTGAATTAGCTAACCGAGTCACGACTCTTTATCAAAAACTTAAGGAGGCACAAGCTCACTACTCTAACGCCCTGTCTCTGGCTCAAGAGGAGAGGATTGACTTCAAGATTGATAATCCGGCGAGAGTTAGAAGCGATAAGGAGAAAGTGCTGAGGTTGTTGACCATGGATGTTGCCATCCCAGATGCACCCAGAGTCAAAGTTGACCTGGTCAAGATTGGTTCTGAGAGTGGCGAAGAATCTGTGCATGGGCTTGTTCCCCTAAAACTCATGGACGAGGACCCTGCTTTCACCAAGCTGAGTTCAGAGCCAATTCCCGATGCACCCGAAGAGCACAAGAGGCAATACGCCGAAGCCCTGAGGAAAAGAATAGAGAAGCTAAGAATCATATGCGCGGATAAGGATAGGGCTGAGAGCTTCTTTAACAATGAGTTTACGCCCGGGCTGACTGACCTCAGCAGATATAGCACTACCCTGATGGAAAGGGAAAGGGAGGAGAGGGAGAAGATTTCAAACTTGGCTAAGGAGCTATATAACAGACTGCTTCTATTCGCCCGGGAGGAAATTACAATGCCTCCGTTGGAGTACGAGGGAGATGTAGCGCCATTCACGCTGGCCGTAAGACAAATTCTATCCCGTAAGAAGTCAGACTACACAGGGGATGTCAATGACAAAATGAAGTCTCTGGGCATACAGACAGAGGAGTTTAATACCCATGAAATGGATAGTCTTTTATGTCAACTTGCCGAGATGGAAAAGGGCATACCACAATATAAAAGCACCTGGACTGACCTCACCAGGCAGAAAAGAAACGAGTGGGAAAACAACGATGCTGAATACGCCGATTTAGCCTATGTGCCCGCGGTGGTAGAGGGGCTTAATAGAACCCTCGATACCATCTTACTTAACGCTTTCGATGAGCAAGAGGTAATACAGGGGATAAAAGAGATCATAGCTGAGATAAATGACAAACTGCTGGCTGAAGGCCTAATAAACTCCTGTATCGAAATGGGCGAAGATAGCTTGCAGCTTAGCAAGACCACTTATAAAGATAGGGAAATAACTCACCCCTGTGGGGCAGAAAGGTCCTTCTTTAGCCTGGCGGCACTGACTGCCCTGGCAATATATTTCAAATTGCCTGTTATCATAGATGAAGCAGCGAATAACCTTGATAAGAATCATTTGAGACACTTTATATCCCTGATAAGAGAATTTGCCGCTAGCTACGATGTCCAGTACATCCTCTCAATAAAAGAGACCGACGACTTTCCCCTTGATGGCTGGGTCCAGGAATTTGCCGATGACCTGCAAATATACCGCGTAGACTACGACGGCTATAAGAAACACATCCAGCCCGTTGACCTATACGCCTAAAGAAGGCGAATTGGGTGTACGCGAGTGCCTCTCCCTTGATGGGAGAGGAATAAGGTGAGGGTGAAAATGATTAGGCGTCCCCCTCCATTATTGCAATTACCTCCTCTGTCATTGCGAGGCATAGCCGAAGCAATCCCCTCTCCCTTGATGGGAGAGGATTGTAGTTGCTTGATTTATCAGGCTTAGAGGAGAGGCATAAGGCGACTCTTCGGTTTCCTCTCCCTTGATGGGAGAGGAATAAGGCGACTCTTCGGTTTCCTCTCCCCTGATGGGAGAGGAATAAGGTGAGGGTGAAGAAATGGTTAGGTGCCTCCCTCTGTTATTACGAGCCCTCCTTTGTCATTGCGAGCCAAAGGCGAAGCAATCCCAAAACATCGTCATTAGTAGTCAGCAATCAGCATAAAGCTGGTACCTGAGAAATGAGCCTGCCAAAATTTGCGCTAACTGTCATTCTAAGCGCAGCGAAGAATCTCCCTGCCCCGAGCCCTTCGCTCTCTGTCATTCTGAAGGAGAGAAGCGAGTCCTGAACCAAAGCGCTGAGCGTAGCGAAGGGGCAGTGAAGGAACTTAAGCTCCTTCGTTTCACTCAGGATAAACTCCGAATCTCGCTCCAGGACAGGCTCCGCAAGGGAACCAGCCCAACTAGCATAAAACTGGGCTCGCTATAACGGTGATATAATAGATATATTAAAGATACTGCATAATAAGACAAAACAGGCTAGACCAAGCAAGCACGGAGTTCGTGTATTTCAGCGTCAGGCGAGCTCTTTTTGAGCAGTTTGAAAAGGGGGTGATGGAGATGAGACGCTACCAGATATAGGACGAAAATAAGTTCCTGTATCCTTTGGCACGAAACTGGTAAGGAACAAAAGTTAACATAAGGAGGTGCGAATATGTCGGCGAAAGTTATTGTTGTTTATGAGTCAAAGTATGGTAACACCAAGCTCGTGGCAGAAACAATCTCAGAAGGTATGAGAGAAGTTGAAGGAATGGAAACAGTCGTCAGTGGAGTCAAAGACGTTGACCTTAACAGAATCCCCGATTATGACGCTATTTTGCTGGGTTCTCCGAATCACATGGGTGGCCCAACCGGGGGCATCAAGAAGTTTATCGACAAACTTGGCAAGCTTCCCTTAAAGGGAAAAAGGTTTGCTGTTTTTGACACATACCTTGGAAAAGACTTTGAAAAAGCAGCGAAGAAAATGGAGAGGAGAATAAGCGAAAGAGTTCCCGGGTCAAAACTGGCGGCCCCCGGCTTATCAATAAGAGTTAAGGGAATGAAGGGTCCGATCTCAGAGGGCGAGCTTCCTAAGTGCAGAGAGTTTGGAAAAAGAATAGCAGTTCAAATGAAAGCTTGACTTATCTCAATCTCTGTCATTGCTAACTAAATTTCCTCCCCCTCGACGGCGGAGGATAAGTGAGGTGAAAAATCGACTAAGCGTCTCCTCCCGTCATTGCGAGCGAAGCGAAGCAATCTCCTGGTTTTCAAGGTGAAGCAATCCCAGAACGGAAACCCGCTCAACAAATGAAGACTGGCTTCGCTGTAACAGTGATATAATAGATATATTGAAGATACGGCATAATAAGACAAAGTACGCTAGGCCAAGCAAGGGCAAAGTTCGTATATTTGGACGTCATCAGAAATGCAGCGCCTGAAGAAATTTGGAGGCAAAAATGGCATATAAAGTTTTCATAAGCCATAGCACCCAGGATCAAGGACTGGTTATATCCCTTGCGAATTTACTTTCGAAGTTCGGAGTAGAGGTATTTGTTGCAGAGTGGTATCTCTCCCCGGGTGAAAGCCTGGACACTAAAGTGTTTGAACAAATCGGAAGGGCTGATTGTGTAGTCGCTTTGTTAACACGAGAGGGGATAAGGTCAAATTGGGTACACGAAGAAATAGGGTATTCATTACAACGTAATAGACCAATTATTCCTATTGTAGAAAAAGGTGTAGACCCAAAGGACTTAGCAGCATTACAAGGGAAAGAATATATTGAATATGATCCCTATCAATATCAGCGGGCTTTGATGAAATTATCTACTTATGTGAGATCGTTAAAGTTGAAAAAGGAAGAGCAAGAGAAGACTTTACTTGTCGTGGGGGGGCTTCTTGCTTTCTTGTTACTACTCTCTGCAGGACGACGATGAATACAATCTCATACATTCCGTCTAACGACGAACTGGTGCTAAAATTTCGTCCCTTGAAGGGAAAACCAACGAAGGAATTGGGGAGGTTTAAATTATGGTGGGATGACGAAGGGTATATTTATGGCATTGATATTAGGCCATTTATGGAAGAGTTAGAAGAATTCAAGAAAAATGTAAATACGGTACGCTTGGGCGGTGTTTGGAAAGGTGTAAAGATTACAGACAAAGATATTAAAGAAATACGAGAGGATCTGCTCAAGAAACTTGAGGAGAAATGGTGATGCCATTTGTTACTGACACTCACTCTTTAGTTTGGCATATGACGAGTGATTCTAAACTTTCCTCTGAGGCGAGAGGGATCTTTCAAAAAGTGGATAATTTTCAAGATTGCATTTTCATTCCTTGTATTGTCTTTTTTGAGTTACTCTATCTCATTGAAAAGAAGAAGATTGTTGCTGACTTTGATAGCTTTCTTGCAATGGTGTCTTCGTCGAAGAATTATAGGATAGAACCACTGTGTCTGCCGATAATTGAAAAAAGTAGGAGAATCCCGAGAGAAAGGGTCGCTGATCCTTGGGATAGATTAATTGCTGCTACCTCAATGCATTTGAATTTTCCTTTAATAACTCGAGATGAAACCCTGAGAGAAATAGGGTTAGAGGTTGTATGGTGATAGGCACAATACAACGTATAACACCGCATAAAAGGTTCGTGCCTAACAGCACTCACCCAAATTTTTGCTTCGCAAAAACAGGGTCTTCTCATGAAAGGAGGAAGCAAAAGGCAAGAGATGGATGTTGAGGTTCAAGAGTCGCTTCTCCAAGTAGCTGATAAACTTGTTGGTTTTGTGGGTGAGTTGCTGCGAACCGCGAAGACTGAAGAAGACCTGCGAATTGGCTTCGAAAAAATCTTAGACCCAGTGCTGAAGAGCATTGGCGTTGAACCTAAGCCAAGATACGAGCGTCTAGGTGCCGAAGCAAAAACAATTTATCGAGGCCGGCCAGATGCAGTACATGGGCAAGTTATTATCGAATATGAACCGCCTGGTGCATTTTCTTCTAATCGCGCGGTGGTTCACGCCCATGAGCAATTGGTGGGCTATATGACAGCAGAAGCTCAAGTTTACAAAACTGAGCCCCCGGGTTTATTGAATCGGCTTGTAGGTGTAGGTTTTGATGGTCGCACTATCTTCTTTGTTCAGTATCCACGAAAGAAAAATGGAAAGACAACGACAATAGACAAAGCACTGTTTACTCGCCATGGTCCTTATCCTTTTGATCCAGAAAGTGCCCGCACGTTTCTGACATACCTGCGTGCCCTTGCCCGCTGCCACTTACTGCGGAACATCTCGCCGACAAGTTTGGACCAGAAAGCAAAATCGCACCAATGGCTGTATCAGCCTTTGCAGACGCATTGGAAAATTGGGGTGGGGCAAGAGTGCGCGTCTTTTTCAATGAGTGGAAACGCTTGTTCGGGATCGTCTATGGGGAGCAATTTAGCACCCAACAAGCAGAAGAAGCACAGGCACTTTCTCGTCTTTATGGCGTAGGCAAGGAGACGGACTTTCAAGAATTGCTTTTCTCTGTCCACACTTATTTTGCGCTTATGATGAAGCTTATTGCTGCCGAGCTTATCACCCTCAAAGAAAATACTTTCACTGCATCATTCTCCCACCAGCTTACACATACTTCAAAAGAAGGTTTACAAGCACAACTGGCCAATATTGAAGACGGTGGCATTTATGCTAAGCGAGGCATCACTAATTTTCTTGAAGGCGACTTTTTCCAATGGTACTTAGATGCCCTTTCGCCGCGCCTTGAAGAAGCCATCAGAGAAATAGCCAGAGGGCTTTCCGAATTTGAGCCAGCAACAACTACCATTGACCCAGAGTCTGCTCGAGATCTTATCAAGAAACTCTATCAATACCTAGTACCGCAAGAGGTGCGACATAAACTTGGCGAATACTATACCCCCGATTGGCTGGCGGAACTGGTTTTGAATGAAGTCGACTATGAGGGTAATACGCTTAAACGCTTACTCGATCCGGCCTGCGGTTCTGGCACATTTCTCGTTCTTGCCATTCAACGAGCAAAGGAATATGGACGAACTCATAATGAACCTCCACTTGAAACAGCCCAAAGAATCGTTGCAAATATCTGGGGCTTTGACCTGAATCCTTTAGCGGTTATCGCTGCCCGTACCAACTATCTTTTTGCGCTTGGTGATCTCGTTAATGAACTACGCCATTTGGAAATCCCGGTTTACCTTGCCGATTCAGTTCTCTGGCCTGAGAAAGCAGGCCAAATGCAACTGGATTTTATCGGTGGAGAACATGTAAAGATTCAAACATCTGTAGGGCAATTTCATGTTCCTTATATTTGGGTAAAAGACGAAGGTTTTCTTATGGGCACAGCCGCGTCACTTGTGGAAAATATGGCAAAACAAAACTATTCAACTTTCGAAGCAATGGAACGGTTCAAAAAAGAGGGCTTAGTCTTTCCGCCCCATGAGCAGGTGGTACAAAATTTTTACAGTGAAATACTGGAACTTGAGAGACAAGATAAAAATGGCATCTGGGCACGCTTTCTAAAAAACGCCTTTGCGCCAATGATTGCTGGTAAATTTGATTTTGTTGTGGGAAATCCTCCATGGATTCGGTGGGGTTATCTTTCACAAGAGTATCGCCAAGCAACGCTCCAATTATGGAAGGATTACGGCCTCTTTTCCCTTAAAGGGCATGCAGCACGCCTAGGCGGAGGAGAAAAGGATTTTTCAATGCTATTCACCTATGCAGTAGCAGACTACTACCTCAAGAAAAATGCCAAACTTGGATTTCTTATCACACAAGAAGTCTTCAAATCGAAAGGGGCTGGCGAAGGTTTTCGCAGGTTTCGGCTTGGTGACCGTGAGTCATTGAAAGTCATTAAAGCTCATGACCTAGTTTCTGTACAACCATTTGAAGGAGCAGCAAATAAGACTGCCGCCATTGTACTGAAGAAGGGCCAGAAAACAGAGTATCCGGTTCCTTATACTCTTTGGACGAGGAAGAAGGGAATAGGCAAGATTGCAACCGACCAAGTGCTTGAAGAAGCACTACCACTACTTCAGAGAAGGAAATTACTTGCCCAACCCATTGGTTCACTTACTAGCTCGTGGCAAACCATCAGCGAAAGCCAGGAATGGCTCAGCTATATTCAAGGGGAAAATGTGTATCAAGCACGGCGAGGAGCAAGCACTGAGCCGTACGGTGTTTTCTGGCTTGAGGTTAAACAAGTGCTGTCTGATGGAGATCTAATTGTCCGCAATTTGCCAGAGAAGGGGAAACGAAAGATACAACAAGTAGAAGAAAGTATTGAGGCTGCTCTTGTATTTCCTGCTGTCCGTGGCTCGGATATCGACCGATGGAATGCAACGCCAAGATTTTTTGTGTTAATGACACAGGATCCCCAGAAACGCGAACCATATCCTGAACATCAGATGAAGAAAGAATGGCCACGAACCTATGGGTATCTAACAAAGTTTAAGGATATTCTTTTATCGCGGGGATCAAAATCTATACGCGAACTTGCGGAGCGGACAGCATTCTACGCGATGTATGGTATTGGACCATACACCGTCAAACGCTACAAGGTCGTCTGGAAACGTATGGCTGGTGATATTGTTGCGGCGGTTATTGCTCAGCATAAAACACCATTTGGATACAAAATGGTTATCCCAACGGATACAACCTCTTTATTTGCCACCGACAACGAGGCTAAAGCCCATTATCTCTGTGCCATTATTAACTCAACGCCGGTACGGGAATTTATCAAATCATTCTCTTCCGCAGGCCGCGGCTTTGGCGCACCCTCAGTAATGAATCATGTCAACATTCCCAGATTTGACCCCCAAAACACACTCCAACAAAAACTCGCTCAACTTTCCAAAACCCTCCACGCCCTCAAGGCAAAGAATAAACTTGATGAAGTTGCACGGTTGGAAAAAGAAGTAAATGGCTTTGCTCAAAGATTATTTGGTATATAAAGATGCTTTTTGTGAAATTTTCGATTGACATGGCACAGCGTATGCTATGGTATAAAAGACTACGCTTTGCTTCGTCCAAATTCGGCTTCGCCGAATTCTTTTACACTGGAAACACTCTAAGTAAAATGGGCATCAATTTACCACAGGTAGGTAAGAAAAAATGGCACGGAAGTCAATAATTATCGTTGGGGCTGGTATCGCTGGCCTATCAGCCGGGTGCTATGGACAGATGAACGGCTACCGCACCCAGATCTTCGAGCTGCAGAACAAACCAGGCGGACTGTGCACCTCCTGGGAGCGCAAGGGCTACACCATTGATGGCTGTCTGCACTGGTTGGTTGGCTCTGCGCCGGGATCAAAGTTTTACCGGCTGTGGGAAGAGCTGGGCGCAATTCAGGGGCGGCGTATGATTTACCAGGAGGAGCTTATGCTCATCGAAGGTGCCGATGGCAAGATTTTTATCCTGTATACCAACATTGACCGCCTGGAGCAGCACATGATGGAGCTTGCCCCGGAGGATAAGGATGTTATCGAAGAGTTCATCGAAGGCATACGTGCCTGCACTCGCTTTGAACTGCTTATTGAAGGAGCACCTGAAGTATATGGCCCCATTGGTGGGTTCAAGTCGTTATCCGAGATGCGTCCCTTTATACAGGTTGCTCGGAAATGGGCTAGCATACCCATTCAAGATTTTGCCGCACGCTTCAAAAACGCCTTGCTGCGTGAGGCTTTTCCTCTCGCTTGGTGGTTTCCCGAACTTACAATGCTAGTGGCGCTGATGAGCCTCGCCTGGATACACCAAAAGGTGGCCGGCTATCCCATAGGCGGCTCATTAGAGTTCTCCCGAGCCATTGAACGACGCTACCGCGACTTAGGAGGCGAGGTCCACTACAACGCACGGGTGACCAAGATCCTGGTAGAGAATGACCATGCCGTTGGGATCAGATTGGAGGATGGTAGCCAGCACCGAGCAGACTGTGTCATCTCTGCCGCCGATAGTCACACAACCATTTTTGACATGCTCGATGGCAAGTACGCCGACGAAAAAATCCGAGGTTACTACGACAACCTTCCCATCTGCCCCTCTTTGGTCCATGTAGCCCTAGGAATAGACCGCTCGTTCGAGGAGATACCTCCTTCCGTAATGGGGCTAAACTTTCCCCTTGATAAGCCAGTCACTATCGCTGACAGGGAGTGGGGACGACTGGGTGTGGGTGTTCATATCTATAATTTCGACCCTACTCTAGCCCCAGCGGGCAAGACGGTGGTGAAGGTCATGTTCCCCTCAGATTATGCTTACTGGAGACCATTGCGGGATGAGCCTGAGCACTATAAGCAGGAGAAAGAGCAAATCGCTGACCAAGTGGTGGCTTTGCTCGACAAGCGCTTCCCGGGGCTGGCTACCCAGGTGGAGCTGCGTGACGTGGCTACACCGCTCACTTTCCATCGTTACACCGGCAACTGGCAGGGCACCTTTGAAGGATGGATGATCACACCAGAAACCTGGAGGTTGCGCCTGAGCAAGACCTTGCCTGGACTTGATGGCTTTTATATGGTGGGGCAGTGGGTTGAGCAAGGAGGTGGTGTGCCCATGGTAGCTATGTCAGGCCGCAATGCAATTCAGATGATTTGCCGCCAAGACAAGAAGCCATTTGCGGCAAAGATTCCATGAGTCTGATTCTGTATTCGAGGGTAAGAAAGGGAGATACAGTACTGCCCACCGTAGTCACACTTGTTTGTAGTTCGCTTCGCTTACTCAACTGCCTTGGGCACTTCGCAAACAGGCAGAACGTTATCTAAAAGGTTATTAAGTTGAAACTAAGTTGCCAGTGCAATATGCTATGTCTAAAACTAAGGAGGTCATGAAAATGGGTGCTATTTCTCCCACTTTAGCTGTAAGGAACGTGAAGCAGACAATTGAATTCTATAAAAATTCTCTGGGGTTTAAGATGGGGATGGCTTTTCCCAACGCAGAGAATCCAGAGTATGCTGACCTCTCCAAGGACGGGATGGTTCTTATGTTTATCCCGGCAGAAAACGTCGGTATTGGCAGTGAAGAAAAACTGGGCGTTGGCGTGAACCTTTATATGAACATCGACGGGGACATTGATGAGTATTACAATGAATTGAAGAATAGGAAGGTGAGGATTGCGGTTGAGATAAAAGACGAACCCTATGGCATCAGGGACTTCACAGTCGAGGATATTGAGGGATATAAATTGACATTCTGTCAGAAATCCAAAGCTGTTAAGAACTGTATGAGCTGTGGCATGCCTATGACCAAGCCCGAGGATTTCGGCGGAGGAAACCCGGAAAATGTATACTGCGTACACTGTTCAAAACCAGATGGCAGTCTCAAAAGCTACAATGAAGTGTTCGAGGGTATGGTCAACTTTATGATGCAGTCCAAGAAGATGGACAGGAAAACCGCTGAGAGCGCAGCAAAAGAGCACATGTCAAGGATGCCAGCCTGGAATGGTGGAGCCTGAGCTACGACCGCGCTGTCGTCGCTCCCTTTATGAATAATAGTGGAGCAACAGAAAATCTTCGATTTTCCAAAATTGCCCTGGCAACTTCCCTTATCTCTAATATGCTAGCTGCAATGCCGACTTTCAGGGCAGAAAAGTAAGAGGAGAGCAGAGAATGTCGCTTATACCAGCTTTTGAAATAGGTTTATGGAATGCCTGGATTTTCACATTCTATCACTTCGTGCCTCCTGCCTTGCTGACTCTAATCTATAAAGGCACATTCAAGAGAATGAGTAATGCTGTTCCGCCTAATAAGACTGAGAGGAAAATCCATATTCTTATGGAGACAATTTCTGCTCTGGCGTTAATATACTCCATTTTCTTACCCTTAAGATTGGGGACGACGTGGTTTTACCTAGGCCTTCCCATTTGCTTATTGGGATTGATTATGCACACGATTGCTTCGGTGAATTTCGCTACTACCCCACTTAGGCAGCCCATTACCAAAGGGCTATATCGTTATTCAAGACATCCAATGTATCTCATTTTCTTTCTGGTTTTCATAGGGGTGAGTATAGCTTCGGCTTCGTGGCTCTTCTTACTGTTTTCGATTCTAGTTATAGTTTTGATGCCTCCCCTTGTGATTCCTGAAGAACAGGCCTGTATCGAGAAGTACGGCGATGCCTACCGCGAGTATATGAATAGAACCCCAAGATGGATAGGAATTCCGAAATCGGGGGAGAGGTGATTAATATGCCCCTTCGTTCGCATTATCGTCTAACAGCGTGTATCTGGTTGGGGCTCTCGGCCCTCACCCAAACCCGAGACTCCAGATAAACACAGACCGTTATGTGAAATCCCACCCTTGCCCCTTTGAAAACAAAAACATTTATGTAAGCTTAAACCCAAATTTGAAATATGGAAGGCGATAAAATTTGAAGACCCTAATAATTTATGTTTCCCCACATCATGGCAATACCGAAAAGGTTGCCAAAGCAATGGCAAATGTGCTTGGTGCCGACCTAATGCGAGTAGCGCAAGTAGATATAAATATGCTTGCGGAGTATGACTTAATCGGTTTTGGCTCAGGGATTTATTTTGGCAAATATCACAAAAGTCTAGTGGAGCTTGTCGATAAATTACCTGTATTAGAAAACAAGAGGGCGTTCATTTTTTCAACAAGCGGATTGACAAAAATACCATTTATCCACGATTTCGCTAAACCACTAAAAGAAAAACTGAAGCAAAAAGGCCTCAATATTGTGGGGGAATTCTCTTGTAGAGGATTCGATACATCTCAAGCAGCCAGGATTATTGGGGGGATAAACTGGGGCAGACCTGATGAAAAAGACCTAAGACTAGCAGAAAATTTCGCCAGCGGTTTGAAAGATAGAAAATAATTTTGGTGGAGGGAGAACTAAGAAATGAACGAAATACTTGGATATGGGGAAGACGCTTTTACTTTCTGGGCATTAAAAAGACGCCTTTTTGAAATCCTAAAGGATTTACATGATCAAACTGAGCCATCAGACTGTCTTATATTCTTTCGCCCCAGCTTTGGGCGAAGAGGAGGGGGAGGAAGGGCAGGATTCGGGGAGTTCGATGCAATTTTAGCTTCCTCGGAAAACGTTTATTTAATAGAAAGCAAGTGGGATAAGTCTTTGAGAGGAAAAGGCATTGCACTTGGGGAAGGACAGATACGACGACATGAAATCCTCGCCTGGTATCTGAGAAATTGGGATGCTCAGCGATACAGCAACAACTGGGCAGGATTCGAAAATGAATTCCAGAGTAATTTCGCAAAGGTTTTTCAAGATAGAAAGCTTGCCCCAGCGGGAAGCCGTCTTGCCAAAGACCTGGAGTTTGTATTGAACAGGTTACAAGAGCACTGTAAAAGACTTTCGTGTGACTATAGAAAGCCAAGGAATGTGTTGCTCTACTTCTATGGAAACAAATCCAGAAAGACAAAGGAGGTTGTAGCAAAGGACCCAAATTTCGAAGTGGTAAATATTAGTTATAGCAAATACACTTCGGGCAATTTTGTTCCCCTGGATTGTTAGAACACTCTATCTTCCTTCCTGCTCCTCTCCATTATTTCGAGCAAATGAAGCAACCTTGTGGTTATTCCTGAGATTGGCGTGCTTCGGCTTTCACCCTCACCTTAATCCTCTCCCATCAAGGGAGAGGAGATTTTGTCTAAATTAGTCATATCCCATAAAGGGAGAGGGGGTAGATTGCCGCGCTGCCCCTTCGTTTCACTCAGGGCTTCGGCTCACCGCAATGACAAAGGGGGAAGAGGTTGCCCGTCGCAAAGAAAGAGTTAGAAAGTTATTCCATTGCTAACCATTTTGCGGAGTTTACACTGGTGAAGCCGAAAACTGTGAACAGAGTGAAGAGGAGTTTCTTCGGTCGCTTCTCTCCCTCAGAATGACAAGAAAGCGAAGGGCTCAGAGCTTTGGCGCACCCTCGCAATGACATGGTGAAGGCGGTTTTATAGTTATATTAACGGCACAGATAAGCTATAATCCACTTTATCAAGATAGATATCCCGAAAGCGCATTAAGCGCATTTCCTGACAGGAGGTAAAAATGAAGGTAAGCACAGTAGCTCAGATGGGAAATCTGGACAAGTCTGCCACGGAGGAATTTGGCATCTCACCAGACCTTTTGATGGAGAATGCCGGCCAGGCGGTATATTTTGTCGTATTGAAGGAGTTCGGGGTAAAGAACAAGAAATTCGCCGTTTTTTGTGGCACTGGTAATAACGGTGGAGATGGGCTGGTTGTCGCTAGGAAGATTCACTCCAATGGCGGAGAGGCAAAGGTCTTTCTTTTAGATGACGAAGCTAAATTTAAAGGGGCAGCAAAAAGGAACTTTGAAATAGTATCAAAGTTACCAATAGAAATTTCCAAGGTTAGTTCGATTGAATCTGTGAATTCTGCTGTTCTGCACTCCGATGCCATTGTGGATGCCATATTCGGCACAGGTCTTATCCGGGAGGTCAGCGGGATATACAGGCATGTAATTCAGATGATAAACGAGAGCAAAAAAGGGGTGTTTAGTGTTGACATCCCTTCAGGCATAAATGGTGATACGGGAGAGGTAATGGGCGTGGCGGTAAAAGCAAATTATACCATAACATTTGGGCTTCCCAAGATAGGGAATATGCTTTATCCTGGATATGAGCACTGTGGGAAATTGTATCTCTCGCATATATCCTTCCCGCCTTCTCTTTACAATTCAGATTCAATAAGGGTAGAAATCAACAATCCAATAGAGCTTCCTAAAAGAAGTAAAGATGTTCATAAAGGAGATTTTGGAGAGGTTCTTTTTATTGCTGGTGCTTCGAGTTATCTTGGGGCACCATATTTCTCCGCTTTGTCTTTCCTCAAGGCTGGAGGAGGATATTCCCGTCTAGCCACACCTGTATCCATTTCATCGTTCCTGGCAAACAAAGGAAGCGAAATCGTCTTCGTTCCCCAAAAAGAGACACTATCAGGAAGCATAGCGTTGGAAAATAAGGACAATTTATTAGAGCTTTCAGAAAGAGTGGATATGGTTGTCATGGGGCCAGGTCTTTCTTTAAACGGAGAAACACAGGAACTTATAAGGCAATTGGCACAGGAGATAAAGCGACCTTTGCTTATAGATGGCGACGGAATTAGTGCTATCTCAAAAGATATAGAAATAATTAAAGATAGAAAGTCAGAAACAATTCTTACACCCCACATGGGTGAGATGTCGAGAATTACAAAAATGGAGATAAGCGAGGTAAACAAAAACAAGATAGGCGTTTTGCAGCGCACAGCAAAGGAACTCAATGCCATGATTGTCTTAAAGGGGGCTCATTCTCTCATAGGCTATCCCGATGGAAAAGTTTACATTAACTTATCTGGGAATCCTGGTATGGCCACAGCCGGGAGTGGCGATGTCCTGACAGGAACGATCGCTGCTATGTTTGGTCTGGGATTATCCCTTGAGGAGGCAGTAAGGATGGGCGTGTTTATCCATGGATTTTCTGGAGACCTGGCGGCAAAGGATAAAGGCGAAGATGGCATAACGGCACAAGACATACTGGACTATCTCCCTACCACGCTAAAGCGTTATAGAGAGGATTTTGAAAAAATCTCGGAAAACCTATATGAAAGCATTTTCATTGTATAAAGAATTAGCTAGTGACCCTACCCTTTGTCATTCTGAGCCCTGTGGGCGAAGAATCTCCTTAGACTCTTCGCGGAGTTTATCCTGAGCGAGATTCTTCGGTCGCTTTGCTCCCTCAGAATGACAGGAGAAAGCGCTAGGTTTACAGGAAGCGAAGGACTCAGAGTGACAGCATTCCTTATATGGAGGAGAAAAAATGAAGGCGATGGTACTCAAGAAAATCTCTTTAGTCGAGGAAAAACCCTTAGAGCTAGTGGATTTGCCTGAGCCCATTCCCGCCCGGGGTCAAATTCGGGTCAAAGTTTCTGCCTGCGGAGTCTGCCATACCGAGCTGGATGAAATTGAAGGCAGGGTTTCTCCCTCAAGGTTTCCCATGGTTTTGGGGCATGAACTTGTTGGCAAGGTAGAAAGTTTAGGGCCAGGGGTAACTAAATTTAAACAAGGAGATAGAGTAGGGATTGCCTGGATTAACTGGGCTTGTGGAGAGTGTTCCTTCTGTCTCAAAGGCGAAGAAAATTTGTGTGATAAAGCAAAATGGACAGGGAAGGATGTCGATGGGGGTTATGGTCAATACACCGTGGTTTCGGAGGACTTCGCCTATCCCATTCCAGAAAGATTCACTGACCTACAAGCAGCTCCACTTTTATGTGCTGGAGTGATCGGCTATAGAGCCTTAAGACTCTCAGGAATGGAAGATGGCAAAGTTCTTGGCCTCTATGGATTTGGAGCCTCAGCCCATATTGTCATCCAGATTGCTAAATATAAATATCCCAATGCTAAGATTTTCGTCTTTACCAGACCCAATCAGAAAGAACACCAGAATTTAGCCAAGAAATTGGGAGCGGACTGGATTGGAGCGACGGGAGACGTTCCTCCAGAAAAGCTTAACTGTGCCATTGACTTTACTCCAGTGGGGGTACCGGTGCGTGAAGCTCTAAGGAACTTAGAAAAAGGTGGAAGAGTAGTTATAAACGCAATTCGCAAGATAACGCCCATTCCGGAATTAGACTACGCTGAACATCTCTGGTATGAAAAGGAAGTGAAAAGTGTGGCCAACGTCACCAGAAGAGATGCTGAGGAGTTCCTCCCGCTGGCGGCTGAAATTCCCATTGTGCCTGAAGTTCGAGAATTTAGATTAGAAGAGGCAAACGAAGCCTTAATCTTACTCAAAGAAGGGAAAATTCGCGGCGCTGGGGTTTTAAGGATATCCGGATAAAAAAGAAGAGACTAACTTAGATGAAAGAAGAGCAGACTTATGACAAGGTGGCATTGACCATAATGCCTGGCAGACACTAGAGATTACGACCACCTCTAGATGGAGCGCTAATAATGGGAAGGAAACTCGCTCACCAATCGAGTCCAAGGCACAACGAACGATGCACAAAGTGCAAAGAAACAATAAGATTGCTGCTTGGCAAAATCTATGGAAATGCAGAGGTAGGTCATAAGTTTGATGTAGGAATATATCCTGAAGATTTCATACGTACCTCACATTATCAAACGCTTAGAGAAATTTTCAGTGTACTCCAAAATTATCGAGGGTTTAAAAAGTTTGTTAGATCAAAAACTCTCCGAAAATGCGATTTCTTCATTGCAAATCCCGGATTTATTTTAGAATTTGATGAATCACAGCATTTTACTAATCCAAGGAAGATAGCGCTCGAACATTATCCAGAAGATTTTGAACTAGGATTCGATAGAAAAAGATGGATAAGGTTGTGTAAGGAAATCGATGCTAAGGATAATGATCCGCCTTATAGAGATGAACAACGTGCATGGTATGATACCCTACGAGATTTTCTTCCAGAAGTAGAAGGACTGAAGCCCACCATTAGGATCTTTTCCAAAGATTTTCAATGGTGCAGCTTAACCCCAAACAACTCCACAGATATCGAAGAATTTAAATCCATTTTAGAAAGGAGGAAAACAAATGTGGATGATTGAAATTAAAGAAGAGCCTAACCCATTTTTGGCACGCGTTGTCATTGCCGGGAATTGGGATGGAAATGTTGAGGTTGCGAAAAGAACTTCTTGGAGATGTTTATGAGAGGTGGCCGAAGGGAAAGAGAGTAAAATTTCTCATAACTTGCGGCGGGTTTGTCAGTTTCGAATGGCCACAGCATCTTTCTTATTTGGCTATCGGAGATAATAAAAATCCCAATCCACAAGCGTTAGATATTTTAGTAGAGGAGGCAAAGAAACGTTGCCAGCAACTATTAAGCAGGGATTTGCGCGAAAAGCTGGGAGAATGCACGGACTACTTAACATTAGGTATAGATTCATTCAAAGGTAAAATATCTCTAACCAAAACTTACATTAGCGAACCACATGTTGAATTGGTATCCTTAATCGATTTAAGAACAAACAGTTATTATTGGACTGGTAAGTCATATCCAACGCCAAATCAGGAGAAAGGACTGATCAGAATATCTGATTTGAAAACGCACTTTCTTAATTTAGATATTGGAAAAGTTATGATACTAGGCTGTCATGATTTAACTATATTTAACAATAGAAATTGGGAAAAGATGGGAGAATGGAGGAAAAAAATTAAAACGGAATTCAGAAATTTGGCAAGAGTGGAAAATCCCACGATAGTATTACAGCATCCTCATACAACAGATTCAATATTAACTTGGGCTGCTGCTTGGAACGAGTTAAAAAGAACACTCCCCACGGTTAAGGAATATGCAAGCGCTGGGAGATATTATAATCCTGATAATCCTAGCCAGGAGCGATCTAAGCTGGTTGATGTGCTTGCAAGGACAAAAAGTAGCCATACTATTGATTTTATTGTTCACATCAAATAAGAAAGATAAGTCATGATAACTCAGATTTTGCTGGCAGTCGTTGTAATACTCCTGGTCGTGCTAATTTTCCTTGTCCTTAGAGGAAGAGGAGTTAAGCCAAGGGATATTGAAAATGCCGTATCAAGCACCTGGACAAAGTTGGGCTTGGAGGAAAAGATAGGTAAGCTGGCAATTCACGCACAGGATATTAGAGATAGTTATAGGTCAATCGAGCAGATGCTCCGAGTGCCTACGGAGCGAGCGGCGCTCGGCGAAATGAGTTTGGAGACAATCCTTTCAGATCAACTCCCCCCAGATATGTTTGGTATCAGGAAGATGATTCTCGATGGGAAAATCCCTGACGCACACATTAGGTCCACCGTAGGGCTCATTTCCATAGATTCCAAATTCCCCCTGGATAACTACAGAAAGATGCGAGAGGCTGAGGATCCTAAGGAAAAAGAAAAATTCAAAAATGCTTTTTGCAAAGATGTCCAAAACCATCTCAGCAAGATAGCTGAAGATTATGTATGCCCGGAAAAAGGGTCAGCAGAGTTTGCCTTCGCTTATATTCCCTCTGAGGCTGTTTATTATTTCTTAGTTAATGAGGAATTCGAGATGCTGCGGGACTATACCAAGAGAGGAGTTCAGGTTGTATCCCCGTTGACGCTTTCCCACAAGATTGAGCTTATCAAAGCTGGCGTTCATGCTAAAAAGCTTTCCGAAGAGGCGGAGAGTGTGAGGAAAGATCTTAATATAATTTCCCAAAGATTTAATGAGATTGATGAATTATGGCGGGTATTTTACCACACACATTTAAGAAACGCCGGGGATAGGGCAGAGGAATTGGATATAGCCTATAGGAAGCTAAGGGAAGAATTTGACAGGATTTCAAGAATGTCGAAAGACTAACAACTCTAGCCAGGACTATTGACATTGCTGTATCAGGCTGTTTACAATAAATCGTATGAAATTATTAGTTATAGGTCTAGGTCAATGTGGCGGTAGAATTGCCGATAGGTTCGCTCGGCTAAATAAGAGGGCACATGCTCTGCGGAAAATCGATATACTTGCCGATACCTTTGCTGTCAACACAGATGTTGCTGATTTAAGTGGATTACGCACTATCAAATCCGATTACAAACACAGAATTCTTATCGGGGGTCAACGGACCAACGGTCACGGAGTAGGTAAGGTAAGTGAACTTGGCGCTGAGGTAGCAAGGGAAGATACTGATAAGATCATAGATGCTATACGAAAGTCAGAGCAGTTCTATCAAACAGATGCCTTCTTGTTGGTTGCTGCCGCTGCCGGTGGCACTGGTTCTGGCTCGATAGCGGTGCTAACACAGTATTTGAAAGAGCGCTATATAGGAAAGCCGGTCTACAATGTTATCGTTTTGCCGTTTAGGCAAGAAGAAACAACAGAATCGAGAGCTGTTTACAACACGGCTATGTGCCTCAAGTCTACCTACTTAGTGGCTGATGCGATATTTCTTATTGACAACCAAAGGTATGTTAAAAAAGATTCTCCGGCCGAAAACAACCTGTCGGTGATTAATGCCCGAGTAGTTGAGCCATTTTACAATTTGCTTTGTGCTGGTGAAGAGACGAACAAAAAATACGTTGGGTCAAGAACGCTTGATGCTGGAGACATAATACAGACTCTGGCAGGATGGACAGTAATTGGCGAAGGTAAATCGCCAATCCCAAGAAGACTGCCCCTATTGGGACCAAAACGTGATTTCAGAGACAAGATGAATGAAACCAGCAAAGGAGCTCACGCTATGGATCAAGCCCTAGGTGAGTTATCGCTCACATGCGATCCTAAAAATGCTGGGAGAGCTTTGTACCTTGTCACTGCACCGCCCAAGGAAATGTCCATGGAGATAATCAAACAACTTGGGGACAATTTAAGCAGTGTGGCTCCAGATGCTTTAATACGGAGCGGTGATTACCCTAGACAGAAAGGTTCGCTGTATGTCACTATAATCCTATCTGAACTTAGCAGTGTCAGGAAAATCACGAATTACTTTACCAAAGCAATTGACTTAATTTCTGTTATCAAAGCTAAACGTGGAGTAGAGTACTCACACAGAAAACTCGCAGAAACCTTCGCTGATATCCCTGTATTACTATAATTAGTTCCTTGAACCTGTGCAGAACAATCGCTACTTCGGCTCTTCTGTAAAAGCCAGACCATCAGGAAATATAGCTAGAGAAGCAGTTTGATTTGTCTCCCTTACTTTCTAGCTTTAGTAAAGATTGCCCATGTCCGCTCGATGGTCTCATTGCGGGCTTCCTGGGCTTTCCGTTCAGCCTCATCACGCGTTCTTAATGCCTGAGCTATGCTTCCCTCATAACCCTCTCTAGCCTGAGCTATGCTTCCCTCATAACCCTCTCTAGCCTGGGCTATGCTTTCCTCACAAGCCTTTCTAGCTCGCTCTACAGCCTCATTATAAGCCCCATCTGCCTGTCGTTCCTGCTCCTTATAGGCTTCTTCTAATTGGCGTTGAGCTTCTATGTAGGCTGCGTAAGCTGCCGCAGCCCGCTGTTGAGTTTTATCAAGGAAATCAACAGCTTGCTCCGCCTTCTTAGGAACTTTCTTGGCTTTCTGTTCAATTTCTTCTTCCTTACCCGCAACAAAGATTTGCTCTGCATCTGACATGGTATACCTCCTTTGCTCCCTGCATTTTTTATTTTACTCTTTTATTTGCATTCCTACAAGGG
>Ga0116202_10000349_pt1 | contig 25398 bp, 26 predicted proteins | sample LakKivw325mmetaG_FD_94479 | JGI IMG/M metagenome (GOLD analysis project Ga0116202, IMG submission 94479) | Anoxic lake water microbial communities from Lake Kivu, Rwanda to study Microbial Dark Matter (Phase II) - Lake Kivu water 325m metaG | ecosystem: Environmental > Aquatic > Freshwater >... | reverse complement strand
ATTTTATGTATCGCCTTGCTGCCTCGAGTCCCCTCCAGAGATGGTCTTCCCGGTGGGGCTCGAGCGTATAGATCGGATTTAACTTCAATTGGGAGAGGAGGTTGAAGAGCCCTTTGAAATCAAAACTCCCCTCTCCAATGGGGAGGTGTTCATCCATCTCCTGGTGATTGTCGTGAAGATGGATTTCGACCAGATACTTTTCCAATGTTTTTATCCAGACGCCAAAGGGTATCCTGCTGAAGACATGGTGATGACCGGTATCAAAACAAAATCGGAAGCGGGAGGAGTTCATCTCCTCCAGGAGCAATCGAATGGGCTCCGGATTCTCTTCAAAGACATTTTCGATGAGGAGGGTGATCCCCCTTGCTTCTGCCTCTTCCACGAGAGGCCTCCAGGTCTCGGTACTGCTCTTGAGCCAGAGCGAGACATTGCCGTCGAACTTCCATTTCTCATATCCTGGATGAAAGACAGTGGTCTTGGGCTGAAAGAAGGAGGCCAGCTCAATGGTTTTTGAGAACCGGTCCAGGGTGACCTCCTTGATCCTCCGGTCCACCCCTCCTGGGCTAAGATCCATAAACGGACCATGGAAGGTAATTTCCAATCGGTTCTGGTGGAGGGTCCCGGCCAACTGCCGGGCTTCTTTCTCATCGCAACTCTCCAGGTCCTCTGCACTGAAATAGATCTCGGGATGGATGCGATTCTCAATCGCAAAATCGATCCGTTTCAGAAGCATGGAGTAAGGGACATTGACATGGATGACGGTCTTCTTTAATTTTCCTTTGCCTGCAGTTTTTTTCATATCCCCTCACTTCTGGTAAACCTCCGCCTTCCGGTTAGGCCGGCGGTTATTGGAAATCCCTTTCAGGACGATGACCGGCAAGTGCCCCGCAAGCCCCGCCTTGTAGGCGGGGTCAAGGGGCATAATATAAATGAGATTTCCTTTCCGGGAAGCCCCGCCCTGTGGGCGGGGAGCTTCACTCCAAGAGTCCGATCGCCTGGTATACACTCTCCTTTTTCCCGATAAGATACAGAGCATCCCCTGTTTGAAAGGTAAAATCGGGTTCCGGGCTGGGGATGATCTCCCCATTTCTTCTCACCGCAATCACGGTCACGCCTGTGGCAGGGCGGATCCGGAGATCTCTGATCGAGCGGCCCACGGCAGAGGAGCGTTCATTGATCAGATAGGTTTCGACCTCGATATCGGAGATGATCTCGCACTTCTGCGGTAAACTTTTCACGGGAAGTTCCACCCTTCTCAGAACCTCATAGCTTCCGCTCCGGATATTCTCAATCTGTTCCATCAGGAGATTTCTCGGCACCTGATAGTGATGGAGGACCTTTGCAAAGATTTCAATCGAGGTCTCAAACTCCTCGGGAATCACCTCATTGGCACCCAGACGGAGGAGACCCTCGACCTCTGCGGTATAGCGTGTCCTGACGATGATGTAAATCCCGGGGTTTTCCTTTCTGGCGATCTGTACGATCCTCTGGGTGGAGGCGGGATCGGAGATGGCCACGACGAGTAACCGGGCCGCGGTGATTCCCAATTTGTGAAGGATTTCAGGGCTCGTCCCGTCTCCGTAGAAGATCGGCTCCCCTCTCTTCTTCATCTCAAGGACGGTATCGTTGTTGAGGTCAAGGACCACATAGGGGATGGATGTTTCCCTCAGAACTTCAGCGAGATTCCGTCCATTTAAACCAAACCCGACGATGAGGACATGCCCCTCCCTCCGGGTGTGAAGGCCTTCTTTCTCTGCCCTCTTTCTCATCCTGTCCAATCGTTCGATCAGTTTTTTCGAGGTCAACCAGGACGAGAGACCGGGAGAAATCCGGAGGACAAAGGGGGTCAGGATCATGGTGAGCACAGAGGCTGAGAGGAAGATCTGGTAGTGATTCCCCGAAATGAGCCCGGCCGATTTTCCGGCTGTGGCCAGGACGAAAGAGAATTCACCGATCTGTGAGAGGTGGAGGCCGGCCTGAATAGAGACCCTGAGGGAATGTCCGAGCAAATGAAGGGAGAGGGACGCCATCAGAGTTTTTAATAACAGGATGGTGGCCACAGCAAGTAGGACAATGAGAATATGCTGATTAAGAAATCGGACATTCATGAGCATTCCCACGGAGATGAAGAAGAGGCCGTTAAAACTTTCCTTGAAAGGTAAAATGTCCGAGATCGCCTGATAGGCATATTCCGATTCGGAGATGATCAGCCCCGCGAGAAAGGCTCCCAGGGCTAAGGAGAGGCCGAGCGCGGAGGTCAGAAGCGCTGTTCCGAGGCAGAGCAGGATAATCGTGATGATAAACAGCTCTCTGCTTCTGGTCCGGACAATCTGATGGAGGAGATTGGGGACGAACCATCTGGCTCCGAGGATGACGATCAGGATGATGGTGGCTGATTTGAGAAGAGCCCAGGAGAGATCAAAAAAACTTCCTCTGTTTCCGGCCATCAAAGGGATGAGAAGCATCAGGGGAACGACGCAGAGATCCTGGAAGATGAGGACCCCGATCGCAAGGCGGCCATGGGGGGAGTCGATTTCACCACGGTCAAAAAGGATCTTCATCACGATGGCCGTACTGCTCAGGGCGACGAGGAATCCTGAAAAGAAGGAGTTATTCCATTTTTGCAGAAAAGGGTAGGCGATGGCGGCTGTGACGACGAGGGTGAGAAGGACCTGAGAGAGTCCCCCTCCGAGGATGGCGGAACGGATTCTTTTAAGGTTTTTCAGAGAGAGTTCAAGACCTACCGTGAAGAGAAGAAGAATGATCCCGATCTCTGCAAAGAGTTCAACCTCGCGGATATTCCCGATCAATCCAAAGCCATGGGGTCCAAGGAAGACTCCGGCGATAAGAAAACCGACGATGGAGGGGACCCTTACCTTATGGAGGAGAAAGATGACCGAGGCGGAGACCCCGAAGAGGATGACCAGGGTTTTTAAGAAGCCAAGTTCCATCGTCATGATCTCAAGGATATTATGAATGGTTCCAAATTTGCAAATCAAAAATTGCGAGGGCCTTGTATGTATGAAAGCGCAGTTCCTTTTTCTCTATCGGGACTTGGGAGTCCGCCTATTGCAAGTGCAGGAAAAATTATGATATAAATTCATCAGGGTGAGCCTATGTTTAATATCGGGATTCCGGAACTGCTCATCATTTTGGCGATTGCCCTGATCATCTTCGGACCCAACAAACTTCCGGAGCTGGCCAAGGCCTTTGGCCGGGCGATGAGGGAATTTAAAAAAGCGACCGAAGAGGTGAAGGAGAGTTTTGAGGCTGAAACCAGGGATATGGAAGAGATCAAGACCGACCTCACCCAGGAGAATATACTCGCCGATTTAGCCGAAGAGATATCCCATCCTGAGGAACCTATGCCGGAGCCCTCGGCGGAGGAGACGGCTTGCTCTGCCGAGGAGAAGGTGACCTCTCCAGAAGGGAAAGAAACCGGAGAGAAGAAAGAAGAGGGGGAAGAAGGGCCGAAAGAGGAGACCCCTTCTCATGGATGAGAAGAAACTCCCTTTGACCTCCCATCTTCAAGAACTGAGGAAACGCCTCATCCTCTGCTTCATTGCAGTGGGCGCAGGTTTCGTCATCTGCTATGCCTTTTCCCAGACTCTTTTTGATATTCTCGCCAAACCCCTTTTCAAGATCATGCCTGCCGGGGGATCGCTCATCTTCATCAGCGTGGCAGAAGCCTTTTTCACCTATATGAAGGTGGCCTTCATCGGAGGCCTCATCCTGACCTCCCCCTTTGTCCTTTACCAGGTCTGGGCTTTTGTAGCTCCAGGCCTTTACCGTCATGAGAAGCGATATGTCGTCCCTTTTGTCCTCGCAGGGTCTTTCTTTTTCGCCCTTGGCATTCTCTTTGGATACTTCGTGGCCATTCCCGTCGGTTTTAAATTCCTTTTGGGCTATGCCGCCGACCTCATCAAACCCATGCCGAGCATGAAGGAATATCTTTCCTTCAGCATCAAATTTTTATTGGCTTTCGGTGTCGTATTCGAATTCCCGGTCGTCCTGGTCCTTCTGGCAAGGATCGGAGTGATCGAGGCCAAGACAATGGCCCGGCACAGGAAGTACGCCATCCTTTTAATCTTTATCTTTGCGGCGGTGATGACCCCGCCGGATCTCGTCTCTCAGATACTCATGGCACTTCCCCTGATGGGGCTTTACGAGTTGAGCATTATTCTGTCGAGAATTTTTGGGAAGAAGAGAAAGCCGGCTCCATCCACAGATTCATGAGTTAGGTCAGGGTTAGGAAGCCTGTTTGAACAAAGTGAATGGGTAAAGTGAAATCTTTAAGAGCCGTGACTGGACCCATGCCTACCGCAGGCAGGCACGAACGATGAAAATGGATACTGGGTGTCGCCGCTACCCATTCTGATAGGGTAAATTTTTGTAAAAATTTTTATATCTTCCAGGCAATGATTATGAACCCGGAACTTACCACCCCTGACTTACGATGCATGTTCTGGTTACGGATGGGCACTGGAGAAAGACATTAGCCGTGGTTCGGTCCCTTGGCCGAAAAGGGGTTGAGGTCACGGTCGGGGAGAGGACTTTTCTCAACACCTCTTTCCTCTCAAAATATTGCTTCAGGCGAATGGTCTACCCTTCTCCAGCACGATTTCCCGAAAAATTTATTGAATTTATTCTCAAGGAGCTAAAAAAAAATCACTACGACTGTCTCTTCCCGATGGAGGAAGAGACCCTTCTCTTACTGGCAGGGTATCAGAAGGAGATCTCCCGGTATACACGCCTCCTGATCCCTGATCTGAGAAAGATCGAATTCGTCCGGGACAAAAGAAATCTGATCCAGTTTGCAGAGGCTCATGGATTCCCTGTGCCGAAGACTTATTTTATCCCCTCCGCCCTTACCCTCCCCAATCAAGGGGAAAGGGATTGGTTTGTGATTAAGCCCAGGATTAGTTCCGGTTCCTTTGGAATCGTTTACGTAAAAAAGAGAGAGGATCTTCTCCCTTCCTATCAGGAGGTTCACCGGCGGTATCCTTTTCCATTGATCCAGGAATGGATTCCGGATGGAGGAGGAACCTTCGGCCTCTCCGCTCTCTTCGATGAGGCATCCAATGTAAAGGCCGCTTTTATTCATAGGAAGTTGAGGATGTACCCGGTTCAGGGAGGACCAAGCACTTTAAGGGAGGGGGTGGAGCATCCCCGGATCATGGAGCTGGGTCTCTCCCTTCTGAAGGCATTGAATTGGGTGGGGATTGCCATGCTGGAATTTAAGGTAGACCCGAGGGATGGCCTGCCAAAACTGATGGAGCTCAATCCCCGTTTCTGGGGTTCTCTGCAATTAGCGATATTCTCGGGTGTCGATTTTCCTTACCTGATGCTCAGGATGGCAAAAGGGGAGAGGGTTGAACCCGTTCTTCATTACGAAAAGGGAAAACGTTGCAGGTGGCTTCTCTTCGGAGACATTCTCCATTTTCTGAACAATCCGGATCGTTTCCGCCTCCATCCCCCTTTCTTTCACCTCTTTGAACCCGATACCTGTGACGATATCCTTTCGAAAGAGGATCCCTTGCCCGTTTTGGGGGCGATGGCCACATTTTTCACCTTTCTCTATGATCCGGAGATGAAGCGCTTTCTGGAACGGAGATGAATCGATTTCGGAATGGAGAAATTTATTGGGGGATCTTGACATTTTTGCATTATTATTGCAAAATATCCGCATGTGGATTACAAGATATTATGAAAAGACATTGAAGGCCATGGCCAGGCAGTTTCCTGCCATAGTGGTCACAGGAGCTCGTCAGGTTGGAAAGACAGCTCTGGTCCGGCATGTCTTCCCCGATGCCGAATATGTGTCCCTTGACCTCCCTTCCATGGCATCCCAAGCCGAGAACACGCCAGAGAGTTTTTTCCGTAGCCATCCCAGGCCCTTGATTATAGACGAAGTGCAATATGCCCCTTCTCTTTTTCGTTACCTTAAGGCCATGATCGATGAGGATCGGAAACCGGGCCGTCTTATTCTGACAGGCTCGCAGAATTTCCTTCTCATGCAAGGAGTATCGGAAAGTTTGGCAGGCCGGTGCGGGATCTTGAATATGTTAAACCTTTCTGCCCCTGAACTCGCCGAGGCCTTCCATTCCATTAATGAAGAACGGTATCTTTTTCGAGGGGGATACCCTGAACTTTATGCCAACCAGGCCCTCGGTTCCTCTTTCTGGTACAATGCCTATTTGACCACCTATCTCGAAAGGGATGTGCGAAACATCCTGAATGTTGGGAATCTCAGAGATTTTGACAGGTTCCTCAGAGCAGTGGCCAACCGTACGGCTCAAATCCTCTCCTATTCCGATCTTGCCCGTGACGTCGGGATTGCCCCCAACACAGCAAAAAAGTGGGTCTCTGTTTTACAGGCATCCGGGCAGATTTTTCTTCTTGAACCTTATTTCAGAAACATAGGTAAGCGGCTGGTGAAATCCCCAAAGCTTTACCTCTCAGACACGGGACTGGCCGTTTTTCTCATGGGTTTTGAAAACTGGGCAGCCGTGGAACGACATCCCATCGTTGGGGCCTTATGGGAAACCCATGTCGTGATGCAAGTCGTCAAACACTTCTATGCACTCGGGAAAAGAGTTCCCCTCTGGTTTTGGAGAACATCCTATGGAGAGGAATTGGACCTTCTCATCGAACGGGGGGGGCGGTTCATAGCAGTGGAATGTAAATATGCCGAAACAGTGGATGAGTCGGATCTAAAAGGAATGAAAGCCCTCGTGAAAGCCTATGGTCCTAAAAGCCTGATGGCAGGGTATATTGCCTCAAGAACCCCTCGGCCCTATTCCTTATCTTCCGGTATAAAGAATATCCCTGGAAGCTCTATTCACAAGGTGCTTTGAAAGGCCGATAAGATGGCGATCAAAAATATCCTGACCGTGGATGTGGAGGATTGGTACCATATCTGTGATATCGAGGGCATCCTTCCCCCCTCCTCGTGGGATCGGTGTGAGAATCGAATTCTGAGAAATCTTGAAAAGATCCTGACCCTTTTCGGCCGGTATCGAACTCAAGCGACCTTCTTCGTTCTCGGATATGTGGCAGAGAGAAATCCTGAGATATTAAGGATGATCTCCGGGGAGGGGCATGAAATTGCCTCTCATGGTTATGGTCATGTCCAGGCCTATCGACAGACAAAGGAGGAATTCCTTCAGGACCTTCTTCGATCCAAGAGCCTGATCGAAGGGATGATCGGGGAGAGGGTGATCGGTTATCGCGCCCCTCAATGGTCAATCTGCGGGACCCTTCAAAAAGCCGAAGACTCCAAAACACGGTTTGTAATGAAGGCGAACAAGGGGAAAAGAGATTCCTTTTGGGCGGTGGATCTGTTGGTTCAGAATGGTTTTCAATACGATTCGAGTATTGCCCCCCTTCATTTCATCGGGATTCCAAATGCCCCCACCACCCCCTATACACTTTCCACCCGTTACGGTGAAATCAAGGAGTATCCACCGCTGGTCATACCCTCCTTTCTCGGAAACCTTCCCATTGGGGGAGGCTGGGGGCTGAGGGTTTTTCCCTATCGAAGCATACGGAAGGCCATCCTTCAATATCATCGGCTTGACTATCCTGTCCTCATCTTTTGCCACCCCTCTGACTTCGATTCCTATTCTCCTCCGCTTCGCCTCCCCTGGATCAAACGATTTGTCTGTTACGGAAAGATCAAGACGACCGAAGAACGAATAACCCGCCTTCTCAGCGAGTTTGAATTCTCATCGGTTAGGGAGGCCCTTCAGGGTAAGGAGGCCAATGGTCCACCCCCCCCTATCACCGTAGATCCCCGGAGGGAAAACAGGGTTGAATGACATGCCTGGTCCCAGTAAGATCTGCATTCTGATTCCTGCTTATAATGCCCAGAGGACCATCGGATCTGTCCTGGAGAGAGTCCGATCCCTTGGATTTGATACGATCGTTGTCAATGATGGTTCCTCAGATGAGACCGGAGAAGTGGCCCGGGGATACGGTGTCCATCTCTTAGAACATCCTGAAAATCTCGGGAAGGGAGCTTCGCTTCGAACGGGATTTCAATACCTTCTCGGGAAGGGTTATGAATTGGTCATCACCCTCGACGCCGATGGACAGCATAACCCATTGGAGATCCCATTTCTCCTCAAGGTCTTTCAGAGCGTTGAGCCCGATCTCCTCATCGGTTCACGGGCCGGTGGGTTTGATCAAATGACTTTTCTCCGGCGTTTCTGGAATCGGCTGGGAGCCAGAGCGGTCAGCCGGCTTTGTCATTCGGATATCACGGATAGCCAATCCGGGTTCAGATTGATTCGAAACGAGGTATTGCGAAAGGTCCACCTCTCCACGGTCGGGTTTGATACGGAGATGGAACTCCTCATCAAAGCTTGCAAAAGGGGGTTCAGTGTGTTATCCATTCCTATACATGTACCGATGATCGACGGTACCCTCTCCAGCCATTTCAGGCCTGTCAAGGACACATGGTTGGTGTGTAAACTCTTTCTTCGAAGTTTACTTTGGTCCACCGTTTAAAAATGGATTTTTATCAGAGAGCCAAACATTACTCCATAGAGAAATTTACAGTCAGTACCCTTTCCCTCCTGGCCAATGCCTCCGAGGAAAATCTGATCCGGCTTACCCATCTGGCCGAAAGGATTCCTCAGAAGGAATCCTACCGGGAGAAGATCCGATGGATCCGGACCCTCTTCCAAACGAATCACCCGGGATTGACTATTGCCCGGAGGGTCCTCAACGAGACCAATCCCGTTCACCGAAAGAAACTCATCTCCAACTTCATCATCAATCAACTCCTGCTCGGAACCAATCGCAGAAAAGCCTTTGAGGAAGAGAGAGGTTTTTATCCCCCGGATGCAATGCTTCTCAGCCCCACCATGCGATGCAATCTTCACTGTTATGGCTGTTATGCGGGTTCGTATTCCAAAGAAGACGATCTTCCCTACGAGGTGATCGATCGTTTGGTCGGTGAGTGTAAGGAGATGGGCATCCATCTGGTGTTGATGACCGGGGGGGAGCCCTTCCTCAGGGAAGACCTCTTCGATCTCTTTGAGAAGCACGGAGATTGCATGTTTCAGATTTATACCAATGGCTCCCTGATTGACGAGAGGATGGTGGAGCGGTTTGCGGCCCTGGGCAATGTCGTATGTGCCATCAGCCTGGAAGGGCTCCGGGAAGAAACCGATCTCCGGAGAGGAAAGGGACAGTTCGACCGGGTGCTCAGGGTAATGGATTGGCTCAGAGAGGCAGGCCTCTTCTTTGCTGTCTCCACCACCCAGACATCGAGGAATTCGGAGACTCTGGCCGGCGATGCCTTTATCGATTTTCTGGTGGAGAAGGGGTGCATCCTCCTCTGGAACTTTCACTACATCCCTATCGGAAAAGACCCTGACCTCAGCCTGATGGCCACTCCACAGCAGAGGCAGAAGATGAGGGAGCGGTTTGCCCATTTTCGGGATACCAAACCTATGCTCTTCGTTGATTTCTGGAACGATGGTTGTCTGACCCAGGGATGCATTGCCGCAGGAAGAAAGTACTTTCATGTGAATGCGAGGGGGGATGTGGAGCCCTGTGTCTTCTGCCATTTCGCTTCGGACAATATCAAAGAGAGGTCCCTCTTCGAGGCCCTCAATTCTCCCCTTTTCAGGGAGATCCGCTCCCGTCAACCTTTCTCAGAGAATTTATATCGGCCCTGCCTCCTGATCGATCATCCTGATCAGGGAAGAGAGATTTCCCTTCAACATGCCAAATACTTCACCCACCCCGGAGCGGAACAATTCTTTACAGATTTCGCACAGGCCATTGATACCTATGCCAGGGCATATGGAGAGATTGCGGAGGCCGCCTGGGAGGAGAAGAGAAAGCGGCAGGAAGACCAGAGGCTTTCGGAAGGCAGAAAGGTTGCAGGGAGATCCCGTTATTGAAGGGAATCCGTTATATCTGGACCGGCAAGTGCCCCGCAAGCCCCGCCTTGTAGGCGGGGTCAAGGGGCACAATATAAATGAGATTTCCTTTCCGGGAAGCCCCGCCCTGTGGGCGGGGAGCTTCACTCTTCATCGATTTAAAAGTTTTTAAAAATTTCAAGTACAGAGATTTCATGCAATCATGGGGTAGACATGGATGAAGGTCACTTTCCCTCATCTTGGCACCATGCATATCTTCTGCAAGGCCATTGCAGAAACCGCAGGCATTCCTTATCTCCTTCCCCCTGAAACCAGCCGAAGAACGCTTACCTTAGGCGTTCAGCATTCCAATGAATGCATCTGTCTTCCTTTTAAGATCATCCTGGGGAATTTTATCGAAGCCCTGGAACAGGGTGCGGATACGATCGTGATGGTGGGCAGCGGTCCCCCCTGCCGGCTCGGGCTTTATGACCTTGTCCAGAAGGTCATCCTCGATGACCTGGGACTTCACTATCGATGGCTGACGATCCCCCCTCGATTGACCTGGCCGGCCCTCTGGAAGAATTATGAGGAGACAAAAGAGCTGAAGAAGGAGTTGAGCTTCAAAAACATTCTTCTCTTCCCCTACGGGCTTTATATGGGGTGGAAAAAGATGATGGCCTGCGAGTCACTGGAGAAGATGGCGATGAAGGTCAGGCCAATGGAAATCAAGAAAGGGGAGACCCAGAAGAGGCTCAGAAGGGTTCTTTCATGGGTCGACGAGGCCAGAACTCCCCGGGCGCTGGAGGGGGCACTCCGGAGGGGTAAGGTTTTCCTCCGGGAGACGGAACAGGATCCCTCTCGCCAGCCTTTAAAAATTGCGATCGTGGGAGAACTCTACACCGTGATGGATCCCCATATCAACCGGGGGGTGGAACAGAAATTAGGCGAACTGGGAGCGGAGGTGACCCGCTCCTCCTGGTTCTCCACCCATATCCTGAGGAGCCTGAGGAGGAACAAGGCGGACCAGACCTCGGAGAGGATTCGATTTTTTGAGGCCTCGAAGGCTTACCTCGGTTATGATGTGGGAGCGGAATGTAATGTCTCCATCGGGGAGACGATCTTAAGGTCCAGAGAGGGATACGATGGGGTCATTCATCTCATGCCCTTTGCCTGCATGCCGGAGACCACTGCCTCCGGGATTCTGACCCGGGTGGGAAAGGATGTTGATATTCCTGTCCTCACCCTTCTCCTGGACGAACAGGAGATCGAAGGCCGAATTCAGACCCTGCTCGAGGCCTTTGTCGAGATGTTACAATGGAAGAGAAAGGCTCCATCGGCATTCCAAAAGCCCTGATGTTTTATCGATACTTTCCTTTCTGGAAGACCTTCTTCGAGGCATTGGGCTGGAAGGTCATCTGTTCGGATGAGGTGGGAAAGAGAGGAAAGCTCGTCTATTTTGAGGACAGCTGTCTTCCCATGAAGCTTCTGGTAACCCATTCGGTTTTATTGAAGGACCGTGTGGAGCACCTGTTCATCCCCCGGTTGGTAAGCCTCGATCGGAGTTACATCATGTGTCCTAAGTTCCGGGGGGCACCGGATATCATCCGTCTTGCCACTGAAGGGAGCGTCCCGATTATTGACGAAACGATCGATCTTCGCACCCGAGAACATTCGTTGCGGTCCTCCTTCTTGCGGATAGGCCAGAGGCTGGGAGCTACGGTCAAAGAGAGCAAAGAGGCCTTTCAGAGGGCAGAGGCTTTTTCCTTGAGGTTCAAGAGGGAATGGGGAGATCGGATCAACGCGCTTCCTTTAAAACAACTCTTTCAGATGGAAGTCTCTGCTCCATTAACTTCCAGAGGAGAGATGGAAGCAGGTTCGTTTCGGGTCGCCTTCGTCGGTCACCCTTATAACCTGTTTGATAGCGACATCAATAAGGATATCCTCTCCTTCGCCAGAGGACTCGGGATGAAGATCCTCACCCCTGATCTTCTTTCCGAAGAGGAGATCGACCGGCAGATCTCGGGTCTTTCAAAAGAGATTTACTGGTCATCGGGGAGGGAGATCGTCGGATCCCTCTTTCACTTTCTTTCAGGAGGAGTGGATGGAGTGGTCTTCCTCACCTCTTTTAAATGCGGAATCGATGCCCTCCTTCAGGAGTTCGTAAAAAGGAGGTTAAAGACGAGGGGGGAAGGGACCTTCACTCCCTTTCTCATCCTTTCTCTTGATGAGCATTCGGGGAGAGAGGGGTTGACCACCCGTCTGGAGGCGTTTCGGGATGTGATGGAAGAAAGAAAAGGAAAGGGAAAAATATCCGATAACCAAATTTCAATAACCAAACACTAATCCATGACCCGTATTGGTAATCAGTCATTGACGGCGAGAGATTTGATTCACGGAGAAAGTTCGCAATGTACTTAGGGATTGATGTTGGATCGATCACGACCAAGATGGCGGTGATCAATGAAAGGGATGAGGTCATCGCCAGGGTCTATCTCAGAAACAGTGGCCGTCCTCTCGAGGCGATCCAGAGGGGACTGGAGATGATCGGGTCTCAACTGGGAACCGATCTTTCCATCAACGGAGTGGCGACCACCGGGAGCGCCCGGCACCTGGCCGCTTATCTGGTAGGGGCTGACCTCATCAAGAATGAGATCACCGCACATTCCATCGCCGTGATCGAGTTGTTTCCCGAAGCGAAGACGATCTTCGAAATAGGAGGACAGGATTCCAAGGTCATTGTTTTGCGACACGGGGTGGTCGTCGATTTTTCCATGAATACCGTCTGTGCTGCAGGGACAGGTTCTTTTTTGGACCAGCAGGCTTCGCGTTTGGGAATCTCCATTGAAACCTTCGGGGATCTTGCCTTAAAGGCAGAACACCCCGTTCGGGTTGCAGGCCGGTGTACGGTCTTTGCAGAAACGGATATGATTCATAAACAGCAGATCGGGCACTCCGTGGAGGATATCATCGGAGGGCTCTGTGATTCCCTGGTGAAGAACTATTTGAATAATGTTTGCCGGGGCAAGGAGATCCTCCCCCCCATCGTCTTTCAGGGAGGGGTGGCCGCCAACCGTGGCATACGGAAGGCCCTCGAGGCGGAGCTGGGGATCGGGCTCATCATTCCGGAATCCTATGGCATCATGGGTGCCATTGGTGCTGCCAAGCTGGCCCGGAGAGCCAGGCCCATGAAGACTCAATTTAAGGGTTTTGAATTGTTGCGGAAATCCTGTTTCACCCGGGGATTTGAGTGCAATGAATGCGGAAACCAGTGTGAGGTGGTTCAACTCCTGGTCAGCGATCAGGTGGTTGCCTGCTGGGGAGACCTCTGCGAAAGGTATCGGAAGTCTCCTGATATCCTCCACCCTTCGACAGGCTCAGGTCGCTCCGACTCGCAGCCGTAACTCTTTCTATGCAAATCTTGCTTCTCAATCCTCCCCCATCCGGAATCCTTAAGGCGGTAGGTGTCCAATTCCCGCCTCTTGGTATTCCCTTTCTTGCTGGTTGTTTGGAACATCTGATGCGTCAGGTAAAGGAGAGTGGTTGAACATGGCGGAGCGCAGCCGATTGCCGGTCTACCGGTTCATCTACCTCTTCTTCTTTCAATTCTGTTCGACGCTCATTCCCCGTCCGGCCCAGAAGTTTTTCAGTGTGGTGATAGGGACTCTCTTCTGTCTCCTGATGCCGAAGACAAGAGAATCTGTCCGGAGGAATATCGAGGGGGTCAGCAGGGGGAGATGGTCAAGAGAAGAGATGGAGGTTTTGACCCGGAGGACTTTTCAAAATTACGGCCAGTATTTACTGGACTACATGGTCATGCACCGGGTCCATTCCTCCAATAAAAGTGAATGGGTAGAAGAGGAAGTCGGTGGAGATCATATGATCGAGGCACTTCAAAGAGGAAAGGGTGCCATCTGCATCACTCCCCACCTCGGAAACTGGGAAATGGGAGGACTCCTCTTCTCGTTTAAGGGCGGAAAGCTCAATGTCCTGACCCTCGACGAGAAAGATCAGGGGATTAAATCCTTCAGGGAGGAACTGAGGAGGAGAAGACGGATCAGGAATATCTATATCAACCCGGGGGATGATTCTCCCATGGCCATTTTGGATGCGGTCAAGGCACTAAAAGAGAATGAGATCGTGGCGATGTTGGGAGATCGGATTGAGACTCAGAAGACAATGGATTTTGAGTTCTTCGGGAAGAGAACCCCGTTTCCCATCGGGGTCGCAATCATCGCGATGGCGACCGGTGCCCCGGTCCTGCCGGTCTTTGTGGTCATGGAAAGGAGCTGGAGATATCGGGGTGTGATCGAAGCCCCAATCTATTTTGATTCCTCTTCGAGGGAGGACCGGGAAGCAGTGATCCAAGAGGGCATGAGGGTACTGGTTAAGAAATTTGAGGAATATATCGAAAAATACCCGGATCAATGGTATAATTTTTATTCCTATTGGGATTGATTAGCAAGGTGTCGGGGATTCAGGCGACCAAATAAAAACAAATAAGTCTTGAACCATTGAATCCCGGGATCCTTTAAATTTTGAAACAGGAAGAGGAGAAGGATGGCTGAACTGAACAATGATCTGATCGGAAAAATCAAGCATTTGATCATCGATCGGCTAAAACTGGTTGACTTAACCCCTGAAATGATTGAGACGGATGCCCCTCTCTTCGGGGAAGGGCTCGGCCTGGATTCCATCGATGCCCTTGAACTGGTTTTGGGTTTGGAGAAAGAGTTTGGCGTCATCATTCCGGATGCGGAGGTTGGGAAAAAGGTTTTTCAATCTGTGAGGACGATGGCCGACTATGTTTCGGAACATCAGGCAAAGGCGTGAGGATGAGGCCTAACGGAAAGATCGCTGTCTGCTTTCCCGGTCAGCTTCAGGAGAGGCCTCTCCTTGAGGACCGCCACCCTCTTGGAAGAGATCCCTCCTTCATGGCATTATTGGATCGGGTGGAAACACAGAAGGAGTTTGATCCTTCTTCGTACTTTAGCCGAGGGGAAGAGAAAGAGGAGGACCTTCCTCTCAAACTTCAAATGGCCACCTATCTCCTCTCCTTTTTCCATTTTCATCGGCTCCTCGAGAGGGGATGGATTCCGGATATTCTCGCGGAACACAGTATGGGGATCTATGGGGCCCTGGCAGCTTCGGGGGCGATCACCTTTGAGGAAGGGCTTTTCATCACCCGGTCGATTGGCAAGCTCCTTCAGGAGGAAGGGGCCCTTTGCCCAGGGGCGATGGCGAGCGTCATCGGCCTTAGCCTCGAGGAGGTTCATAAGATCCTGAATGATCTCGATGGCTATCATCTGGTGATTGCCAACTATAATGGTTCGATGCACTATGTAATCTCAGGAGAGGCGGAAGGGGTTCAAAAGGCCATTGGGCTTGCCCTCTCCCGGAAAGCCATCGCTGCAAATAGGCTTTCCTTTAATACTGCCCTTCACTCCCCCTCCCTTTCCCATCTGAGAGGAAAGATCATGGATCTCCTGAGGGAGATCGAGATCAGACCCCTCGGGTATCCTATCCTCAATCACTGGACTGTCCGGCCTCTCAAGAGAGGGGAGGTCAAGGATTTTCTCTCCGAAGAGATCGCCCGGCCGGTCTACTGGGTGCGATGCGTGGAGAAACTGGTTCAGGAGGGTGTTCGCCAATTTGTCGAAGTGGGGGGAGAGGCGACCCTCTCAAAGCTGATCCGGTGGATCAACCGGGAAGTGGAGGCCTTCCCCGCAGAGGAGTGCCTTTCATCAGGAGGGTGAGATGCGGTACCACGAGACCCTTCTTCAGGTGCGGTTCTATGAGGTGGATCCCTATGGGATGGTCTGGCACGGTCACTATACGGGATGGTTTGAGGTGGGACGAAATGAGCTGACCGAGCTCTTCGGCCTGGGACCTTTTCAGCTCAAGGAGAAGGGCCTTCTTGCTCCTGTGGTGGCCCTCCGTTGCGAGTTCAAGCAACCCGCTCGATTCGGGGATTCCCTCATCATCCAGACGACCCTGGAAAGGACAGAGGTGGCCAAGCTGATCTTCCATTACCGAATTGTGCAGAAGGGAAATGGGAGGATATCGGCCACAGGTTCAACCACCCATGTCCTGACCGATCTCAATGGGAGTCTTCTCTATCGCGTCCCTCCTGATGTCCTTGAGAAGATTGAAGAGATGAGGAAGTATCTGGAGGTATAAATATAAGTTCGGAGCTTCGAGTTCGGAGTTTAAAATCCGCAATCCAAAATCCACAATCTGAAATCGTATGAAGGTTCTTCTGATCGATCCTCCCCACCGGATCTTTCCGGGCCTTCGAATGTGGGCTCCCTCATTCGGGCTTCTCCAGTTATCCGCCTATCTGGAGGGAGAAGGGATCGAGGTCCTGATCATTGATGCCACAGCTCTTGCGAACCCCTGGGAGAGCCTGCCCCGTCTGATTTCCGCATCCAAAGCAGATGTGATCGGGATTACCTGCTCTGCGACCTGTCTCTCCCCGGAAGCTATCCAGACCATTCATCTTTCTCGAAAGCTCTCCCCCCGGGCCATCCTCGTAGCAGGAGGAAGCCACTTCACCCTGATGGCCAAACCCATTCTCGAGGAGGTCAGGGAGCTCGACTATATTGTCTTGGGTGAAGGAGAGCTGGCCTTTCTTCAGCTTTTGAAGACCCTCTCGGGTGGAGGAAATGGGAAAGAATTAAAGGGGATTGCCTTCCTGAACGATGGAGAGGTTATCCTCAATGAGAGGCAACCTCCCATCCTTAATTTAGATTCCCTCCCTTTTCCCGCTTACCATCTCATTGATATGGAGAGCGATGCCTATTACTGGCATGGGATGGGAAGGAAGGCCTTTGGCCTTTCTACCAGCCGGGGCTGCGGAGATCATTGCGCATACTGTTCGGAGGCGAGATTCTGGGACAGCCTCTGGAGGGGACGAAGCGGGAGGAAGGTGGTGGAGGAGATTTCCCACCTCCACCGGAGATATGGAAAGAGCCTCTTCGTCTTTAATGAAAATACGTTCAACTGGAGCCGGAAGCGGATGGAGGAGTTTCTCGACGAGCTGGGGAAATCAGGCCTTCATGTCCATTTCTGGTTTCAGTCACGAATCAAGGATATTATTCGAGATGAAGACCTCATCCCAGAGATGAAGCGTCTCGGTCTCTATGAGGTGATGCTGGGGATAGAGAGCATTCACCCCGATGTGCTTAACCGGTATGAGAAACAGCAATCGAGGGACATCGCCCAGAAGGCCATTGATATTCTCCGAAGGAACGGGATCATGGTGATGGCCAATCTCATGTTCGGGGACTGGAATGACTCCGAAGAGACCTTAAAAGAGGTCTTTCGGTTTATCAAAAAGCAGAGCGATTTTTTGATCCTCACGATGACGACCCCTTTGCCCGGAACGAGGTACTTTGAGGAAGCGGAAAGATTGGAGAGGATCAGGGAAAGGGATTTCGGAAAATATGACTTCATGCATCCTGTCATGGACACGAAGTTCCTGTCCGCCGAGGAGGTCCACCAGCTCCAGAGGGCCTATCTGAAAAAATATTATACCCAGCCGAGGATCCTTCTCGGGGCCTTTTTCAATCCCAATCCGTTCAAACGGATGGCCTACCGTCTCATCCTCCGGTATGTCTGGGAGAATGCGACGAAGAGGCCCTGGAAGCAACCGAATTTAGATTGACGATGAACGATGGACGAAGGACGAGGGATGAAAATAGAACATAGAGGGCAGAAAGCAGAAAGCTGTGAGTGAACACGATCATTTAAATCGTAAATCGCAAATCCTAAATCGCAAATCGAAAAAGGTTCTCCTCATCTTTCCCAGAGAGAGAGGGATCAAATATTCAAACGACACCCTCTACCCTTATCCCATCCTCGGTCTCACGGTCCTTGCCGCCCACTTTCCGGAGGGTTACGAAGTCAGGATCATCAATGAGGGGGTGGAGGAGATTGACTTCGGCGCTGAAGCGGACCTGGTCGGGATTACCGGGCTTACCTGTGTGATCAAAAGGGCCTATGAGATTGCGGACCGTTTTCGGGCCAGAGGGGTCAGGGTCATTTTAGGAGGGGTTCATCCCGGCCTTCTTCCTGAGGAGGCCAGGGAACATGCGGATGCGGTGGTCATCGGTGAGGCCGAAGGGATCCTCCCTCAACTGCTGAGGGATTTCGAAGAGGGGAGGCTCAGACCCTTTTATAGAAATGAAGCCTGGTGCGATCTGAAGGGACTTCCCTTTCCGAGGAGGGATCTTCTCAGCGAACGTCATCATTACCTTTTCAAGACGATCGAAACGACCCGGGGATGCCCCCACCGATGTGAATTCTGCTCTGTCCCCATTCTCAACGGGAAACGCTACCGGCTCCGGCCCCTTGAGGAAGTGGATCAGGAGCTTCGTGCCATCGTTCGAAAAAAAGGGGAGTATCTCTTTCTTGCGGATGATAATGCGACGGCCCGGAGGGATCATGCCCTGGGCCTCTTTGAAATTTTTAAACGCCATCAGGTCAAATGGATGGGTTTTGCAACGATCCAGATTGCCCGAGATGAGGAGCTCTTGAGAAAGGCACGGGAGAGTAACTGCCTCTCCCTCTTCATCGGTTTCGAATCGCTTACCCAGGAGAACCTCAATGGTGCCTCCAAGCGATTCGTCTCAGCCAAAGAACTTTCGGAAGGTGTAAAAGCGATTCAGGGATACCGGATCGGCATTCAGGCCTCCTTCATCTTCGGATTCGACGAGGATGACCCCGCTGTCTTTGGGAAGACGGTCAGGTTTGTCCAGAAGCAAAATATTGAAATTCCCACCTTCTCCATTTTAACCCCGTTTCCGGGGACTCCCCTTCGAAAAAGGCTGGAAGCAGAGGGGAGGATATTGGACAACGAATGGTCCCATTATGACATGAGTCACGTCGTTTTCAGACCGAAGAGGATGGATCCGGATGAGCTTCAGCGCGGATACCTCTGGGCACAAAAATATACCTGTGCCCCCCGATCGATCCTGAAGCGCCTTCTTTGGGGTCCCAGAAATCACTTTTTCTTCTTTCTGATGTCAAATTTCGTCCTCCGGGGAGCCCAGATGGAGGTGATCCGGAGGATTAAAAATGAGGAAATCCCAATACCCAATTCCCAATAATCAGATAATCACCAATGATCCAAACGCCAATAACCAAATAAGGTTTTTTGTTTACATTTATTGATTGGTTATTGGAGCTTATTTGGAACTTGAAATTTGGTGATTGGAATTTAATTGATGAAGATTCTTCTCATCTCCGTCAATCGTGAACGAATGCCCTCCCCGGTCTTTCCCTTGGGGCTGGCCTATATTGCGAGGGCATTGAGCGGGAAGGGGCATTCGATTGAGGTCATGGACCTCTGCTTTTCTCAAAATGTTTCGGGCGAATTAAAAGAAGTCCTCCTCAGGTTTCAACCCGAGCTCATCGGACTGTCTTTAAGAAATTTAGATAACCTGACCTTTCCTGCATCGATTTCCTATCTTCAAGAAGTGGAAGAGGTGATTTTTCACTGTCGTCAATTCTCCTCATCGAAATTGATCCTCGGTGGATCAGGATTCTCTCTGGCCCCCGGAGAGCTTTTCAGACATCTCAATGTCGATTTTGGAATTATCGGAGAGGGCGAAGAGGCGATCCTGCAGCTCATCACCTCTCTTGAAAAAAAGAATCCCCTCTCTCCGCTTCCCCATCTCCTCATCAAAGGAGAACCGGTCCCTTCCATTAGAGGAGGAGCCAGGGCTACCTTCATTTCAACTCCTGATCGTTCCCTGTTTAAAACAGGGCAATACCTGAAGGAAGGGGGGATGGTGAACCTCCAGACGAAGCGGGGCTGCCCCTTCTCCTGTATTTACTGCACTTACCCTCTTCTCGAAGGCAAAGAGGTGAGGCTCCGAAAGGTGGAGGAGGTCGCCGGGGAGATTCGCCAGCTCATTGGTGAGGAGGGGGCGGATTATATCTACTTTGTCGATGACATCTTCAATTATCCTCCCCCCTATGCAGAGGCCTTATGCAGGGAGATCGTTCGAGAGAAACTGAAGATCAGATGGAGCGCCTTCGTTCATCCGGGTTTTCTGTCTGAGGAGCTTTTAAAATGGATGAAAGAGGCGGGATGCGCCGGAATTGAATTCGGAACGGATTCAGGATCTTTACGAATGCTTAAGAGTTACAGAAAGTCCTTCACCAGAGAGGAGATCATCCGATCCTCAGAGCTCTGTTCAAAATTGGAGGTTAACCACTGCCATTACCTCCTCTTCGGTGGACCCGGAGAAGATGAAAAGACGATTGAAGAGTCTTTCCAGTTGATGGATCAGCTCGATCCCACGGCGGTCATTGTGATGTTAGGCATCCGGATCTATCCGGGGACAGAGCTAAAAGAGATGGCCCTTTCTCAGGGGATCATCCAGAAGGATACGAATCTCATCTATCCTCACTTTTATCTCTCTCCCCTGCTGGGAGAGAGGTTAAAGGAGATCGTCCTGGAGGAGGCGTTAAAGAGAAAAAACTGGATCGTTCCCGGGCTGGAGATCAATATCACCCGGAACTTGATGGAACAGATCAGGAGATTTCAGGTCCGGGGTCCCCTGTGGGAACTGGTGGGGAGGATGAAGAGGCCACGCATGAGGCCATTGGGTGAGAAAACATAGAATACCCTGCATATTGACAAATTTCGATCAGATGCTGAAACGAGTTCAGCATGACAGAAAACAAAGTCATTTCTTTCTTGTCATCCCGAACTCGTTTCGGGATCTCGCCTAGAATAGGAGATTACCATGCAGCTAAGAGATGAGGTGGCGATCGTCACCGGAGGAACCAAAGGGATTGGGAGGGCGATCTCCCTTCTCTTCGCCGAAGAGGGGTCAAGGGTTGTTTCCAATTTCTCAAAGGATGTGGAATCTGCCGAAGAGTTGATGACCGAAGCGAAGTCCAAGAGGCTGAGCCTGGGTCTCTTTAAGGCAGATGTCACCCGGTCGGATCAGGTCAAAGAGATGGTAGAGGAGGTCTTTGCTGAGTATGGCAGGATCGATATCCTGGTGAACAACGTGGGTCTCGTCCGGGACAATTTCCTGATGTTAATGAGCGATGAGGATTGGGATTCCCTCCTCAGGGCCAACCTGACCAGCCTCTTCTATTGCTGTAAGATGGCGATCCGGAAAATGATCCCGCAGAGAAGGGGAAGGATCATTAATATCTCTTCGATCAGTGGGATTCTCGGCACTCCGGGTCAGACCAACTATTCAGCGACGAAAGGAGGGATGATCAGCTTCACGAAATCCCTGGCACGGGAACTGGGTCCTTTCAATATCCGGGTCAATGCCGTGGCTCCCGGATTAATCGAATCAGAAATGGTTTCCAGAATGCCGAAAGAAAAGGTCGAGGCAATTATCAAATCCTCCAGTCTGGGAAGGATGGGAAAACCGGAAGAGGTCGCACAGGCCGTCCTCTTTTTAGCCTCGGAACGCTCAAACTATATCACCGGGCAGACCCTCATTGTCGATGGCGGCATTGTGTGAGCACCATTGCGGAAAAATGCTGGCATCATCCATAAAAAAGTTAGGCTAATCATGCAGGTCTTACGGGTGTTGTGGCCAGATTACCCACAACAGTCGTCCACTGGCGAACGCGCCAGCTTTTAACCAAGCCGTTTCGCACATAAGGATCATTCTTTACAAATTCTTCAACAATTGACGCAGAGTCTGCCTTGAAAAGCAAGACTGCTCCATCAACCGGTTCGGTCAGAGCACCCCCCAGAATTAGCTCCCCGCGTGCCGATGAGTCCCAGGCAAGTCTCAAATGTTCGTTGCGATATTCTGCCCTGCGTTCTACGTAGTCTGCCGTCACGTCATAAAACAATAGAAAATGCATGTTCCCTCCCCAATCGAGTACCAAGGCAATGTTGTTTGCAGAAGCCCAATGATTTAGTCCAGCGGGGGCTGTCAGCCACCCCTGCCTGCGGCAGGCACCGGAGTGCTTTGTTAAGCTGCGACTTTCTCTTTACGTCTTCCAGAAACATTACTCAAGGATTCCCGCTCAAGAACGATTTGCTTTGCGAGAAAGATTTTTGCAAGACTTTGATAAGGCACATCTTTCTTATTTGCAAGGGTTTTGAGCTCCACCAGTAAATCTTCTGGGAGACGAATAGAGATGGATTTGAGAGAGGGCTTCAAATTGGGGAATGCCCCTCTTTTGAACTTTTTGGAATTGAAATAATCCAGAGGGGAATGGGTAGCCCAAAATTCTCGCTCCTCGTCTTCACTCTTGAAATTTTGAATTTTTCTTTTCATTTTATTCATAAAATTTTCTCTCCTTACTATTCATGTCTCGTGCAGAGATGACTCTTAACAGATTGGCTCTTTTCGTGAATATCACTACAAGGAGACGACCTAAATCCATCTTGCCAAATCCCGCCCATCGCCTTTCAGCAACTGAGTGCCCTGGGTCCTCGAGAACAAGGAGCGGTTTGTTAAAGAATACCTGTTCACACTCCCAGTTCTGAACATTATGTTTTAGAAGGTTTTTATTACTATTCCCTCGGTCCCACTGGAAGCCTACAAAATTTCCAAAAACATCATCCATTGCAAGTTATTGTATATTACAGGGATATACATGTCAAGGCTCTTCTTGAAGGGGGGATCTTTTCATATCTTTGCTAAAAAAGGGAGTAATGTTGAGGGTGAAAATTGATTATTTTTTGGCATAACGATAAAAATCAGCCGGCGCTGTAAGCGATCGGCTGGATTGTTTTGTTGGATGGGCTTTATCTTAGGTTCTTTCCTGAGTTGAATCGTACGAGCTTGGGCCATAGTATCGAGCCGTCAACCGCACAGTATTCTTTGGAAAATTCAAGGGTAAACTTATTGATCACTTTAGCGTACTCAACCTGGAATTGCTCATTCTTTTCTTTAGCCTTGTGGCCCAGTGGCTCGATAATATCAGTGTAGAGATTTTCATCGCCAGAGATGAATTCCCAAAACCTCTGTCCACATAACTTCAAGTAATCCCCTTTGTCGGCCTTATCATCTTTGCCATAACAACAGCCATTCACAGCAACCGCCCTCACGCCTCTTGTATTGGTTCCTCGTATTCTCTTTGCCCTCTTGAAGTCGTCTTTCATCCGTGCTATTTGGCGGCTGTTGCCCCAATTAGGACCAGACTTGATAGAAACAAGATAAGAAGTTCCATCCCTATCAAATTCCAAATCTATACCTTCCGCTGATGACTTCTTGCCTCCATAAACACGACTGCAGATAAACACTGCAAGTTCCTCAAGAAATCCGCCAAAAATTCCTTCTTCTTGAGATGAGAGGTGAGCATCAAGAATGGTTTTTACCAAATCATGAGCGGTGTTCTGATTCTTTGCCTTGAAAAGATAAGGGTTCTTTCGGGACAGGATTTTTTTTAGCTGAAGTGCTAGAAGATTTTCGAGGCGGCGGGAATGAAAAAGCTGGATGTTTGGTTCAATAAAGTGAATTATCTCGTTTTGTGATATGCTTCCCATATCTTACCTTTTTTTCAAATAGCATCATTTCGACAGGATTAATTTTCTCTTGGGTGAGTTCAACGTATTGAGGAATAATATCAATCCCGACAGAATTCCTGCCGAGCTTCTGCGCTACTTCACATGTTGTTCCGCAACCGACAAAAGGATCAAGCACCCAGTCGCCTTCTTTTGTAAACAGTTTTATGAACCATTCAGGGAGCGTACGAGGGAATGTTGCACTGTGGTTACGGTTGTCTGTCTCTGTAGCGAAATGGAGCACGTTGGACGGGTATGCTTTTTCTCTTCCGATCCAGTTGGCAATATTTTTTCCAAAACCACTCCCCACCTGGGAGTTGAAACGAATTATGTCATGCTTTCCAAGATGCTTCAATCGCGCCTCAGCCCATTTTCCCATGGGAACCATGACATTATCTTGAAACATCTGAAACTTTTTTGTTTTGTTGAATTGCAAACAGCGTTCCCATGCATCTCTGAATCTATTAGGCCATTTGCCCGGGTGGCAATTTCGTTTATGCCAAATGAATTCTTCTGTCCAAAGCCATCCTTGTTTGCGGAGTGCGAGAATAAGCTCTATGACATACGTATGCCTTTCCCCATCAACAACTTTTTCTTTTATATTAAGAATGAAAGTGCCAGTGGGTTTGAGGACGCGGAGAAATTGCTCACTCCGTGGAAGGAACCACTCTACATAGTCATGTGGTCGTATACCGCCGTAGGTTTTGGCACGCGAATCCGCATACGGAGGGGATGTAACGATTAAGTGGAAAAAGTTATCTGGATAGTCCAACAGAACTTCCGCACAATCTCCACATTTGGTAACGCATTCGATCTTTCTCATGTCTTTTTCAATACCATAAACTTGTTTTTCTTTCAATATTTTCTTTTAATTATTACCATCCAACGACCCCGCTGAGCTGTGGCCCGAAGGGCCGTCTGCTCGAGCGGATTGTTCCCGAGCGCGAATTAGCGCGCTCGGGAACATTTTTTATCCGCTCGTTCAGCTCAGCGGGGTCGTTCCCGAGCTGCGCAGCGGCTCGGGAACGATCTGCATAACCTGCGCGGGCAATCTGCAATGCTCAAAACCTGACGCGGCTATTCCGCGTCAGGTTCATGCAGGTGTTATGTCTTGTCATTTTACCATTATCCAATATGGGTCTTTAAAGATTTCTTTTAGCGTTTCCAGGCTTTTGGAGTTTAACGTGTGGTCTCCTGTACCCCACCAAGTATTGTCATGGTAAATGATTGCCTTAATTGCCGGAAAAGAGTTTTTTATACGCCTGTAGGCATTGATCAGCCACCTATGTTGATACGTCTCATTTGTTCTCCCGAACGCTGATATCATGAATGGTTTTTGAGGATGATCTTTAAAAAAACTCCTATAAGTCCCATCAACCAACACGTTGAGCATAAGATCTAATGTTGGTGTTTTTGCAACTGAGAATGCACAAAGACCTATCCAATCAACGTACCTATCGCCGGGATAATATAATTTAGGATCATCCACCATACGTGACGGTAATCCCTCAGGGCAAGTTGCTGCCCACACCCACGTAGCGTACTGGTTTGCTCCTTGATCTTCGAATATCTGCCAGATACGTCGCCAGGCCGGAATGAAGTTTGAGTTCATCCCCCAAGAAAACCAATTTCCATTCATCTCTTCCATAGTAGTAATGAAAAAACCTCCATATTCTTTCCCAAACTCCGCGGCACTTTGAGCAAACTTTTTGATCGTACCGTCATGCTGCCCCTGTGCAATCTCTTTGGGACCAAGTCCTGAAATCCTAATTGGTGAGTGGTGAGAACTGAGAGCAGCATACACATATGGTGTAATGCTTTTTTTAGCCACTTCAATAGCTTGTGGCATTGGAAAGCCCGAGTATAACCTTGACCAGGGCAAAGAATATATGCATGGCTTTGCACCAAGAGCCTTCTCTACGTAAGTAATCCCAATCTCCACATTAGTAATCCTATATAGAGAGGCATCAGGCTCTTTGAAAAAACCTACAAGGCATCCCTCTTGGGGAGACTGTATTTTTT
>Ga0116202_10000348_pt1 | contig 25418 bp, 24 predicted proteins | sample LakKivw325mmetaG_FD_94479 | JGI IMG/M metagenome (GOLD analysis project Ga0116202, IMG submission 94479) | Anoxic lake water microbial communities from Lake Kivu, Rwanda to study Microbial Dark Matter (Phase II) - Lake Kivu water 325m metaG | ecosystem: Environmental > Aquatic > Freshwater >... | reverse complement strand
TGATTCTATCCTCGGCGGATTTACAAAAAGAATCGCCCGATATTTTTCAAAAACTGTATCATGAAGCTCATTGATCTTTTTAATGTCAACTGAAATCGTTCCTGCTGATTCCACCGATGATTTTACATAGAAAATTGAAACGTCGTCAGAACCTGTGAGCAAAACTTTTTTCTGTCCGCCTGTATCTTTTTGCGTGTAAAATTTATTGTCTGATTTCATAACATCAGAATACAGGATTTCTGCTTTCAGATTCTGACAGTCCCTGTTGATCGGAATTTCAAGTTCGGCTGTCTTTTTCTCTCCAGCTGAAAAGGTCCTGGTAATTTCAAATCCGTCGCCATTTATTTTTACTTCTGCGGTGATTTCTTCATTACTCCAGTTCATTATTTCACAGACATGGATATTTTTACCGGGAATTGGATAAAAATCTTTTATCCCAAGGTTTATCTGTTTTTCCTCATTTCCAACATCAATTATCGTGATATCAGGATTTATTTTTTTGGAATTAACAAAAGAAAAATTTTCCCAGGCGGATTTTTGCATATCCGTGATTATAAAAATTCTGTGATACCCGATTTTTTTCTCCAGCATATAAAATGCGTTTTCAACAGCAGGTTGAATTTTATTACCATGAAAACCAGGTTTGCTATCGCGAATCTGTCTTGCGATTTCCTCACAAATTGTGGAGAATGGTACAATCTTTCCGCCTGTAAAAATCAGTGCGACATGTGTTCCTTTTTTCATATTTGCAAGGATTCTTTCAGATGTTTTCTGTAAGTTTATCCATGGACTTTCTGCTGAGGCAGCCATGCTTGCTGAATCATCAAGAATCAACACCACCCATGATTCTTTTTCTGAAAAAAGAGTTTTTCTGCTCACAGGTTGGGCTGCTGCCATAAAAAGACATGCAATAAGCACACTTCTCATAACAAGTACAAGAATTTCTTCCAGTTTTTGTCGCCGTATGGTTTTTCTGTGAGTCAGTTTAATAAATTTCAACGTGCTGAAATAATAAGGAACAGATTTCCTTCTTGAAAATAAATGTATCAGGACAGGTATACTGATACCTGCAATCCCCCATAAGAATAGTGGTTGTAGAAACCCCATAAATTTTTCAGGTTATGCGCGAACGTAACTGGAGAAAATTATAGAGAAAATAATCAAAAGGAGTTTGGGTCACAGCCCTTGTATAATTAATATTTCTTTCAGAACACGCTTTCTGATAAAATGAAAGAAACTGGTTAAAAACCCGGGTATATGCGTTGCGAATCGCCTGCCCATCCACAGGAATTTTTTGATTTGTTTCCATGTCTATGAAATCTTTAAAATTTTCAAACGGAAAATCAATTTCTGCTTTATCAAGTACATGTAAAACAATTACCTCGTGGTGTCTGTGTTTGAAATGAGCCAGCCCTTTTATCACAGCATCCTGATCGTCAAAAAGGTCTGAAATCAGTATGATCAAACTTCTTCGTTTGATAAGATTTGCTATTTTGTGAAGGGTTTCTCCAATGTTTGTGTCCTTTTCTGTCTCAAGATTTTCAATGTTTTCTATCAAATAATGGAAATGGGAACGGGTCGAAGACGGCTTTATGAAATTCCTTATTTCAGAATCAAAGACAACAAGTCCTGTGGAATCGTTTTGCTTCATCATGAGATATGCAAGACAACCCGCAAGACATTTTGCATAAACAAATTTCGTGATAGTGTCAGGACTGAAACTGTAGTTCATTGAGTTGCTGGCATCAAGCAATATATAAGCTTTTAGATTTGTTTCTTCCCTGAATTCTCTGATGTAAAGCCTGTCGGTTCTTCCATAAACCTTCCAGTCAAGATACCTTGGATCGTCTCCCACTGCATACTGTCTGTGTTCTGCGAATTCAATACTTGCGCCTTTATGAATGCTGCGGTGCAGCCCTGATATGAACCCTTCAACTATTGTTTTTGCGACAAGTGAAAGGTTTGCGAAACGGGCAAGAATTTTTGGATCTAAAATTTTAGATGAATTTTCCATTGTGCCTGTAAAAGGGAAAATTTACCGATTGAATTCATCCGGAATCAGGAATTTCCTGAAGAAGTTTTTCAACTATTTTCCCTGAATCAATACCGTCCGCGTCAGCGGTAAAATTGGTAAATATTCTGTGCCTTAAAACACTGCCTGCAACATTTTTTATATCCTGGATTGAAACATTGACGTCCCCGCGAAGGCCTGTTCTTGTTTTTGCTGCGAGAACAAGATACTGGGCAGCCCTTGGTCCTGCTCCCCAGCTGACATATGTTTTTACAAACTCAGGGCATTTTCCATTATTGGGACGGGTATTTCTTACTAGATTAACCGCATACTCTATCACATAGTCTGACACAGGAATATTTTTAATCAGTTGCTGAAACTGAATAATTTTCTCTCCATTGAGCACAGGAGAAATCTCTGGAACTGCCTGGAATACCTCGTGTTCAGCAATCTTTTTTTCGTCCTCAATGTCGGGATAGTCAAGATATATGCTGAACATAAATCTGTCAAGCTGGGCTTCCGGTAGAGGATATGTGCCTTCAAGTTCTATGGGATTCTGGGTCGCAAGGACAAGAAACGGCTTCTCCAGGGAATATGTTTTTCCGCCAGTTGTCACCTGGTATTCCTGCATTGCTTCAAGAAGTGCAGCCTGGGTTTTTGGTGGAGCGCGGTTTATTTCGTCAGCAAGAACAAGATTTGCAAATATTGGTCCCGGTATAAACCTCAGGTTTCTCTGTCTTGTTTCTGGATGTTCTTCGATAACATCTATACCTGTTATATCAGAGGGCATAAGGTCAGGGGTGAACTGGATTCTTTTGAATTTGAGATCAAGGATTCTGGAAAGGGTTCTTATCATTAATGTTTTAGCAAGCCCGGGTACACCGACAAGAAGACAGTGACCACCGGCAAAAAGCCCGATGAGGATTTTTTCTATAATCTGGTCCTGCCCAACTATAACACGATGCATCTCCTCAACGATTTTTTTTCTTGCCCTGTCAATTTCTTTCAGTATATCAATGTCGTTCATATGAGATTTCAGTTTGTCATCAGATAGGTAATTATATTAACTCCAACCTGCTGAGCCTGATCCAGATCTATTTCTTTTGCGTAAGGTCTGGGTATTCCTTCCCAGCCGCTGCCCATTCCAAATGGTGAAAATATTACCACAGGTATTCCGCGTAGTGTGTAGACCTCAAGAGGTGGATCCTTTTCAGGGTACGTGTAGTGGAAACTTTCAATTTTGAAGGGGACTTTGTAAATTCTATGGTTGGAATCCCAGACAGAGAATTTTGCTTCTGGCAGTACTTTTTTCATCAGGTTTCTGAAAGATTCAGCGAATTCCTGGCTTCCGCAGCACGCATCGGCAATCAATGAACCACCACCAAGCAGAAATTCTCTCAACTTTTTTACCTCTGTTTCTGAAAAAGCCGGATTGAAATGACCTGTTATGTAAAGTAAAGGAGTATCTTTCAGAGAATCCTTTTTCAAATCAATCGGTATCCTGTCAAGAAAAACAGAAGCTCCTGTTTGATCAGAGGTTTTTTTGAGCAGTTTTCCAATGGCTGATGGATGCGGGTCCCAGTCACCTGAATGTATTATCTGCCCTATATAGAGCTTGCCTTCTTTTTTCTTAACTTTTTCCACATAGAAGGGTGTCATTCCGAAGAGTTTGCCGAATTCAATCCAGCCAAGACAGTATGTAAGCATGTTCATTCCGATTCTTATGGCGTCCTCCGGTTGATATCTTGAACCCCATGGATGGGTATGAAGTGCCCATCCACATCCGAGATCGTAAGGTGAAAGTATGACAGCCGTTCTGCAACCGATATTTAACACTCTGAGATTCGGGTTGCTCGTGGAAGAAGTATTTTCTTTCAGAACTTTTACGGAGCTGATGTCTTCAATGCAATTCATCAGAGGATGATTTTTATAAATCATATACATGTTCCTATCCGGATACAATTTATCAACCCATTCAACCATTGCTTTTATAAAATCAGGACTTCCGGAAGATGCATTTAGCCACAGGAATCCACCTTTTTCAAGGTATTCCTTTATTTTTTTCATGGTATTTGAGTCAGGAATAAATGGTTCAACACTTGTGACGTAAAGGATTGGTATTTCATCAGGATCATATGAAAATCTTTTCAGGTCAATTTTTATTGCCTGATAGGATATTCCAATTCTCTGTGTGGCGAGCCGTAATAGATTTTCAATGTCATTTTCAGCCCTTGTCCATGACTCATTGGTTCCGCAGATAACTTTTCCCACCAGCACAGGTGGTGCGGGCGGATTTTTTCTTTCACTCCTTCTCAGTGGGGTTGCAGGAAGCGGCAAAGGTGGAAATGCTTCGCCTGCTTTTATTCTCTGTGGATCTTTGGTAGGGGGTGCCTTACCGCATTCCCATGCACAACATGTACCCACCGTCAACCCGAGTACTATTGTTAGAATAGCGGCGTATATTTTTTTCATTTTCAATATATAGACGGATCTTCTGGTTGATAGTTTACAACCAAAAAAAGTTTTTGCAAGTGTCAGATAAAAAAATTGACACAATCTCACTTTTTTTCTAAAATATCGGTTTCAGATGAAAGAGAAATACAATATTATGATTATTCTCACAGACCGGCAGAATGCCAGAAGAAACATGATTGATGAGCAATTTTGTTTTCCTGATCGGGTTTCAGTTTTGACAAAAGGAATCTTTTAAATAAAATTAGAAAACAGGTCAAATTTTAAAAAAATTTTTTTCGGAGGGGAAAAATGAAAATACGGATTGAAAATAAAAAAAGAAAATGGCTTGCAGGACCACATTATATTGATTTTGATGGAGATACTGATACAAAATGTTTTTTCAAAGGCAAGGAGATTCCATCCCAGGTTGACCATCAGCAGAAAAAGATGGTTGTTATCCTTCCTGATATTGAAAAGGATGAAAATATTGAACTTGAACTCAAACCGGGTAATTTATCCGGTTCAGAGGTGAAATTACTGGATAATTCAGAAAAAGGAGTTCTGGATATTGTGATAGGAGAAGAGTATTTTTCAACCTATCACTATGGCAGTCAGGTGGTGCGACCATTCTTGAATCCGCTGATAACAGTGAAAGGAAAATCAGTGCTGAGACCACCTGTTTCAGAGGGTAACCCTGAAAAGCTTGATCACATCCATCACAGGGGTGTGTGGGTTGCACATGGTGATATTAATGGAGTGGATAACTGGAGTGAATCTGACGGACATGGCTGGACAGTACATCAGGAATTTATTGAAATAAGTTCCGGACCGGTATTTGGCAGATTGCATGAAAAAAGTTTCTGGATGGATAATTCAAAGAAAAAGAAAGTCTGTGAGGAGGAAAGAATCATAACAATCTATAACATGCCAGCCTATGCAAGAATTATAGACCATGTTATGATTCTGAGAGCAAGTGAGGGAGAACTTGTTTTCAGGGATACAAAGGAATCAGGATTATTGAGTGTTCGGGTTATGCCTTCAATGCAGGCTAACAGGCAGGGTTCATTTGAAAACTCCACAGGCGGAATAAACGAGGACGAATGCTGGGGAAAGAGAGCCCAGTGGTGTGATTATTATGGACCGGTTGAGGATGTCGTTGTTGGGGTGTCAGTTTTTGATTATCCTTCCAATCTCAGGTATCCAACCTGGTGGCACATCAGAAATTACGGACTTTTCAGCGCAAACTTTTTCGGGCTCAGCGAATTTACAGGAGATAAAAAAATTTCAGGAACTTATATTCTTCCCGCTTATCAGGAGATGACACTTTTCTACAGAATTTATGTTCACGAGGGTGATACAAGGCAGGGAAATGTTTCTTTAAGATATCTCAATTTTCTTTATCCGCCATCAGTTATTAAAGGATAGTTAATGGAGAGATTCGTAATCGGTGTTGATCTCGGAACAACCGGTGTTAAAAGTGTTCTTGTTAATGAGAAGGGAAAGGTTGTATTATCCAGCGTGGAGGAATATCCACTTATCACACCAAAACCAGGCTGGGCGCAGCAGGAACCTGATGCATGGTGGCAGTCGACTGTGAAATCCCTGCAGTCTTTGCTGAAAGCAATAAATCCTGTTTCTATTTCCGGTATCGGACTTACAGGTCAGATGCACGGCTCTGTATTTCTTGATCAGGATGAAAGGGTTTTATATCCTGCAATTCTGTGGTGTGATCAACGCACTTCAAAAGAATGCGATCAGATTAATGAGACCATTGGCAAAGACAGAATTTTTGAAATTACCTGTAATCCGGTTCTTACAGGTTTTCAGGCACCCAAGATACTGTGGTTGAGAAACAATCATCCTGAAATTTATAAAAAAATCAAAAAGGTTCTTCTGCCAAAGGATTATATAAGGTTGCGGCTTACAGGAGAATATGCCACTGATGTTTCTGATGCATCGGGTACCAGCCTTTTTGATGTAAGGAAAAGAGACTGGTCAGAAGAAATTCTTGATGGACTTAAAATTCCGCATCAATGGTTGCCGAAAAGTTTTGAGTCTGTTGAAATTGTTGCAAAAACATCAGAAGAGACACAAAGACTGACAGGTATTCCAGCAGGTACCCCTGTTGTTGCAGGCGCAGGAGACCAGGCAGCAGGTGCCATAGGAACAGGCATTACAAAAGAAAAACTTGTTTCAATATCCCTTGGTACAAGTGGAGTTGTTTTTGCTTTTTCAGACAGTGTTTTTGTCGATCCTCAGGGAAGGCTTCATACATTCTGTCATGCTGTTCCAGGAAAATGGCATCTGATGGGTGTGATGCTTTCTGCAGGTGGTTCTTTCAGGTGGTTCAGGGATACACTTGGTGCAGAGGAGAAAGAGCTTGCTGAAAAAACCGGCAGGGACCCTTATGAACTGCTTATTGCTCTTGCGGAAAAGGCAAAACCCGGTTGTGATGGATTGATATTTCTTCCTTATATTTCCGGAGAAAGATGTCCGTATCCTGATCCTGCTGCAAAAGGTGTTTTCTTCGGAATTTCATTAAAAACAACAAAGGCAGATTTTATAAGAGCTGTTCTTGAAGGAGTGAGTTTTGGATTGAGAGACAGTGTTGAAATAATGAAAGAGATTGGACTACCATTTGGCGGTCATTGCAGGGTTTCAGGTGGCGGTGCAAGAAGTATTTTCTGGGTGAAACTTCTTGCAGACATCATCGGTGAAAAAATGGCAAGGCTTGTTTCAGAGGAAGGACCAGCATATGGTGCAGCGCTTCTTGCTGGCTCAGGTACAGGAATTTTCCCTGATATTGAGAAAGCATGCGACTTGTTTATATCAATAAAAGATGAGTTCATCCCCGACCTATCAAGCCACGAATTTTATACGGAAATTTATGGTATTTACAGAGGATTGTACAGTAGTCTCAAGAATTCGTTTGACTTAACAGCCAACTTGTTTTAGAATATCTCTCAAAAAATATGTTTATGGAGGATAAATGGAAGGAAATCTTTTAATTGCTGTTGGAAGAAGAAAAACAGCCCGAGCGATTGTTAAGATGTCTGAAGGAGAAGGTAAGATCATTATTAACGGTAAAACTCTTGAAAGCTATTTTCCACTGATAACCCAGCAGGCTGAGGTACTCAAACCCTTAAAAATTACAGAAACAGCCGGAAAGTTTGACATTGAAGTTAAAAGTCTGGGAGGTGGTATATCCGGACAGATTGATGCGATAAAGCTTGGTATAGCCCGTGCTCTTACAAAATATAATCCGGACTTCACTTCAAAGCTGAGGGAGTTTTCCCTCCTGACGAGAGACCCGCGCATGAAAGAGCGGAAGAAATACGGACAGAAGGGCGCAAGAAAGCGGTTCCAGTGGACAAAGCGTTGATTTAATTCAGTTCCATGTCAGCTTATGAAAAATAAAAAACTGAGGGCAGCAATTTTTGGAATTTCAGGTTATGCGGGCAGAAAACTTTTTGAGATTTTGCTTTTACATCCATATGTAGAACCAGCTGTTGGTTTTGTTGCGCCTGATGAACCCGAGATGTCTGTGGCGCAGATGTACCCAAAAATTGCAAAAACAATTGAGTTGAATTGCTATAACAAAATTGATTGGAATCTTGTCGAAAAAAATTGCGACATTGTTTTTCTGGCTCTTCCTCATGTGGTTTCAATGTCTTTTGTTCCAGAGATTATATCTCTTGGCAAAAAGGTTATTGATCTCAGCGCTGATTACAGGTTCTCCGATGCAGCTCTTTATGAAAAATGGTATCAAAGACATACCTCTCCTGAATTGTTGAAAACGGCAGTTTATGGTCTGCCGGAACTTTATAGAAAAGAAATTCAAAATGCAGTGCTGATTGCAAATCCAGGATGTTATCCAACATCAGCAATACTTGGCCTTTTGCCGGTGGCGATAAAAAATATGGTCAGGGGCAGGGTAATTGTTAATTCTCTGAGCGGCTTTACCGGCGCGGGCAGAAAGCCTGATATCACCCTTTTATTTGCTGAAGGCAATGAAAACAGTCGTGCCTATAAGATCGGCGAACACCGCCATCAGCCTGAGATTCAGCATATTCTTGAAAAAGCGGGATGTGAACTTGAGGTAACCTTTGTTCCGCATCTTATTCCTGTAAACTGCGGGATTTTAACAACGATGTATGCTGAACTTTCTCAGGATGTTGATGGAGAAAGTTTGCATAAAATGTATTGCGATTTTTACAGAGACGAACCATTTGTCAGGATAACCAGATACGGTTGTTCTCCAGAAATAAAAAATGTTGTCGGCACGAACTTCTGCGACATAGGAATAAAAAAGATTGATAAGAAACTTCTTGTTGTTGTCAGTGCCATTGACAATCTTATAAAAGGTGCTTCAGGGCAGGCTGTTCAAAATATGAATATTATGATGGGTTTTGAGGAGAGAATCCCTTTTTATTCAAATGAAACTTGCATTTCTTGATCGAGATGGTGTAATTTCAATCTTCACACCGAATGACTACATAAAAAAATGGAATGAGTTTCAATTCCTTCCTGATGCTATTGAAGGATTGCAGATGCTGGTTAAAAATGGCTTCAGGATTGTTATTGTTTCAAATCAGGCAGGTGTAGGTAGAAATGTTTTTTCAGAGGATGACCTGAAAGATATAACAGAAAACATGCTGGCTGAACTGAAAAAACAGGGGATTGAAATTTTTAAGGTTTACTATTGCATACACACTCCTGAAGATAACTGCAATTGCAGAAAACCAAAAACAGGCATGATGGAAAAGTTTATTTCAGAATATGGAGATTTTGAAAGGAGTAAAGCTTTTTTTGTCGGCGATAGTGATGTTGATGTTGAAATTGGGGTAAAGACAGGGCTGAAAACGATTCTTGTGCTTTCCGGGAAAACAAAAAATACTGAGGAAATTGAAGGTTGGAAATACCAGCCTGATTTTATTGCAGCAAATCTAAAAGAAGCGGCACAGATTATTGTAAAAGAATCACAAAAGGAGTGACCATGGAAAAGAAAATCAGGGTTGTGGTATGGAATGAATTCAGGCATGAAAAACGAAATGAAAAAATAAAAAAAATCTATCCGGAGGGTATGCATTCGGTGATAGCAAAACACTTGAATTCTCAGAAAGATATTACTGCTTCGCTTGCCTGCCTTGATGAACCGGAACACGGTCTTACCGAAAAGGTTCTTGAACAGACAGATGTACTGATATGGTGGGGGCATGGTGCCCATCATGAGGTTAAAGATGAAATAGTCGCGAGAGTCCACAATAGAGTTCTCGAGGGTATGGGAATCATATGCCTTCATTCTGCTCATTTTTCAAAAATTTTCAAGACCCTTATGGGAACATCATGCGTTTTAAACTGGAGAGACGGCGGAAAGGAAAGAATCTGGGCAATTGAACCATCCCATCCTATTGCAGAGGGGATCGGTCCTTATTTTGAACTTCCTGAAACAGAGATGTATGGTGAAAGATTTGACATTCCAACGCCTGAAAAGGTGATTTTTATTTCATGGTATCCGGGTGGAGAGGTTTTCAGAAGTGGCTGTGTCTGGGAACGGGGCCATGGCAGGATATTCTATTTTTCTCCGGGTCATGAAACATTTCCCATTTACTATGACCAGAATATTCTGAGAATTATTACAAACGGTGTCAGATGGGCTGCTCCAAGGATAATAAAAAAGCAGGAATGCAAGAATGTTCCACCAATAGAAAAATAGATTTTATATGCTTTTTGCGGTCAGATACGCAATGATTTTGTAGACAAGTTTTGCCGCAAGAAAAGAGGAAGGACAGTAATGATTTGACGGAGCAAGTTCCACAAGATCAGCGCCCACAACATTGTGTGTCTGAATAAAGTTTTTCAAAAAACAGGTAACCTCATACCATGTAAGACCGCCCGGTTCAGGAGTTCCTGTATCAGGTACAACAGATGGATCAAAACAATCAATGTCAATGGTTATATAATAGTTTCCAGCAGGAATATTTTTTGCCATATCAACAAGATCCTGATTCCTGTACTTATGTGCGAAATAGATGTGCACATTTTTAAGTTCTGGCATATCATCCCGTTCTTCTTTACTCAGGCTTCTTATTCCAAAACTGTAAATTTTGCATCCTGTTTCGGATATTCTTCTTATAACGCTTGCATGGCTTGAACGGCTTCCCTCATATTCAATTCTCAGATCTGCATGGGCATCAAAATGTATCAGCCCAAGGTTGGGATATTTTTCCTGATATTTTTTGAAGACAGGAAAACTGATTGAATGTTCTCCACCAAGAGTAAAAAGGAACTTATCTTTTTCTATTATTTTTTTTGCAGCTTTTGCTATTTTTTGCATCATATCCGCAGCTGAGTCAATCTCCTGAACTATTTCAGGCAAAGTAAGTATACCTTTTTCCCATGGCTCTGAATCTGTTTCTTCATCATAAAGTTCCATAAATCTTGAAGAAAGTATTATTGATTCAGGTCCGAACCTTGTCCCTGGTTTGAAAGACACGGTTCCTTCATACGGCACAGGAAGTATCACAAATTTTGCTCTGTTGAATGGAATGGGTTTTATTCCGCCAAAGGTATATGGAAGGGCTTCAATCATTTTTGTCAGAGCACAAACACAGCAGCAGCGATTACTGTCGTCCACAATCCGTTCTTGTCACCTATCGCTGATTGTGTAATGTTGGTTGTTTTAATAATCTGGTTTGACATGCGCCATATCTGCTTTTTTTCATCATAGGATGAGTTCGGATCAAACTCCAATCCAAGAATTGTCGCCAGCATTGTTGCAGCAAGATCTTCTGCATAGTCTCCGGCTTTTTCCTCTGTTTCTCCAAAACTTTCATGTTCTGACAGATATCCATACTGATTTGGATCCTTGGGTATGGCAAGTCCCACAGAGGAAGTTATCAATCTGTGCGGCTCATTTGTCGCATTTTTGCTCATAACAACGTAAAGTATCTGCCCTGGTTTAAGATAGGACAGTCCTTCTGTTTTTGAGATAAGTTTGCAGTGTGGAGGGAATATGCTTGAGATTGACACAAGGTTAAACTGCGCAATTCCTGCATTTCTTAAGGCGCGCTCAAAACTTGTAAGTTTTTCTCTGTCCTTCCCGACCCCTTTGGTCATAAAAACTTTTTTTGCTACCAGATCCAATTTTTCCCCTTTTGCGATTTTCAAAATTACGACAAATAATTAAAAACTGTTATGTCAAGTTTGTCAAATTTTACAGAAAAGATTTTTTCATTTGTAGCCAGATTTTTGTTATAATAAAAGAAAATCAAATGGAGAAAATATGAAAAAAGATTCAATGACTCCGATTGAAAGATGGAAAGCAGTTTTAGAAAAAAAGAAACCGGATAGAATTCCATTGTTCTGGAGAGCAACAAATGAGACATTGGAGATTGTGATGAAGTATCTCGGGATTTCTGAAATGGAAGAGCTTTTTAACAGACTGCATATTGACAGAATCGTAGGTGTTTCGCCTGATTATACTGGTCCACCTCTACCGGAAAATACAGATTTTTTTGGCTGTGGCTTTGAGAATATTTCATATGGAAAAGGTGTTTATTCTGAATGTGTATACCACCCTCTTGCTGAATTTGAAACGGTTCAGCAGATTAAAAAAAATTACAGGTTTCCTGAAATTGACTGGTTCGATTTTTCAGGTATAAAAAAGAAAATAGAGGGCAGGGAAAATCTTCCGGTTATAGGAGGGGGGATGGAACCCTTTCTCAGATACACACAATTGAGAGGTCTGGAAAGGGCGATGATGGATTTAATGGAAAAGCCAGACATTGTTGATTATTGTATGGAGAAGATATTTCAACTTTATTACAGGATTACTGAGGGAATTTACCAGCAGATTCCTGGCAGGGTGTTACTGACAATGGTGGCAGAGGATCTCGGTTCACAGGAAACCCTTCTTTTTTCGCCGGAATGCATAAGAAAATTTTTCCTTCCACGAATGAAAAAAATGATGTCTCTCGCTCATCAGAATGGAGCATATGTGATAACCCATAGCGATGGTGCGATAAGAGACATTATTCCTGATTTGATTGAATGCGGAATGGATGTTCTTGATCCCGTTCAGTGGCGTTGCAGGGGAATGGACAGAATTGCGCTGAAAAGAGACTTTGGTGATAGGATTTGTTTCCACGGAGCGATGGATAATCAGTATACAATACCATTTGGAAGCATTGAGGAAGTGAGAAAAGAGGTTATTGAAAACATAAGAATCTTTGGTGAAAATGGTGGGTTTTTTCTTGGACCCTGCCATAATCTGCAATCTGTGACTCCGCCTGAAAATATAGTGGTAATGTATGAAACAGCATATCAAGAGGGCTGGTACTGAGAATGCTTGAAATCTGCAAGATTTTCTCCTCAATTCAGGGAGAGGGATGGAGACAGGGCATTCCAGCAGTTTTTATAAGATTTTATGGATGTAACCTGAGATGCCGATTTTGTGATACCCCTGAGGCGTTCAGAAAAATGATTCTTATGGAAGAAAAGGAAATTATTGAAAAGATTGATTTTCTTGCGAAAGAAAAGGCGAATATATTCAATGTTATCATAACGGGTGGAGAACCTTATATGCAGGATTTTTCAAAGCTATCTTCACTTTTGAAAAAGAAAGGATACTTTGTCGCAGTCGAAACGAACGGGACGATCTGGAGAAAGATTGATGTTGACTGGTTATGTGTAAGTCCCAAGAAACAGGCCCTGGAATTTATGAAGAATGGTTATGACATCAGGTTCAGGAAAAACGCACACGAATTTAAGTATGTTATAGAAGATAAAAAAGACATTGATTTTATTGATACAAAAATCCGCAAGCCGGTGATTCTTCAGCCGGTTGATAACAATCTAAAAGTGGCGGAAATGATTGCAAAAGAAATAAAAAAAATTGGCATGCCGAACCTTTTTTTAAGATTACAGCTGCACAGAATTCTGGATATAAAATGAAATCAGTTGTTCTTATTTCTGGTGGTATAGACAGCTTTGTCGCTGCTGCGATTGAAAAGAAAGCAGGAAGTGAAATCTATGCTATGAGTGTTTTTTATGGACAGGTTCACAGAAAAGAACTTGAGTGTGCAAAAAGAATTGGTGAATTTCTGGCAGTCAGAAATCACAAATTTCTTGATGTTGACCTGTCATGGCTTCCTTCTTCCCTTGTAGATGCTGATTTCAAAATGCAACCTTCAACATCTGATATACCGGCAACTTATGTGCCTGCACGGAACATAATTTTTCTTTCTCTGGCGCTTGCTTATGCTGAATCTCTTGATGCTGATAATATTGTAATCGGTGTTCACAGTGTTGACTATTCAGGTTATCCGGATTGCAGGCCAGAGTTTATTAAGGCATTTCAGACTGTTATAGACAGCGGTATCAAAAAGACCGCTGAAGGTGGGAAAATTATATTGAAGGCGCCTCTTCTAACATTAAAAAAATCAGAAATTATTAAAATTGGACATCAGCATGGCCTTGATTTTTCACTGACATGGTCGTGTTATAAGGGCGCTGAAAAAGCTTGCGGTGTTTGTGATTCATGCAGGATAAGACTTGCGGCGTTCTCAGAAGCTGGACTAAAGGATCCGATTGAATACGAAAAATAAAATTTCCAGAGAGGTAAAATGCAGGAGAAAATAGGTCTTTTCGTTTCCGGTGGTAGATTTTCGCAGGTTGCACACAGCGAGTTAAAATTGATGGGTTTTGATCCTGTTGTTTTCAGTTTTGGGGCAGGGGCTGGTTATCAGAATGAGATAGTCCTGGATTTTGGAGATATTGATGCCTTCCTCGGATATGCGAGTAAAAATCAGATAAGAAAACTTGTTTTTGCGGGAAAAATAGAACCTTCAAAACTTTTTAACAGCAGTATGGCAGAGTCTGGAAAAGAGTTCTTAAAAAATATGGTTTTGAATCCGGAAAACATCCTGAAAAATCTTATAGATGTATTTACAAAACAGGGCATTGAAATTATTCCGCTTACAGATGTTTTCAGAAATTATCTTGCAGGGGAAAAACTGTATACAGAAATTGAACCGAATACCAGTCAGTGGAAAGACATCAATTTCGGATGGGAAGTCACAAAAAAGATTGCATCTATGGGGGTGGGTCAGGCATTGGCGATTAAAAGTGGTATGATAGTTGCAGTTGAAGCCATTGAAGGCACTGACAGGATGATTGAAAGAGCGGGTAGGTTCTGTAAAGATTTTGTTGTTATAAAAGTAATAAAGAGTTTTCAGGATATCAGGTTTGACCTTCCCACAGTGGGTCCTGAAACAATAAGAAATATGGTCCTTGCAGGCGGAAAAATTATAGCGGTTGAAGCCGATAAGACCATCATGCTTGATCAGAATGAACTAATAAAGATAGCGAATGAAAATAAACTTGTTGTTGTTGGAATCAGAGGAAAGGAGTTTTCAGGTGATTATCAAGGAAAATCGTGATGAGATATTGAGTTATCTTGAGGATTCTTCAAATTTTTCGGGCGGAAAATGTGAAAAGGTTTTCATACCGGAAAATGAGCAGGAAATACTGGAAATTGTAAATGAATGTAATAGACAGAAGATGCCGCTGACAGTCTCAGGTGGTGGAACAGGAACTGTTGGAGGCAGGATTCCTCTTGAGGGTTCAGTTATTTCACTTGAACGGCTTAATGGCATAATTAACATTGATGGTAATAGAGCAGTACTTGAAGCCGGGACCATTGTAAATGATTTTCTTCAACGGGCGGATAATGTAAGAAAATTCTATCCGCCTTTTCCCACTGAAAGAAATGCATTCATCGGAGGCAATGCTTCCACAAATGCCTCAGGTGAGTACAGTTTCAGATTTGGTGCGACCAGAAAATATGTATTGAAACTCAGAATGGTAACCGGAGGCGGTAAGCTTGTGGAGATACCCAGAGGCAGGTTTTTTGCAGATGATAGGGGTGTGATAAGGACTGATTTTTTAACCTTTGAAATACCTTCTTATAAAACACCGGAGATTAAATGTTCTGCAGGGTATTTTTCTAAAAAAAATGTGGATTTAATTGATATTATCATAGGTTCAGAAGGTACTCTTGGGGTGATAACCCAGGTTGAGGTATTGTTGATAGATAAACTTCCGGATAGATTCATTATGATTTTTTTTCTTCCGTCAGAAGACAGAATGTTTGAATTCCTTTCACAGGTTAAAAAAGATTTTATCAGTGATATTTACACCCTTGAGTTTTTTGACAGTGCAAGTCTATCCTTTCTAAAAAATGATTTTCCAGAGATTCCTCCTGGAACCTGTGCATTTTACATAGAAAGCACAAATACGACTGAATTGATGGAACGCTGGCTTGAAATTTCTGAAAAATACAATGCAAGAGATGTCTGGGTTGGAGGTGAACCAAAAAGTTATCAGAGGTTGATAGACTTCAGACACAAACTTCCTGAAAACATCAATGCGTATTTCAGAAAACTTAAAATAACAAAGATTTCTCTTGATATAGCCGTACCTGAAAGAAACTTCAAAGAGCTTGTTTCGTTTTACAGAAGATTTTCAGGAGAATCAGGGATTCAGACGGTTCTGTTCGGTCATATTGGTGAAAATCATCTTCATTTCAATCTTTTTCCCGCTGATGAAAGAGAAAAAACACTTGCCAGACAGATTTATATAAGTTGTATTGAAAAAGCTATTTCTCTTGGCGGAACTGTTGCTGCTGAACACGGGATCGGGAAAATCAAATACCCCTATCTTAAAATGATGTACGGGGAAAAAGGAATTCAGGATATGGTAAGAATAAAAAAAGCCTTTGACCCGAATGGACTGATAGGCAGGAACAATCTTTTTCCTGCTGATCTTCTTTTTCAAAAATGATGCGATACTTCGTTGAGGTACTCTACGACACAATCTACGGAATCGGCCTTTTCCTTTCTCTACCGGTTTTTGGAAGACGACTTTTTGGAAGGGATAAAAGATATCATGATTTTCTTGAAAGATGTGGAATTTATGATAAAGAGGTATTGACAAAGCTCCGTAAAAATAATATATGGATCCATACTGTTTCAATTGGTGAACTTCTTGCCAGTTTACCTTTGATTCAAAGGATATCTCAGGAATTCAAAGACAGGCAGATTGTTGTTTCCTGCGTCAGCAGGGCAGGCAGGTTTGTTGCCCACCAGAAACTGTCAGACAATATCATAAAGATTTTCCTGCCTTTTGATTTTTCTTTAACTGTGAGAAATGCAATTACCACAATAAAGCCAGAAATTTTTATCTCTGTGGAAACAGAGATCTGGCCTAATCTTTTTATAAACTTAAAAAGATACAAAAGTTCAATTCTGATTTTGAACGGTAGAATATCAGAAAGTTCATTCAAAAAATATTCATTTTTTAAGTTTATTCTTCGTCATATCCTTAATACGGTTGATTGCTTTATTATGAGAAGTGAAAAAGATGCTTCCAGGATTGAAAAGCTTGGAGTAAGTAATAAAAAGATTGTTGTTTCAAGAAGTACAAAGTTTGACCAGGCATATCAGTTGAGTAAAATAGCAGCAGAACAATTTAATTCAAAAATAATTGTTTTTGGTTCAATCCACCGCGGAGAGGAAGAACCGGTGGTTGAAATTATCAAAAAGCTTCTAACAGGATACAGAGATATTTCTTTTGTCATCGTTCCAAGAGCACTTGATAGAACCAATATCTATCAGATATTGAGACAAAAAAATATACAGTACGAAAAATTGAGCTCTTCAACCGGTAAAGCGAGGGTTCTGATTGTTGATAAATATGGATTGCTAACTGAATTTTACAGAAGGTGTGATATTGCCTTTGTTGGCGGTTCACTTGTACCTGCAGGTGGTCAGAATCCAATAGAGCCCCTTGCTTTCAAAAAGGTGGTGATTTATGGCAAATTTCACTGGGATTTTGAACAGGAGTGGAAAAAAATAATTGATGCCGGTGGAGGTCTGGAGGTTGGTTCATTTGAAGAACTTTACAAAACAATGGAATTTTTGCTGAATAATCCGACAACATGCAGGAAAATGGGAGAGGCAGGTTTCAGGGTTATACTTGAAAATATGGGTGCAACAGATGAAATAATAAAAATTATTGGCCAATACCTCAAACTTCAAGCATAAAGATGGTTCAATATCTGTATAATTGACCTTTTTTGTAATTTCTAATAACATAATATTTATGGAGAAAGAAAGAAAACTTCTGATTGTCTGCAAATATTCTTCTATAGTATTGATAGTGGTTTTGATTCTTTTTTATTCAGGATACCTGCAACCTCTCAAATCCTTTAAGGCACTTGTTCGTTCAGCCTGGATACTTATAGTAACCTGCGGCGGATTGCTTTTTCTTGTGTTTACACTTGTTGAATACTATTACAGGAAAATAATTGACTATAATTCGTATCTTAGAACATTTCACAATTTTCAGCTTGATGCTGTTCCCACGATGTCGGTGGAAGATCTTTCAATAAAGACTCTTGATGTTCTTGTAAAGATTTTCAAAGGAAATACAGGTATTTTCATCATCAATGACAGTGAACTGAAAAAATTTGCCAAAAATAATGAGTTTGTTATTAATAACGCTTCCGGAAACAGGATAAGAAAGAAAAATGAAACTTATCACATAAGAACTTTTTATCCTGAAGTTATTGCCGGTGATACCAGAGCAAAGATAGAAGATGTTATAAAAAAATATTCTCTAAACAATTTCTCATCGGTTGCGATTATTCCTTTTGCAAATGAAAATCATATAATGGCGACCGCATTGATTGGTTTTGAAATACGGCACAGGGACTTTTTTGAATATATCAAAGAACCTGTGGAAATATTTTCAAACCAGGTTTCATCAATCTTTGAAAGCGCCATTCTTCATCAAAAAATAGCGCTTGCTTCAATAACAGATTCTCTGACAGGACTTTACAACAAAAGATATTTTCAGCAGAGGATAAGAGAAGAATTTTCAAAAGCGAGAAGAAACCATTTTCCTGTATCAGTTATTATTTCTGACCTGGACAATTTCAAGTATTATGTTGATCGTTTCGGACATCCTCTCACCGATATCCTGCTTTCTCAATTTGGTGGATTTGTCAAGAAATTATTGAGAGATTCAGACATTATCTGCAGATTTGGGGGTGATGAGTTCATATATTTACTACCATTTTCGGACAGTCTGGAAGCCCACAGAGTGGCTGAGAGAATTAAGAGTGAGGTTATTTCTCACGAATTTCAACTTGACGACAGCAACAAAGTTTATATAACAATGAGCTTCGGGATAGCGTCATTCCCCGAGCATGGGGATAGTTGGGAAGAAATAGTTAAAAAAGCGGACAGGGCGCTTTTTGTTTCAAAAGAAAAAGGCAAAAACAGAATATCAATTTACAGGGTGGAATGATGGTCAGGAAAAGGAGAAGTGGATCGGTTTTTCGCAAAACAGGGGAAACCTCAATAGAGATTCATCTGGTGGTTGATGGAAAAGGTAAGGCAAAAATTAACTGTCCACTTGGATTCTGGAGTCACATGCTGAGTTTACTCACTTTTTTCAGCGGTTTTGACATAACCTTAAAAGCCACAGGCGACATACATGTTGATGATCATCATCTCGTAGAAGACATTGGTATCTGTCTGGGAGATGTTTTCAGGCAAGCCCTGGGAGATAGAAAGGGTATAAGAAGATTTGGATTTGCGGCGGTGCCGATGGATGAAACCCTTGTACATGTTGTTGTTGATATTTCCGGCAGGCCTTTTCTTGGATTTTCCATACCTGTTTTCAAAGACAAATGCGGTTTTTCTGATATTGAAAATTTGCAGGAGTTTTGCAGGGCTTTTGCAAATCACGCCTGCATAAATCTTCATCTTAAGCTTTTTTCAGGCGAAAATACTCATCATATATGTGAAGCGGTTTTCAAGGGTCTCGGCCTTGCTTTGAAAGAAGCGGCGATGGTGGAATCTACCAGGATTTTGTCAACAAAGGGAAGGATTGATTGATGTCTCTGGATAAAAAGACCTGCCAGGGGTATCTCAGAGAATTTCTCAATTATATTACTCATCAAAAAAATTATTCGCGCCATACCGTTTCTGCATATAGAACAGACCTTGGGCAATTTCTTTCTTTTGCAGATTATAACATTGATTCTGTTGACATAGATTTATTAAGAAGATACCTTTTTCAGCTGAAAAAGCAGAATTATGGACCGCGCAGTACAGGAAGGAAGATCGCGGCAATAAAATCTTTTTTTAATTTTCTTATTAAACGCCAGTATATCAGAAAAAATCCGGCACTTCTTATTTCTTCTCCAAAACTTCCAGAAAGACTGCCCTCTTTTCTGACATATGAGGAGGTGGAAAAGATTCTTGAATCTGCAGGTGGTAATGATGAAATGGTGCTAAGGGATAGAGCGATTATGGAACTTCTATATTCTTCCGGTCTGCGGGTGGGAGAGCTTGTTTCATTAAAAATATCGGATATTAACATCCCAGAGGGTACATTGAGGATCAAAGGTAAAGGTAATAAAGAAAGAATAGTTCCTGTCGGTTCATATGCACTTAACTATATTTTTGATTATATTGAAAAACGTACAAATGTTCGTACTCCTTTTATTTTTCTAAACAGAAAAGGCAATAGACTTACCTCAAGGTCTGTTGAACGAATTATTAAACGGTGGGCGAGGATTGCCGGTATAACAAAAAAGGTTACCCCTCATGTTTTCAGACACAGTTTTGCCACTCATCTTCTTGATCGGGGTGCTGATCTCAGAACAGTTCAGGAATTGCTCGGACACAGTGATATTACAACAACCCAGATATACACACATGTTACGGTCCAGAGACTGAAACATCTTTATGAAAAATATTATCCTCGATTCATTGTTTCTCCGATCCAAAAAACTCCTGCAGAAGATAATAAACAGGTGTGAATGATCGTTACAAAAGAATTACCTGCGTACCATTTTTCATGCGGGCTCTTGACAGGAAAAAATTTTAAGGTAAAATTAATACAGAATTACAAGGCAGTGATGCGGTAAAATTCAAAGGGGATAAAGGGCGATGCAGCCCGGAAAAAGCAGAGATGCTTTTCCGGGCTTTTTTGTTTGCTCGGAAAATAAAATAGGAAAAAGAAGTGAAAAAACACAGTTATACGGAGGCAAAATGAACAGAAAAGAATTGAAAAAACAGGATATATTGAAACTGGTTGAAGAAAATGGAATTAAATTTATCAGATTATGGTTTGCTGACATTTCCGGGCAGATGAAAGGATTTACAATCACAAAGGAAGAACTCAAGGGTGCTCTTGATGATGGTATGGGATTTGATGGCTCTTCAATAAAAGGCTTTGCGAGAATTGATGAATCAGATATGGTTGCTATGCCTGATATTTCAACATTCACTGTGCTTCCATACAGACCAAAGGAAAAAGCAGTGGCAGCCATGATATGTGATATCCTTAATCCTGACAGAACTCCCTATGAGGGCGATAGCAGGTATATTTTGAAAAAAGCCCTTCAGAAAGCAGCAAAACATGGGTATACATTTTTTGTTGGACCAGAGCTTGAGTTTTTTATTTTCAAAGATGAGAAGACCACACAGATCCTTGATGATGGTGGTTATTTTGACATAATAACACTGGATGCCGGCAGAGAGGTGAGAAGAGAAATAATTCTTTCTCTTGAACAGATGGGAATTGATGTTGAATACAGCCATCATGAGGTAGCTCCTTCCCAGCATGAAATAGACCTTCGCTACAAAGATGGTATGACAATGGCTGACACTGTAATGGTTTATAGGGCAGTGGTTAAGGAAATAGCGCAGATGAAAGGTCTTTATGCCACATTTATGCCGAAGCCAATATACGGAGTCAATGGTTTTGGAATGCATACCCATCAATCGCTTTTTAAGGGAAGTAAGAACATCTTTTTTGATGGTGATGACAAAGACTACCTTTCGGCTGATGCAAAGCATTACATTGCGGGCATTATGAAGCACGCAAGAGAGATTACTCTTGTATGCAATCAATGGGTTAACTCATATAAGAGGCTTGTTGTTGGTTATGAGGCTCCGGTATACATCTGCTGGGCAAGAAGGAACAGAAGCGCCTTGATAAGAGTGCCGATGTATCAACCGGGAAAGGAGAAGGCAACAAGGATAGAATTTCGTTCGCCTGATCCTGCGTGCAATCCTTATCTCGCTTTTGCATGCATGCTTTCTGCGGGCTTATCCGGTATCGAGAATAAATATCCTCTGGCAGAGCCTCTGGAAAGGGATGTTTACCATCTTACTGAAGAAGAGATGAAACATCTTGGAGTGAGTTGCCTGCCAGGGAGCCTCATCGAGGCAATTGAAATTGCGGAGAACAGTAACCTGCTTAAGGAGATACTTGGCGAGCACATATTTGCCAATCTTATAACATCAAAGAAAATTGAATGGGATGAATACAGGAAAAGGGTTCATACTTATGAGATTGAAACATATCTTCCGGTTCTTTAAACTGAATCAGGATAAAAAATGACATATGAGCAGCTTAAGAATCTGGAAAAGACCAGCCGGATATCTTGCGGTTGTGGAATTTCGGGTATTGTAAACAGAAACGGTAACGCGTTTTCAGGAGAACTGATTATTTCTTCGATATGTATGATGCGTGAGCGCGGCAATGGACTCGGGGCTGGTTATGCTGGCTATGGAATCTATCCTGAATTTCAGGACAGATGGTGTTTTCACATTATGTATGACCAGCCCCGGGAAAAAGAAAATGTTGAGGGATTCCTTGAAACAAGATTTAACATCATTCAACAGGAACCGATTCCGATCAAAAAGATTAAAAGTCTATCTTTTGTGCCTGTTCTGTACAGGTATTTTCTGGTTATAAAGGATGAATTTTCTGATGGTTTGATTTCTGAAGAAGACTTCATTCTTGAAACAGTTATGAGCATTAACAGACAATTCAATAATGCAAGTGTTTTTTCTTCTGGCAAGAATATGGGAATATTCAAAGGTGTTGGAGATCCTGACGAAATGGCTGAGTTTTACAGGATATCAGATTATAAAGGATACATATGGCTTGCTCATAACAGATTTCCAACAAATACTGTGGGATGGTGGGGAGGGGCTCATCCTTTTGGTATACTTGACTGGTCATGCGTCCATAACGGAGAAATTTCTTCTTATGGAATAAACAGAAGATATCTTGAAAATGCTGGATACTATTGCACATTTTATACTGACACCGAGGTGATTACCTATCTTTTTAATCTGTTGTGCAGGAAACATGGACTTGACCTTGAAATAAGTGGTTATGTACTTGCTTCTCCATTCTGGTCAAAAATTGAAAAAGAAGAGGATCCCGGAAAACAGGGACTGTTAAAAACTCTGAGAATAGTTTATGCTTCTGCTTTGATTAATGGTCCATTTGCGGTTGTTGTTGCAAATAGTGATACTGTTGTTGGTCTGAATGACAGGTTGAAATTGAGGCCACTTGTCGCTGCGAGTGATTCTGATTTTGTTTATGTCGCCTCTGAAGAGTCAGCGATAAGAAAGATATGCGCCAGACCTGAAAAAGTCTGGATGCCGGAAGCAGGAGAACCGATTGTTGTGAAAGTGAACAACAAAAGAAGGTGAAACATGGCTAAACCCAAAGCCATAAGCGAGTTTATTATTGAGAGAGATATGGAAAAATGCATAAAGTGTCAGGCTTGCGTCAGGGTTTGTGCCAATGATGTTCATATCTGGGATGGGGAATCAGGAGAAACAATTTCCCGTGATATCAAATGCGTTGGATGCCATTTCTGTGAAGAACTATGCCCGACAGGTGCCCTCAGGATTAAACGTAATCCTTCTGAAACAAGAGAAAATGCACACTGGAAAAAAGGATATATTTATGGTATTACCAGACAGGCGAACTCCGGTGGGATTATACTTACAGGCATGGGTAGCGACAGACCTCATAAAAATTATTTTGACTGTTTGCTTCTGAATGCTGCACAGGTTACAAATCCCTCCATAGATCCATTGCGAGAGCCAATGGAACTTAAGACATTTATAGGCGGAAAACAGGATAAAATAACAGTGGAAAAACTGGATAGTGGCGGTTGGTCAGTCAAAGAAAAAATACAGGGTTTACTTGAACTTGAAATACCCATTATGTTTTCCGCGATGAGTTTTGGTTCGATTTCTTTAAATGCCTGTAAAGCATTAGCAGAAGCAGCAAAGGTTTCAAAAATATACTGGAATACCGGAGAAGGGGGTATGCATCAATCCCTTTATCCTTATGCTGACAGGGCAATTGTTCAGATAGCAAGCGGAAGGTTTGGAGTCAATGTGGATTATCTGAATAATGCAGCTGCGGTTGAGATTAAAATCGGGCAGGGCGCAAAACCAGGAATAGGAGGTCACCTTCCAGGCGAGAAGGTTTCAGAAGAAATATCTCTGACAAGGATGATTCCTGAAGGCAGTGATGCCATAAGTCCTGCTCCGCATCACGATATTTACTCGATTGAAGATTTGAAGCAGCTGATATATGCCATAAAGGAGGCTACAGGTTATAAAAAACCGGTTGGAGTGAAGATTTCTGCTGTGAACAATGTTGCACCGATCGCAAGTGGAATTGTTAGAGCAGGCGCTGATTTTATAACAATTGATGGAATAAGGGGTGGGACAGGTGCTGCTCCGGTTGCAATAAGAGACAGTGTTGGGATACCGATTGAAATTGCCATTGCTGTCGTTGACCAGAGGTTGAGAGAAGAACGCATACGAAACCGGATTTCTCTTGTAGCAGCAGGTGGATTCAGGACAAGCGCCGATGTTATAAAGGCGATTGCTCTTGGAGCTGATGCAGTTTATATTGGAACTGCGGCTTTGATATCTCTTGGCTGTCATGTGTGTCAGAAGTGTTACACCGGGAAATGCAACTGGGGAATTGCAACTCAGGATCCCTATCTGACAAAAAGACTTAATCCGGAGATAGGAGCAAAAAGATTGGTCAACCTGTTGAGAGCATGGACTTTTGAGATAAAGGAAATGCTCGGTGGAATGGGTATCAATGCGATAGAATCGTTAAGGGGCAACAGAGAACAGTTAAGAGGTATATCCCTTAATGAAATGGAGCTTAAAATACTTGGTGTAAAACACGCGGGTGAGGCATGGTAAAACCAAAAAGAATCCATATCAAAAAGAACTATTGTATTGGTTGCAGGCTGTGTGAAGTCTATTGCATAACCCAGCATTCTAAGTCAAAAGATATCATAAAGGCATACAGGGGAAAAGAAGTAAAGCCTGAATCAGGAATATTCTTTGAAGAGAAGGGAAGCATATCTTTTGCCATCCAGTGCAGACATTGCGATGAAGCACCCTGCATAGAAGCCTGCATTACCGGAGCAATGTACAGGGATCAGCATACCGGCAGGGTTTTGCATAACAGGGAAAAATGTGTCGGTTGCTGGATGTGCATAATGGTATGTTCTCTCGGAGTTATAAAAATGGATCAAAGAGAGAAAAAAGCAATTTCAAAATGTGATCTGTGCGTTGACAGAGAATTTCCCGCCTGCGTTGAACACTGTCCCAATGAAGCAATCTGTCTTGTTGATTCTGATGGCAGGAAAATAACAGAGGAATAAATGAAAACAAAATATCTTATAATAGGTAATTCCATTGCAGGTGTCAGTTGCATAGAGGGTATCAGAGAAGTTGATAGGACCGGAAAGATTACAGTTGTTTCGAGAGAAAATGTTCAGAACTTCTCAAGACCTCTCACATCCTATTATCTCGGAGGAAAAATCTCAGAAAAAGACATGGCTTTTAAAGAATCTGATTTTTACACAAAAAACTCTGTGGAGCTTTTACTCGGTACAGAAATAAAACATATTGATCTGGAAAAGAAAAGGGCAATTGCCGATACCACTGAGATTTATTTTGAAAAATTGCTGATAGCAACAGGCGGTAAACCTTTTATTCCGGAGATTGAAGGATATTCAAAGGATATAGGG